>Ga0208195_1000495_pt1 | contig 50765 bp, 41 predicted proteins | sample AD_UKC077_MetaG_FD_184441 | JGI IMG/M metagenome (GOLD analysis project Ga0208195, IMG submission 184441) | Active sludge microbial communities of municipal wastewater-treating anaerobic digesters from USA - AD_UKC077_MetaG (SPAdes) (version 2) | ecosystem: Engineered > Bioreactor > Anaerobic >... | reverse complement strand
CCGTCGAGGTAGGTGTCCCACTGCTGGATCGTCATCGTGCGACCCTTGCCGTCCACCAGAGACATCTGATTGTCCAACGCCGCCTGCGAGGACCCCACGCCGACGAACAAACCCGACACGGCGAGCAGCGCCGCGACGAGCATGCGACCGATAACCTTCATGGTCTCCCTAGATGTTCGGCGGTGACCCCTCCAGGTTCACCGGCGGAACCGCTACCGGCTCGGGACTCGGCCGGCGGCGTGACTCCTAATTCATTGACAGCCAGAAGATATCGGTACGGCAACGGTCCCGGCAACGCGAACGGAAACGCCACGCCGCCGCGTTTTCGGGACGGCGATTAGCCCCGGCGGCCCGAACGGGGTCCGGCCACCAGCGGCAGCCCCGCCGAAACCCGGCGAAGATCCGACGTTCCGGCGGGCGTGCACCCGGGCCGGACCCGGTCCGGCGCCGACCGACGGGCGCCCTTTCTGTGCTGTTCAGCCATGGTGCGGGGGGACGTTGTCCCGCAGCCAGCGGTCCCGGTCCTCGACATCGGCGCCATCGGCCGGATCGCGTTCGTCGGAGGAGGCCTGCGGCAACTCGGTGCCGAACACCCGGTTAACTGACCCCTTGTCGGGTCTGGGTTCGCCCATCAAAACCTCCGGTAAATGTGATGAAGGTCACATTATTGGTATTTGCCCACGTCACAGCCATGAAACACGGGGTTAACAACCGGCTCCCGGGCGTACCTCAGATGTCCAGGCTCGACAGCTCGGAGATCACCTGTGCGGCCAACGGGCACAGCGTCGCCATTCCGTCCCGCACAGCCGTGCGCGAGCCCGCCAGATTGACCACCAGCGTGCTTCCCGAGATCCCCGCCAGCCCTCGGGACAGCCCGGCGTCGGTGCACCCGGCCGCCAGGCCGGAGGCACGCAGCGCCTCGGCGATCCCCAACACCTCGCGGTCCAGCAGGGAACTGGTTGCCTCGGGAGTGACGTCGCGCGGGTTGACCCCGGTACCCCCGACCGAGACGACCAGGTCGACGCCGCCGATCACCGCGGTGTTGACCGCGTTGCGGATCTCCACCTCGTCGGCCGAGACCACCACGACACCGTCGACCACGAAACCCGCCTCTTCGAGGAGTTCGGTGACCAACGGTCCGCTGTGGTCCTCCTCGACGCCGCGGGCCCTGCGGTCGTCGACCACCACGACCAGTGCGCGTCCCGTCGGGCCTTCAGGCTGTTCCATGGCACTCACCGTATATCCGGGACCCGACCGCCGCGATACCTCCGGGCGGTTCGTGGCGACCCGGATCACTACTGATCCGCCTTGCCCGCGCGGATCACTGATCCGCCTTGCCCACGCGGATCACTGATCCGCCTTGCCCAACGTGACCTGGACGGTCTGCGGCGCACCACCGGGATCGAGGTAGGTCAGGGTCAGCTTGTCGCCGGGTGCGCGGGAGCGCACGGCGGCCACCAACGCGTTGGCACTGCCGATCACGCGGTCATCGACCTTGGTGACGACCACCCCACTGGGCAGGCCGGCGGTGGAGGCCGCACCGCCCTTGACCACCTCGACGATCTTGGCGCCGTGGGTGGTCACGTCATTGCTCACCTGAACGCCCAGCGACGCGTGCGCAGCGCTGCCCGAACTGATCAGTTCATCGGCGATCCGCTTGGCCTGATCGACCGGGATCGCGAAACCCAGTCCGATGGAACCACTTTGGGCGTCCGGCGAGTCACCGCCGAGGGTGGCGATGGCGGAGTTGACGCCGACGAGTTCACCGCTCATGTTGACCAGCGCACCGCCGGAGTTACCCGGGTTGATCGCGGCGTCGGTCTGAATCGCGTCCAGCACGGTGTTCTGGTTGTTCGCATCGCCACCGGCGGCAACCGGACGGTTCAGTGCGCTGACGATGCCGGTCGTGACGGTGCCCTCGAGTCCGAGCGGTGAACCGACGGCCACCACGTCCTGACCGACCCGCAGGTTGGCCGATGAACCGAGCGCGATCGGCGTCAGGCCGGACACGCCCTGGGCGCGGACCACCGCGATATCGCTTGCCGGGTCGGTTCCCACCACGGTGAACGGCGCGGTGCTGCCGTCGGAGAAGGTGACGACGGTGGTCATCGCGGCACCGCCGGGCGCACCGGGGACCACGGGGGCGCCGGGGACCACGGGGGCGCCGGGGATGGGCGCCCCGGGCGTGGGCGCACCGGGTACACCGGGCCGGCCGGGAAGCGGGCTCAACGGTCCCGGAGCCTTCGGCGCGGTGTCCGGACCGGCCTTGGCCGCGGCCACCACATGGTTGTTGGTCAGAATCAGCCCATCCGCGGACAGGATGATGCCGGAGCCCTCCTCGGACTGCCGGCCCATCTTGGTCTCCAGCTTCACCACGCTGGGCACCACCTTCGCGGCGACCTGCTCCACCGAGCCGATCGGAACGTTGGCGGTCGGAATGTTGCGCCCCGGCTGGGCCGCGGTGGTGATGGTGGTGGCGGCTGTCCGCCCATCGGGCTGCACGGCCGTGGCCACCAGACCACCGACACCCGCCGAGACGGCGGCGATGGCCAGGGCGCCCGCCGTCAACGCGACAGTGCGCGAACGCTTCCGGGGCTTGCCCGGCCCGGAGGTGGGAGCCCGGTAGGGATCCCAGTTCGATCCCGGACCCGATCCCGTGCCCGGCTGGTACGGCTGCTGGGTGGTCGCGTACCGCCAGTCATAGGGCTGTTGGTACTGGGCGGGCTGCTGCGGCGGGGTGTACCGCTCGTCCGTCATTTGGCTCTCGTGTTCCTTCTCGAAGGCGGCACCTGTGTTGTGCGCGTTGGAATCAAGCTTGCCGACCACTACTGAGAATCGACTGAGATAACACGCGGCAGCACTGATGTGTTTTCCGAACTCCCGTTGACCTCGGCTTCTTCGTGTGCGATTTCGCTCACGGCGGAGGAATTCCGGAAGGTCGAATCACTCGGCCGGCCCGGCAGCAGAACGAAGAACGAGGTACCGGGGGGATCGCCGCCGGGGTTCGTCTCACCGATGCGGATCATGCCACCGTGTTTGACGACAACCTGTTTCACGATCGCCAGACCCAGCCCGGAACCGGGCATGGCACGCGAGACGGTCGAACGGTAAAACCGCTCGAAGACCAGACCGCGTTCCTCCGGCGCGATTCCGGGCCCCTGATCGGACACCACCAGTTCGGCGTGGGCGGAATCCACTTGGCGCAGATGCAATCCCACGATGCCGCCCGACGGACTCCACTTGGCCGCATTGTCGAGAAGATTGAGAACAGCGCGGGAAAGCCCGGCGGGATCACCTTGAACCTGCCAGCCGATGACATCGATGTCGAACTGAATGTCGTTGCGGCGGCGGCGAACCCGCTCGAAGCTGCGGTCGATCACCTCGACCATGTCGACATCCTCCAGCACCGTTCCGTGCGCGTTGTCCTCACGGGTCAGGTCGACGAGATCACCGACCAGTGTTGACAATTCCTCGATCTGGCCGATCACATCCGCCCGCAATTCGGCCAGTTCGCTCTCCGGGATCGGCGGTGCGCCGGGACTGCTCGACGCCATCAGCAACTCGACATTGGTGCGCAAGGACGTCAGCGGCGTCTTCAGTTCGTGTCCGGCGTCGGCCACCAGGCGGGCCTGCCGCTCACGCGATTCGGTCAGTGAGCGCAGCATCGCGTTGAAAGCCTCGGTGAGGCGTGCGAGTTCGTCACTGCCGAACACCGGGATGGGCCGGAGGTCGTCGGTCCGCGCCACCCGTTCGGCGGCCTCGGTGAGCCGGCCGACCGGACGCAGACCGGTCCTGGCCACCATGCCGCCGGCCACCGCGGCGATCACCACCCCGATTCCGCCGACCGCGAGCAGAACCCATTTGAGTTTGGTCATCACCGCATTGGTCGGTTGCAGGCTCTTGGAGATCAACAGCGCGCTGTCGTTGGGTAGGTGAATGGCCAACACCCGCTGATCGCCGACCGTGCGTCGGGACATGAACAACTCGCCGCGGATCACCGCCTTCTCGGGCTGACCCACCGGCAGCGTCTGCCCCTGCTGGTTGGCGGTGTAGATGGACTTGCCGGGATTGACCAGCATCGCGTTGACGTCGGAGTAGGCCGTCCCCTCAATGGCTTTGGCGGGATCGGCGGCCAGTGAGCCACTCGCGATCAGCAACTGCGCGCGGCTCTGCAACTGGTTGTCGATGTCTGTGTACAGCGCGGCGGACACCACGGCATAGACCGCGACTGCCATCAGGACGACGACCATCGCGACCATCGACATCGCGAGCAGCATCACCCGCCAGCGCAGCGAAAGCGATGTGCGGGCCCGCTCGGGCACCCGCATCGCCTGCGCGCGCCGCTTCCAACGAGACATTCACCGGGCCTTTAGATGTCAGGGCATATCAGGGCGGAGTTTCACGCAGCACGTAACCCACCCCGCGAACGGTGTGGATCAGCCGGGGTTCCCCTTCTGCTTCGGTCTTGCGGCGGAGGTAGCCGACGTACACCTCCAGCGCATTGCCTGAGGTCGGGAAATCGAAACCCCAGACCTCCTCGAGGATCCGGCTGCGGGTCAGGACCCGGCGCGGATTGGCCATCAGCATTTCCAGCAGCGCGAACTCGGTGCGGGTGAGGCTGATCCCCCGTTTGCCGCGGTACACCTCGCGGGTCGCCGGGTCCAGGGTCAGGTCGCCGAAGGTCAGCAGGGCACTTTCGGCGGCGTCCTCCGGACCGGTGCGGCGCAGCAGCGCGCGCAGTCGGGCCAGCAGCTCCTCGAGCGCGAACGGCTTGGGCAGGTAGTCGTCGGCGCCGGCGTCCAGGCCCGCCACCCGCTCGGAGACCGAGTCGCGGGCGGTGAGCACCAGGATCGGCAGGTCGTCTCCGGTGCTGCGCAACTGGCGGCAGACTTCAAGGCCGTCCAGTCGCGGCATCATCACGTCGAGGACCACCGCATCGGGTCGCTCATTGGCGATCGCGTCCAGCGCCTCGACCCCGTCTTCGGCCAGATCGACGGTATAGCCGTTGAACGAGAGGGAACGCCTCAGGGACTCACGCACCGCGCGGTCGTCATCGACCACAAGAATTCGCACGGGAACCAGTGTCAACTAAGCGACTTAGATTCGTCTAAGAGACGCGCCGCCGACCAGCATATTCGCTCCCGGCGGACGGGGTGGCTCAGCGCTTGTCGAGGTCGATCAGGCCGAGGCGGGCGGCCTTGAGCAGACGGCGCGGCACCTTGTGCTGACGGCCGGCGACCGACACGGTGACCAGGCCGGTCTCGGTGGCCTTCCACTGCGACCGACGGCTGCGGGTGTTCGAGCGCGACATCCGGCGTTTGGGCACAGCCATGGCGACACTTCTCCTTGTTATATGCCTCGTTCAGTACTGCCGCGCAGGACACTAGGCGCCGGCAAGTTGACGCAAGGATAACCGCCCGGACGCCCCTTCTCCAAAGCGGAGCCGCGAAGGTAACCTACCGGTTGGTTGGGAACGAGGGAGGCTACAGATGGCAGACGCCCATACCGGGCCGGCCGGACCGGTGCGGATCGGCAACTGCTCGGGCTTCTACGGCGACCGCATCTCGGCGATGCACGAGATGCTGACCGGCGGCGATCTGGACTATCTGACCGGGGATTATCTCGCCGAATTGACCATGCTCATCCTCGGCCGGGACCGGATGAAGAGTCCCGAACGCGGTTACGCCAAGACCTTCCTGACCCAACTGGAGCAGTGCCTGGGCCTGGCGCAGGACCGCGGAGTGCGGATCGTCACCAACGCCGGTGGCCTCAATCCGGCCGGCCTGGCCGATGCGGTCCGTGCCCTGGCCGACCGACTCGGGGTGCCGGTGAACGTGGCCCACGTCGAGGGCGACGACCTGCTGTCCCGGGCGGCGGAGCTGGAGTTGGGCTCCCCCCTGACCGCCAACGCCTACCTGGGCGCCTGGGGCATCGTCGACTGTCTGAACGCCGGTGCCGACATCGTGGTCACCGGTCGGGTCACCGACGCCTCGGTGGTGGTCGGACCCGCCGCCGCGCATTTCGGCTGGGGACGCCGGGACTACGACCGGCTGGCCGGCGCGGTGGTTGCCGGACACGTCATCGAATGCGGGGCCCAGGCCACCGGCGGCAACTACTCCTTCTTCACCGAGATCGCCGACCTCGGTCGCGCCGGTCTCCCGCTGGCCGAGGTGTACGACGACGGGTCGTCGGTGATCACCAAGCACCCGGGTACCGGCGGGCAGGTCAGCGTCGGAACCGTCACCGCCCAACTGCTCTACGAGATCACCGGGGCCCGCTACGCCAACCCGGATGTGACCGCCCGGTTCGACACCATCGCACTGTCCGACGACGGGCCCGACCGGGTGCGGATCAGCGGCGTGCGCGGCGAGCCGCCGCCGCCGACGCTGAAGGTCTCGCTCAACAGCATCGGCGGGTTCCGGAACTCGGCGACCTTCGTCCTGACCGGGCTGGACATCGAGGCCAAGGCAGACCTGGTGCGCAGCCAGTTGGACGCCGCCCTGACCGTCAGGCCCGCCGAACTGCAATGGGAGCTGGCCCGTACCGACCGCCCCGACGCGGACACCGAACAGACCGCCAGTGCGCTGCTGACGTGCACGGTGCGCGACGCCGACGCCGACAAGGTGGGGCGACGATTCTCTTCTGCCGCAATCGAACTCGCATTGGCCAGCTATCCGGGGTTTCACAGCACGTCACCGCCGTCGGATGCGTCGGTCTACGGAATCTTCACGCCCGGTTATGTTCCGGCCACCGAGGTGCCGCACGTCGCGATCCGCCCGGACGGCAGCCGGGTCGACATCGCGCCGGCGGAGGAGACGCTGGAACTGGCCGCCGCCGAGGCCCCGGGCCTGCCCGAGCCGCTTTCCGCCGGCCCCACCCGGCGCGTGCCACTGGGGACGATTGCCGGCGCCCGTAGCGGAGACAAGGGCGGCGGCGCCAATATCGGCGTGTGGGTGCGCACCGACGACCAGTACCGCTGGCTCGCGCACGCCCTCACCGTGGAGAAGGTTCGCGAATTGCTCCCTGAGGCAAGGGAATTGCCGGTCACCCGGCACCTGTTTCCCGGCATCCGGGCGGTCAACTTCGTCATCGACGACATTCTCGGCAAGGGTGTCGCCTATCAGGCCCGATTCGATCCGCAGGCCAAGGGCCTCGGCGAATGGTTGCGCAGTCGGCATATCGACATCCCGTCCGGGATCCTTCCCAAGGAGATTGATTAAGTGAGTATCTGGACCACGCCCGAGCGCCTGGAGTTGCGGAAATCGGTGCGCGCCTTCGCCGAGCGGGACATCCTGCCGCACGTCGAGGAGTGGGAGAGCATCGGCGAACTGCCCCGGGACCTGAGCCGCAAGGCAGCCGCCGCCGGCCTGCTGGGAGTCGGCTTCCCGGAGAACGTCGGCGGCGAGGGCGGCGACTCGGCGGACGTCGCGATCATCTGTGAGGAACTGCACCAGGCCGGCGTTCCCGGCGGGGTGTTCGCTTCGTTGTTCACCGTCGGAATCGCCGTGCCGCACATCATCGCCTCCGGCGATGACCGGCTGATCGAGAAGTTCGTCAAACCCACCCTTCGCGGCGAGCTGATCGGCTCGCTGGCCATCACCGAGCCGGGTGGCGGTTCCGACGTCGGGCATCTGCGCACCACGGCGGTTCGCGACGGCGACCACTACGTGGTCAACGGCTCCAAGACCTACATCACCTCGGCGGTGCGCGGTGACTACGTGGTGGCAGCGGTCCGCACCGGCGGTCCGGGTGCGGCGGGGATCTCGATGCTGGTGATCGAGAAGGGCACACCCGGCTTCGAAGTCAGCCGCAAACTGGCCAAGATGGGCTGGCGATCCTCCGACACTGCCGAGTTGTCCTTCACCGACGCGCGGGTCCCGGCCGAGAACCTGGTGGGTGTCGAGAACACCGGCTTCTTCCAGATCGCGCAGGCCTTCGTCTCCGAACGGATCGGTCTTGCGGTGCAGGCGTATTCGAGCGCTCAGCGCTGCCTGGACATCACCGTGCAGTGGTGCCGGGACCGGGAGACGTTCGGCAAGCCGTTGATCGCCCGGCAGAGCGTGCAGAACACCCTGGCCGACATGGCCCGGCGGATCGACGTCGCCCGGGTGTACTCACGCCATATCGTCGAACGGCAGTTGGCCGGCGACACCAACCTGATCGCCCCGGTGTGCTTCGCCAAGAACACCGCGGTGGAGGCCGGGGAGTGGGTGGCCAACCAGTGCGTCCAACTCTTCGGCGGTATGGGATACATGGCCGAATCCGAGATCGAACGGCAGTACCGCGATATGCGGATCCTCGGAATCGGCGGCGGCACCACCGAGATCATGACCAGCCTGGCCGCCAAGACATTGGGGTATCAGCCATGAGCGCAGCAGCGAGACGCGGAGCGGATCGCGGATGACAACATTGCGCAGTTCGGTTGACCCACACTCCCCGGCCTACCGCGAGGCTGCCGAGGCGATGGCCGCCAAACTGGCCGAACTCGACGCGGAACTGGCCAAGGCACTGGCCGGCGGCGGACCGAAATATGTTGAGCGCCATCACAGTCGCGGCAAACTCACCGCCCGGGAGCGCATCGAACTTCTCGTCGACCCGGACTCCCCGTTCCTGGAACTGGGCGCACTGGCCGCTTACGGAACCGACTTCCAGGTGGGTGCCAGCATCGTGACCGGCATCGGCGTCGTGGAAGGCGTCGAATGCATGCTGGTGGCCAGCGACCCGACGGTCAAGGGCGGCACCTCCAACCCCTGGACCTTGAAGAAGATCCTCCGGGCTCATCAGATCGCACTGGAGAACCGGCTTCCGGTCATCAATCTGGTTGAGTCCGGCGGCGCCGATCTGCCCACCCAGAAGGAGATCTTCATCCCGGGCGGCCGGATGTTCCGCGACCTGACCCGGCTGTCCGCTGCCGGTATCCCCACCATCGCGCTGGTGTTCGGCAACTCCACCGCCGGCGGCGCCTACATCCCCGGCATGAGCGACTACGTCGTGATGATCAGGGAACGCTCCAAGGTCTTCCTGGCCGGTCCGCCGCTGGTGAAGATGGCGACCGGCGAGGAATCCGACGACGAGTCGCTCGGCGGTGCCGAGATGCACGCCCGCACATCGGGTCTGGCCGACTACTTCGCCATCGACGAACTCGACGCCGTCCGGATCGGCCGGCGGATCGTGGCGAGGCTGAACTGGACCAAGCGCGGTCCACTGCCGCATCCGGTCAACGAGCCGACGTCCGACCCGCAGGAACTGATCGGGATCGTGCCGTCCGATCTGCGTATCCCGTTCGATCCGCGAGAGGTGATCGCCCGGGTGGTCGACGGTTCGGACTTCGACGAGTTCAAGCCGCTCTACGGCGGTTCGCTGGTCACCGGATGGGCCCGGGTGCACGGCTACCCGATCGGCATCCTCGCCAACGCGCGGGGCGTGCTGTTCTCCGAGGAGTCACAGAAGGCCACCCAGTTCATCCAGTTGGCCAACCAGTCCAACACCCCACTGCTGTTCCTGCACAACACCACCGGGTACATGGTCGGCAAGGCCTATGAGGAAGGCGGGATGATCAAGCACGGCGCGATGATGATCAACGCCGTGTCCAACTCGACGGTGCCGCACATCTCGCTGCTCATCGGGGCCTCCTACGGCGCCGGGCACTACGGAATGTGCGGCCGCGCCTACGACCCCCGCTTCGTGTTCGCCTGGCCCAGCGCCAAATCCGCGGTCATGGGCGGAGCGCAGTTGGCCGGGGTGTTGTCCATCGTGGCGCGCGCCGCGGCCGAGGCCCGCGGCCAAGCCGTCGACGAGGACGCCGACGCCGCTCTGCGGGCGGCCGTCGAGGCGCAGATCGAGGCCGAATCGCTGCCGATGTTCCTCTCCGGCCGGCTGTACGACGACGGCGTGATCGACCCGCGCGACACCCGCACCGTCCTGGGAATGTGCCTGTCCGCCATCGCCAACGGCCCGATCGAGGGGACGTCGAAATTCGGCGTCTTCCGGATGTGAGTGCGATGAGCGCTTGCGCGAAGAGCGGAGAAGGACAGCCATGATCACTCGCGTCCTGGTGGCCAACCGCGGCGAGATAGCCCGCCGCGTCTTCGCGACCTGCCGTCGCCTCGGTATCGGAACGGTCGCGGTCTACACCGACCCCGACGCGGGTGCCCCGCATGTCGCGGAGGCCGACGCGCGGGTCCGCATCGACAGTTACCTCGATGCCGCCGAACTCATCAAGGCCGCCCGGTCCGCCGGCGCCGATGCCGTGCACCCCGGGTACGGATTCCTCTCGGAGAACGCCGGATTCGCGACCGCGGTGATCGACGCGGGTCTCACCTGGATCGGCCCGCCAGCGGCTGCGGTGACCGCGATGGGGTCAAAGATCGAGGCCAAGAAGATGATGGCCGCCGCCGGTGTGCCGGTACTCGCCGATCTCGATCCGCACACCGTGCGACCGGAGCAGTTGCCGGTGTTGGTGAAGGCGTCGGCGGGCGGCGGCGGACGCGGCATGCGGGTGGTCGACGACCTCGCCGAACTGCCGGCTCAGGTGGAGGCTGCGGGCCGCGAGGCGCGCTCCGCGTTCGGCGACGGGGCGGTGTTCTGCGAGCGGTACCTGCCCCGCGGCCGCCACATCGAGGTTCAGGTGATGGCCGACCAGCACGGAACGGTCTGGGCGGTCGGCGAACGTGAGTGCTCGATCCAGCGGCGGCACCAGAAGATCATCGAGGAGGCGCCGTCCCCGCTCGTCGAACGCATCCCCGGTATGCGGGAACGGCTCTTCATCGCCGCCCGGCTGGCGACTCGGGCCATCGGCTACGCCGGTGCCGGCACCGTGGAATTCCTGGCCGACGACTCACCCGATGGGACTGGCGAGTTCTTCTTCCTCGAGATGAACACCCGCCTGCAGGTCGAACACCCGGTGACCGAACTGACCACCCGTTTGGATCTGGTGGAGCTGCAACTGGCCGTCGCCGACGGGGAGAAGCTGCCTGAGGAACCGCCGCGCTCGGTCGGCCATTCCATCGAGGCGCGGCTCTACGCCGAGGATCCCGCCCGCGGCTGGCAGCCCCAGGCCGGTGCCGTCGAGCACTTCGACGTGCCCGGCGCCGCAACACAGTTCGGACTCACCGGGGCTCATGACGCGGCCTTCGCCGCCGGGGCGACCGGCATACGACTCGACTCCGGCATCGTCGACGGTTCGGTGGTGTCCATCCACTACGACCCGATGCTGGCCAAGGTCATCTCGTATGCACCGACCCGTGACCGGGCCGCGCAGGTGCTGGCCGACGCCCTTGCCCGCACCAGGCTGCACGGCCTGCGCACCAATCGCGATCTGCTGGTCAACGTGCTGCGTCATCCGGCGTTCCTGGCCGGTGCCACCGACACCGCGTTCTTCGCCACGCACGGCCTCGACGACCTGGCCCGCCCGTTGGCCGGCGAACGCACGGTCCGACTGGCCGCGGTGGCCGCCACAATTGCCGACGCCGCCCGCAACCGGGCAGATGCGACGGTGCTCGGCGGGCTGCCCAGCGGTTGGCGCAACGTCGTATCGGGCAACCAGCACAAGGCGTTCCGCGACGCGGACGGCAACGAGCACCCGGTGTCCTACCGGTACACCCGCGACGGCCTGAGCCTGCCCGACGACCCGGACGTCGTTCTGCTGTCAGCCGGCCCGGCCCGGGTGGTGCTCGCCGACGCCGGCGTCGAGACCGTCTTCACCGTCGCCCGCTACGACACTCGCGGGGCCGATCAGGTGTATGTCGACTCCGCACGCGGATCGGTCGCGTTCACCGCGGTACCCCGCTTCCCTGAACCCGGTTCGGCGGTGGCGGCGGGATCGCTGCTGGCGCCGATGCCCGGTTCGGTGATCCGACTGGGCGCCGCAGCCGGTGACACCGTCGCAGCGGGACAGCCACTGGTCTGGCTGGAGGCGATGAAGATGGAACACACCATCACCGCACCGGCGGACGGTGTGCTCACCCAACTGAACGTCAGCGTCGGCCAGCAGGTCGAGGTGGGCGCTGTTCTGGCTCGAGTCGAAGCCGCTGAAGGATCCGGAGGAGAGGCATGACCGACACCAGCTTCATCGAGAACGAGGAGCGGCAGGCGCTGCGAAAGGCCGTCGCCGCCCTCGGTGCCAATTACGGCTCGGAATACTACATCGAGAAGGCCCGCTCCGGCGGTCACACCGACGAGTTGTGGTCGGAGGCAGGGAAACTCGGCTTCATCGGGGTGAACCTCCCCGAGGAGTACGGCGGCGGTGGCGCCGGCATGTACGAGCTGTCACTGGTGATGGAGGAACTGTCCACCGCCGGTTGCCCGCTGTTGATGATGGTGGTCTCCCCCGCGATCAACGGGACGATCATCGCGAAATTCGGCACCGATGAGCAGAAGAAACGCTGGGTGCCCGGCATCGCCGACGGTTCGGTCACGATGGCGTTCGCGATCACCGAACCCGACGCCGGATCCAATTCGCACCGCATCACCACCACGGCCCGCCGGGACGGCGGCGACTGGATCCTGTCCGGTCAGAAGGTGTGGATCTCGGGGGTGGACCAGGCCGACGCCATCCTCGTCGTCGGGCGCACCGAAGAGGCGAAGACCGGCAACCTGAAGCCGGCGTTGTTCATCGTGCCGACCGACACCCCCGGGCTCACGTTCACCAAGATCCCGATGGAACTGGTCATGCCGGAGAGCCAGTTCCAGGTCTTCCTCGACGAGGTGCGACTGCCGGCCGAGGCGCTGGTCGGGTCCGAGGACGCCGCCATCGCGCAACTGTTCGCCGGCCTGAACCCGGAGCGGATCATGGGCGCGGCCAGTGCGATCGGCATGGGCAGGCTGGCACTGAACAAGGCGGCGGACTACGTCAAGACCCGGCAGGTGTGGAAGACGCCGATCGGCGCCCACCAGGGCATCGCCCATCCGCTGGCCCAGGCCCACATCGAACTGGAACTGGCCAAGCTGATGACCCAGAAGGCCGCCACCCTCTACGACGCCGGTGACGACGGCGGCGCCGCCGAGGCGGCGAACATGGCCAAATACGCCGCCGGTGAGGCCTCGACCCGCGCGGTCGACCAGGCCGTGCAGTCGCACGGCGGCAACGGGCTGAGCCAGGAGTACGGGATTGCGGCCATGCTGACCGCCTCGCGACTGGCCCGGATAGCACCGGTGAGCCGGGAGATGATCCTCAACTTCGTCGCGCAGACCTCGCTGGGACTGCCCCGCTCGTACTGATCCCGTTGGTGACGGTTCGATGAACTCGCTTTGGCCGGTGCGTTGACCAGACGTAGGCTCGGAAGCGATGAGCAACCCGACTCCGCGCGACGCATCGCTGCGCGCCTCCGATGACGATCGGATTCAGGCTGCCCAGTTACTCTCCGAGGCGGCCTCCAACGGCCGGCTCACACTGGAGGTCTACGAGAGCCGCCTCGCGAAGGCGTATTCGGCGACGACCTACGACCAACTCGAGCGACTGACCGACGATCTGCCCGAGGCCTCGGAGTACCGGCGGGGCAAGAGTCGCCCGGCGCCGTCGACCATGCTGCTGGCCATCATGAGCGGCTTCGAGCGCCGCGGCCGCTGGTACGTGCCGGGCCGGATGACCACCTTCACCCTTTTCGGCGGCGGGGTGGTGGACCTGCGCTACGCCGACTTCACCTCATCGGAGGTCGAGATCCACGCCTATTCGATCCTGGGCGGGCAGACCATCCTGCTGCCGCCGGAGGTCAACGTCGAGATCGACGGCCGCGGCGTGATGGGCGGGTTCGACCGCGACGCCGCGGGCAACGGCACGCCCGGTGCGCCGAAGGTGAAGATCAAGGGCTTTTCGCTGTGGGGCGGCGTCGGCATCAAACGCCGCAAACGCAAAGCCGGTAACTCGGATTGACCTGCCGCACAAACACTTCGGCCCCCATCTTCCGATGGGGGCCGAAGTGTTTGTCGCTGTGATCAGTTGGTGCTGGCAGCCGAATCGGCCTTCGCCGCGGCCCCACCACCGGTCGCAGCCTTGGCTGCACCGCTGACGGCCGAGGTGACCGCCTTCGCGGCACCCGCCACCGCGTCGCGCACCGGGCGCTTGCGGGTCTTGGGAGCGGCAGCCGGCTTGGTGGCCGGAGCAGCGGTGGTCACTGCGTCAGCGACCGTGCCCGCGGCGTCGGCCGGTGTGGCCTCGACGGCCGTGGTCGCAGCGCTCTCAGTCGCAGCGGTCGCGGTCGACGAAGCCGACTCGGCCGGGGTCGCGGTCGTCTCGGTCGAGACGGCCTCGACCTTCACTGCCTCCGCGGGGGTCGCCTCCGCGGTCGCAGCCGGCGTGCCGGACACGGCCCGGACGGCGGTCTCGACAGCCGAGGCTGCGGTGACCGCGGGGACCTTCGCCGCCGCAGGCGCCGCCGCTTCCTGCAACAGCGGGTACGGGTTCGGGTTGCCGCCGGTGGTGATCACGCCGCCGATGTAGCGCAGGATGCCCGAGATGCCGGCGTAGTAGCTGTAGTCATAGACGCTGTCCACGGTCTGGAAGGCGGGGCCGATGTAGGAGCCGATGCCGCGGTACAGGTACTCGCCGATGTAGGGCACGGTGGAGGCCAGCTGGGCGACGGTCGACAGCGCGGTGACGTAGATGGTGGTCAGCGCGTACTCACCCTGGAAGGCCAGCGCGATCAGGTTGGCGATCGCCGGGTTGTACAGCGGGCTGCCCTCGGTGAGGAACGGCTTCTGGACGATGTACTGGACACCGGTGATGAAGCCGCCCTCGAACATGTAGTTCACCGCCGACACACCCCAGTTGGAGGCGTCGTTGATGCCCTGGCCGTTGCCGTTGATCAGCGCGTCCAGCGCCAGGTAACCGATACCGGAGACGCCCGGGATGGTGCAGTCGTAGTTGCAGTTCGGCAGCCAGTAGTCGTTCTCGACGGTCTCCGGGTCGACGTTGATCGGGCCGATGGCGCCGCCCCAGCCGTTGAAGTAGGTGTAGTTCCAGTCCGCGGCGGTGATGGACATCAGGTCGGCGAAGTTGGCCAGGTTGACCTTGGCCGTCGACAGCGCCGGCGGGGTGATGGTGTTGGTGATCGAAGGTGCGATCGCCGGGGTGGCGACTGCAACCGCGGCTGCGCTCGCGAGAGCGACGGCCGACATAAGGGGCTTGTTACGAGTCGCCATGATGCGATTCCTTCATCAGTCCGGCCCGCCGTGCGGCGGGGGCTCATTTGCTGAGATCCATCCTCGATGGTCGTGTCCAATAGTACGGGCATGTTTGCCATCCGGCAAACGGAACCGGGAATTTTGACGGCCGTCAATCTTTGGCCGGTCCGGACATCGCCTTGATGAGCGGGGACTTTACTGACCTCTTCGGTGGTTTGCTGCAGTTCATCAGGCATTGCATGGTCTATTCACATGTTGCTCTCAGGTGGTAAAAGCCCTAAGAATGTTTGCCAGAAACCCCTTTTCGCCCTGAGCGTAAGCGGTGCCGGCGCGGGGCCACCATTAGCCGTCAGCAAACATGGCCTAGCCCCGTTCCCCATGGTGACCACGCGGTAACCGTCAGATAACGGCCGGTGAGCAATGGTGCGGCCGGCTGACCGGCATCACCCGGACAGCGATAACAGCCACCGAAGCGGCCCGATCCGGGCCGAAACCAGCGGAAACCAGTACGGCCGCCGGCCGGCGCCGCCGGCATCACGGATGCCTCCGGAATTTCCCCGACCGGGCCCTTGCCGGTGTTTGCTCGCCACGGTGCCGCGCAGGTCAGCGACGGCGCCGCCGGGTCCGCAGATAGTCCCCGACCACCGCCGCCCCGAGGCCGTCCAGATCGGGCACCACCACCCGGCCCTCCACCCGGCGGGCCATGTCGTCGATGAACCGGGCCAGTCCGGGATCGTTGCCGAGCCGGAAGATCGTCACCTGTGCGCCGAGTCGGGCGACCTCGTCGAAACCCCGCACCGTGTGTCCGATGGTCCGCGGGTGCGGTGGGTAATCAAAGAAGACCGACGACCCGCGCCCGTCGAAGTCCTCGAGATGCGCAGTCGGTTCACCATCGGTGACCACCAGCACCACCGGCTGGGCATTGGGGTGCCGGCGCAGATGCCGGGCGGCCAGCGCGAGTGCGTGGTGCAGGTTCGTACCCTGCTCGTACACCCCCTCCAGGCCGGTCAACTCCGCGGCGGTGACGGTGCGGGCGTACCGGCCGAAGGCGATGATCTGCAACGCATCGGCACGGAACCGGGTGCTCACCAGATGGTTGAGCGCCAGTGCCGTGCGCTTCATCGGCAGCCACCGGTTCTCCATCACCATCGAGAACGAGGTGTCCACCAGCAGCGCCACCACCGCCTGGGTGCGGGTCTCGGTTTCGGAGACCTCGACGTCGTCGACGGCGATCCGCAGGGCGGCGTCGGCGTCGAGGCTGCCGGCGCGGCGCAGCACGGCGTTGGTGATCGTCCTGGTGACGTTCCACGGCTCGGTGTCGCCGAACTCCCACGGCCGGGTGGCACCGGTCAGTTCGCCCGCGGCTCCGGCTCGCCGGGTCTCCCGTTCGCCGTGCCGGCCCGAAAGTTGTTGGGCCACATCGCGAAGCGCGGCCTTGCCGAGTTGCCGCATGGCTTTCGGGGAAAGCCGCCACTTTCCGTCGGAGCCACGGTCCAGGAAACCCTGGTTCATCAGAGCGCGTTCCAGTTCGGCCAGCGTCCGGGCGTCGACGGCGGCCTGGTCCCCGAGCTGGCGGGCCAGGGCGTCGAGATCGACGTCGTCCATGGTGGCACCGGAATAACTCTGCGACAGCTGCTCGGCGAGTTGCTCGAGCTCGGCGATGTCGGCCAGCGCCTGCGCACCGGCTCCCATGCCGAGCGGGTTCTCGCCGGAGAACTCCGAAGAACCGTCCCAGTCCTCGCCGGGCCGGGCGGCGCGCAGATGCGAGTCCAGCCGGCTCAGCGACTCCATCAGCTGCGGCGAACCGAAAGCCTGCTGCGCCAGGGCATCCAACTCGGCCCGCTGCTCGGGAGAAAGACTGTTGCGGAAGCGCTGCGCAGCAGCCGCCCGCTGGGCCAGCGAGTCCAGAAGCTCTTCGACATTGCCCGGGTTCTCCGGGAAGTGCCGGCCGTGCTTGGCCATGAAGTCGGCGAAGTCCTCCGGGGTGTCCTCACCACGGGAGTGCTTGTCCAGCAGGCTGTTCAGATCGTCGAGCATCTCGTTGACGGCCTGCCGGTCTTCATCGGTGGCGTTCTCGAGTGCCTGCTTCATCCCGGCGAAGCGCTGATCGAGCATCTCCCGGCCGAGCAGATCCTTGATCTGACCGTATTTTTCGCGGGCCTCGGGACTGCGCCAGTCGTACTCGGAAAGTTCCTGCACCGCCTTGGCCGGCGACGGGGACAGCGACTCGATCTGCATCTCGGCGAAGCGGGCGTCGTCGTCCAGAGCTCGCGCCAGTTCCTTGCGCTCGGCCAGCACCGCCTCGTCGAGCAGTTGCTTGATCTCCTGCAGGGTCCCGTCAAGGTTGTTGCGCTGCAACAATTCCCGGCGCCGCTTGTTGACCTCGGCGGCCAGCCGGTCTGCGCCCTTCATATTCTGGTTGCCACGGCGCAGTAGTTCGGACAGCGCGCGCCGCGGAGATGCGCCCTCCATGACGTCCTGACCGATCTGCTCCAGCGCCTCACGCAGATCCACCGGCGGCGCCAGCGGATCCGGGCCGCCGCTGTAGCTGGAGTAACGCGCGTCGTGTCTGGACATCTCTACCCGTACACCGTCTCGCCGTCCTGGGAACTCTTGTCGATCTTCTTGGCCAGGTACAGCGCCTCCAGCGCCAGTTCCAGCGCGGCGGCCCGCTCCCCCTCGGTCTTCGCGCCCAGCCGCTCGGCGATCTTGTCGATCACCGGCAGGGCCGGCAGCGCGCGCAGCACCTCCTTGGCCGAGATCTGCTCACCGGTGGTCACGGCGGACTCCTCGACCGCGCCCACCAGGGGGCCGACGTCGATACCACCGAGCGACTTCTGGGCGGTGTCGGCGGTGGCCCGGCGCAGCAGATGCTCCAGCACCGCCATCTCGCGGCCCTCCTCGCCGGACTCGAACTCCAGCTTGCCGCGCAGCACGTCGATGATGGTGCCCAGGTCCACCACCCGCGCCACCGGCTCACCCTCACCGAGCACCGCGTCGCGGTGTCGCGCCGAGGCGGCGACGGTCTCCGCGGCGGCGATGGCGAACCGCGCCGACACCCCGGACCGCTGGTCCACCGATTGCGACTCGCGCAGCAAGCGGGTGAAGCGGGCGATGATCTGCAGCAGATACAGCGGGACCTCGGCGGTCAGCTGCGCCTCCTGGATGATGACGCCGACCTCCGCGTCGAGTTCACGCGGGTAGTGGGTGCGGATCTCCGCGCCGAACCGGTCCTTGAGCGGGGTGATGATCCGGCCGCGGTTGGTGTAGTCCTCCGGGTTGGCGCTGGCCACCACCAGGACGTCCAGCGGCAGCCGCAGGGTGTAGCCGCGGACCTGGATGTCGCGCTCCTCCATCACGTTGAGCATCGAAACCTGAATGCGCTCAGCAAGATCCGGGAGTTCGTTGACCGCCACGATGCCGCGGTGCGAGCGCGGGATCAGGCCGTAGGCGATGGTCTCCGGATCACCCAGGGTGCGACCCTCGGCCACCTTGATCGGGTCGATGTCACCGACCAGGTCGGCCACGCTGGTGTCCGGTGTCGCGAGCTTCTCGGTGTAACGCTCGCTGCGGTGCCGCCAGCTGACCGGCAGATCGTCGCCCAATTCCGCGGCCCGGCGGATCGACTCCGGAGTGATCGGCGAGTACGGGTGCTCACCGAGTTCGGCGCCGGCGATCACCGGAGTCCACTCGTCGAGCAGGTTGGCCAGCGAGCGCAGCAGCCGGGTCTTGCCCTGGCCCCGCTCGCCGAGCAGGACCATGTCGTGCCCGGCGATCAGGGCACGCTCCAATTGCGGCAACACGGTGTCTTCGAAGCCGAAGATTCCAGGCCAGACGACCTCGCCGCCCGCCAGTGCGGCCAGCAGGTTCTCCCGGATCTCCTGCTTGACACTGCGCTCGCGGTGGCCGGAGGCACGCAGTTCGCCGACGGTGGTGGGTCCGGGCGGAGTTTCAGCTGTCGGTGCAGTCACGCCCCCCACGCTACGACTGCTGTCGAGCAGCCGCCGCAGAAGTCCATGACAGGTCGATGACGCGCTTGGCGCGTCATGTCCGACGCGACGCGCTTGGCGCGTCATGTCCGACGCGACGCGCTTGGCGCGGCGCGTCAGTGCGCGAAGTGCCGAGCCCCGGTCAGATACAGCGAGATGCCGGCCGCCGTGGCCGCCGCGGTCACCTCGTCATCACGGACCGACCCGCCGGGGTGGACGATCGCCTTGACCCCCGCTGAGGTGAGCACTTCCAGGCCGTCCGGGAACGGGAAGAACGCATCGGAGGCCGCCACCGCACCGGATACCCGGTCGCCGCCGCGCTCGACCGCCAACCGGGCGGCATCCACCCGGTTAACCTGACCCATCCCGACCCCGACGGTCGCGCCGTCGGCTGCGATGACGATCGCGTTGGACTTGACCGCCCGGCAGGTGCGCCAGGCGAAGACCAGGTCGGCCAGGGTCGCCTCATCGGCCGGCTGCCCGGCGGCCAGCGTCCAGTTGGCCGGATCGTCACCGGGCGCGGTGAGGACGTCGCGCTCCTGCATCAGCAGGCCGCCGCTGATCTGGCGGATCTCCACCCCGTCGATCGCCGGCTCGGCGGCGACCAGCACCCGGATGTTCTTCTTACGGGCCAGGATGGCGACTGCGCCCTCTTCGTAGGCCGGGGCGATGATGACCTCGGTGAAGATCTCCGACACGCGTTCGGCCATCTCGACGGTGACCTCTGAGTTGGCGGCGATCACCCCGCCGAAGGCGCTGAGCGGATCGCACTCGTGGGCCTTGCGGTGCGCATCGGCCACCGACACCGACGAGATCGCGATGCCACAGGGGTTGGCGTGCTTGATGATCGCGACGCAGGTCTGCTGGTGGTCGAAGGCCGCCCGCCAGGCCGCGTCGGCGTCGGTGAAGTTGTTGTAGCTCATCTCTTTTCCGTGCAGCTGCTCGGCCTGGGCCAGCCCCGGCCAGCCCACGTCATCGCTGTAGAGCGCGGCCCGCTGATGCGGGTTCTCGCCGTAGCGCAGCTGCGAGGTGCGGCGCCAGCTCCGGCCGAACCACCGCGGCAGGGCGGCGCCGTCGGCGTCCTGTTCCGGCGAGAGGGTGCTCTCCATCCAGCTCGCCACCGCAACGTCGTAGTCGGCGGTGTGCCGAAACGCCAGGGAGGCCAGCTTCTTGCGCTCTTCGAGGGTGAACCCGCCGTTGCGGACCGCGGCCAGCACGCCGTCGTATCCCAGCGGCTCCACCACGACGGCGACGCTGGCGTGGTTCTTGGCCGACGCGCGGACCATCGACGGACCGCCGATGTCGATCTGCTCCACGCACTCGTCCATCTCGGCACCGGAGTCGACGGTCTCGCTGAACGGATACAGGTTGACCACCACGAGATCGAAGGCCTCGATCTTCAGCTTCGCCAGGGCCGCAACATGTTCGGGGTTGCGGGTGTCCGCCAGCAGGCCGGCGTGGATGTGCGGATGCAGGGTCTTGACCCGGCCGTCGAGGATCTCCGGGAAGCCGGTGACGAACTCGACCGGCGTGACCGGAATGCCTTTGTCGGCGATGGTCTTGGCGGTCGACCCGGTGGAGACGATGTCGACCCCGGCGTCGTGCAGTCCCTGGGCCAACGGGATCAGACCGCTCTTGTCGTACACGCTGATCAGTGCACGCCGGATCGGCCTCTTGCCGATCAATGTCTGCGCCGCCATCTAGAAGACCGCCTTTCTACCGCTCCACGTCACCCCGCGCGTCGACAGCGCGGCCAGCACGTCCACCAGCAGTCGCCGTTCGACGACCTTGATGCGTTCGTGCAGAGTCTCTTCATCGTCGCCGTCGAGGACTTCGACGGCCTCCTGCGCCAGGATCGGTCCGGTGTCCACCCCGGAATCGACCACATGCACCGTGCAGCCGGTGACCTTCACCCCGTAGGCCAGGGCGTCTGGCACCCCGTGGGCACCGGGAAAGGCCGGCAGCAGAGCGGGATGGGTGTTGATCACCCGGCCGGGAAACCGGGAGAGGAACTGCGGCCCAAGGATTTTCATGAATCCGGCCGAGACGATCAGATCCGGGTCATGGGCGGCGGTGGCCTCCGCGAGGGCGCCGTCCCAAGCATCGCGGTCCGGGTGGTCTCCGAGGCGCACGGTGTAGGACGGGATGCCGGCGTCGGCCGCGATCTTGGCGGCCCGGCAGTCCCGGTCCACCCCGACCGCCACCACCCGGGCGGGATAGTCGCCGACGGCGGAGCGCAGCACCGACTCCAGCAGCGATCCGGTTCCCGAGGCCAGCACGACGATCCGGGCCGGGACGCTGGGCGGCTGGATCGGATCGGGCACGGCGATGAGCCTATCCGTCAGGTTTGTCGGCCTCGATATCGCCATCGACGAACATCAGGTCTTCCACGTCCTCCGCCTCCGGTGCCGGCTTGACCGGGGGCGGCGCACTCGGTTCGGCGGCCGGCCCGGGCACGACGGACTCGTCCTCCGGCCCGGTCTCGCCTTCGGGTTCAGCTTCAGGCTCCGGAACTGCGAACGACTCGGTGATCGGTTCAGAGTCGTCCTCCCCGTCGGCCCCGTCGACCCCGTCCATCTCGTCGGCCCCGTCGACCCCGTCGGCCTCGTCGGCCACGTCGACCGGGACCACCGGCGCGGGCCGCTTCGGCCGGGGGGTGATTCCACCGGCCATCGCCACCGTCATCCCGCCGATGAGGAAGAACCAGATGAACACTCCTGGCGCGAAGGTCGCCTGATCCACCCCGATCGAGCCGAAGTTGCCCAGCGGTCCGCCGCCGGCGAATCCGAGCAGTGCCAGGGTCACCGCCGCCAGCGCCGAAGCCACCGCCAGCTTGGCCGTCGCGATCGGCAGCGGCGCGGGCCGCAGGGCGCACTGCTGTCCCAGCGCCACCCCGGAGGCGGCGCCGACGATCAGCAACGCCACCCATACCGGCCCCAGCGGGGGCGTGGGCACCGCGGCCAGGATCGGCAGGGCCGGGATGTCGCCGCCGAACACCGTGAACGCGCTGAAGGTGGCGAAGCCGATGTGTGCGCTGGACCCGACCGCCACCGCGGCCGCGCCCACCACCACGTTGGGCAGGTACAGCAGCGACAGCAGTCCCAGGCTGAGCTGGCCGAAGAACGAGTCGGTGATGCCGAACAGTTCGTGCATGGTCCCCCAGTGCACGACCAGGGAGGCCGCGACCACTGCGCACGACAACGCCAGCAGGGTCAGCACCCCGATGGCGGCCGGCCGCACGGTGTCGACCAGCCAACCCGGCAAGCCGAACCTGGCCAGCACTCGCGGCGCCAGCCGGGGGCCGACGCCGAAGAGCACGCCCAGACCGTGGATGAGGAGAACGAGTGAGAACGCGCCCAACGCGTTGGGCGTCTGCAGCACGGTGATCACCGAGGCCGCGTCGTGCACGACGGCCAGGCAGACCGCCGCGATCAGGAGCGGACCGCCCAGTGCGGAGGCGACGATCCAGCGGATCACGAACCACGAACCCCGCGCCGGGGTGATCTGTGCGGTGGTTCGCGCGGTGGCCCACACCATCGCCGCCGCCGGAACCAGTGGCAGCACGCCGAGTTGCTGGCCGGCGATCGACACCGGAACCAGATGCGCGGCCAGCCACATGCTGGCCACCGCCCCGAGCGTGCCGGTCAGATCGCTGTTGGCGACGACCAGCTGGACGAGCGTGATCGCCGCGATGATGGCAAGCGCCACCAGGGATGGCCCGAATGCAACTCGGACCAGATCACGGGACTGTGGGGTACCTACGGAAGAGGAGGTACCTGCAGTCTGAAGCCTGTCCGCCAAGGCGAGGTCGTGAGTAGCGCGCGGTCAGGACTGCGCCGAGCCGGAACCCGGACCCTGAGGCGACTCGGGTGCCGGCGGCTGCGCAGCAGCCGGACCCGCAGCAGCCGAACCCGAAGTGGGCGGGAGGCCGGGGATGCCGGTCGGCGGGGTCGGCGGCGCGTCGGCGTCGGACCCGGAGAAATGCTCCTGGCCGAATCCGCCGGTCGGGTAGTTGCCGTACGGCGCCGGGTAGCCGGGACGCTGACCCTGCGGGTAGTAGCCGCCGGGGGGCGGACCGTACTGGCCGTACTGCTCATAGTGCGGTCGCGGTGCCGGGGCGGTGAGGACACCCGACTCGAACAGCAGCGCGGCCACCGCCGCGACCGCCTGGAAGGTGGTGAACAGCAGCACCGCCCACAGCGCCCAACCGATGGAGAAACCGTTGGGGCGGTTGATGATCTGACCGATCACCAGCAGCACACCCAATACTGCGGCCACCGCCACGATCGGGGTGTAGGTCCCCGTCGTTGCTTTGGGGCCTTTCGGCAGCAGGCTGACGGCGGCCAGCAGCGAGGCGGTCAGCGCCGCGATGGTCCAGTAGCTCAGGCCACTGGCGGTGAACGACGCGCCGCCGAACGGCCCGATGTCGGCGTTGATCTTGAGCAGCGGCCCGAAGCTGGCGAGGTACGCGGCCAGACCGAGTCCTGCCCCGGCGGCAGCCAGCAGGCCCGGCAGCCTGGTGGCCCCAGCCGGTGCGGCCGGAGCCGATACTGCCGGTGCAGCCGGCGCGGCCGGGTACCCGCCCAGCGGGCCCGGGGCGCCGGGAGCAGGTGGAGCGCCGTAGCCACCGGGTTGCTGGGGCGCCGGATAGCCGGGGTTGTTCGGCGGATAAGTCATGTTCACCACGCTATCGCACCGGCCCGGACCGGCCCGGGCAGCGGCGTGTCACCGGCACGACCCGCTGTCTTGCCCCCGGCAGTAGAACACGTTCTAATTCTGGAATGGATTACGGGCTCGTTCTGTTCACCAGCGACCGGGGCATCACACCGGCGGCCGCCGCGAAACTCGCTGACGATCACGGCTTCACCACGTTCTATGTGCCCGAGCACACCCACATCCCGGTCAAGCGGGAGGCGGCGCATCCGACCACCGGTGGCGAGGAACTGCCCGACGACCGCTACATGCGCACCCTGGATCCCTGGGTCAGCCTGGGCACCGCCTGTGCGGTCACCTCCCGGGTGCGGCTGTCCACCGCGGTCGCACTGCCGGTCGAGCACGATCCGATCAGCCTGGCGAAAACGATCGCCACCCTCGACCACCTGTCCGGCGGGCGGGTCAGCCTGGGCGTCGGATTCGGCTGGAACACCGACGAACTGGCCGACCACAACGTCCCGCCCGGACGGCGGCGCACCATGCTGCGCGAGTACATCGAGGCGATGCGGGAATTGTGGACAAAGGAAGAAGCCTCCTACGAAGGCGAGTTCGTCAACTTCGGTCCCAGCTGGGCCTGGCCGAAGCCGGTCCAGTCGCACATCCCCGTGCTGGTGGGTGCGGCCGGCACCGAGAAGAACTTCAAGTGGATCGCCCGGTCGGCGGATGGCTGGATCACCACCCCCCGCGACTTCGTCATCGACGAGCCGGTCCGGATGCTCCAGGACATCTGGGCAGCAGCGGGCCGTGACGGCGCCCCCAGCATCGTGGCACTGGACTTCAAGCCGGTACCGGAGAAGCTCGAGCACTGGAAGAGCATCGGCGTCACCGAGGTGCTGTTCGGCCTGCCGGACAAATCCGAGCCGGAGGTCGCCGCCCACGTCGAGCGACTGGCCGGCACGCTGGCCGCGCTGGACTGAGTCTCAGGCGCTGCTGACCGATCGCTCCACCCTGCCGTCGGTGCCGACCCGCTCCCGCGAGGTCACCACCGAGGTGGTCGCGGTCAACCGCACCCGGTCGGCACGGAACAGGTCGTAGGCGTATTCGAAGGGGCGTCCGCCGGCGTCGTGGGTCACCCGGGTGACCGCCAGCAACGGCTGCCGGTTGGAGATGCCCAACCATTCCGCTTCCCGGGGGCTGGCGCTGACCACCTCGATGGTCTCGGTCGAGGTGGTCGGAACCAGTCCGAAGCGGACCGTGAGCAGCTCGTAGAGAGAACCGCCGAGTGGCTGCTCCAGAAGATCCGGCACCAGTTCGGCGCTGAAGCAGGAGAGGTCGACCGACAACGGCACACCGTCGGCCAGTCGCAACCTGCGAATGGCGAAAATCTCTGCTTCCGAACCGATCTCCAGCGCCGCGGCCTCCGTCGGCAGTGCGATTCGACGGTCGGTGCCCAATACCCGGGTGGCGCTGGTGTGGCCCCCGCTGCGAAGCCTGGCCGGAAGACTCTCCAATTCGGCGGCGTTGCGTTGCACCATGTCGGCCCGCACGAAGGTCCCGCCGTTTCGTCCGGTCCGACGTTCAAGAAGTCCGGCCCGGCTCAACGGCACCAGCGCACTGCGCAATGTGGCGCGCGACACCGAGAAGCGTTCGGCCATCTCACGTTCGGTGCCCAGCCGCGAACCCGGACGCAACGTCCCCTGGGCCAGCATCGACAGGATTCGCCGACGGACGTCCTCGGCGACCGCTCCCCCCGCTGACTCCTCCACCGCACTCCTTTCGATTCAGCGCATCACCTCGATTCAGCGCATCACCGCATCCGGCGACTCCGGTAGCACCTGACCGCCGTCGACGGCGATGGCCTGCCCGGTGATGTAACCGGCCTCCACGGTCGCCAGGAAGGCGGCGAGGTGACCGATGTCCTCCGGCTTGCCCAGGGTGCCGGCCGGAATCGCGCGAGTCATCCCGGCGAGGTAGTCCTCACCGAGATCGGCCAGGCCCTCGGTGAAGATGTTGCCGGGCATGATCGCGTTGACGGTGATGCCGCGCGGCGCGAGTTCGATTGCAGCCGTGCGCATGAAGCCCAACTGCGCCGCCTTGGAGGCGCCGTAATGTGACCACCCCGGAAAGCCGGTGATCGGTCCGGTGATCGACGAGGTCAGGATCACCCGGCCCCGTCCGGACGCGGTCAATGCGGGCAGACAGGCCTGCACGGTGAAGATGTTGCCCTTGACATTGACGTCCAGCACCTCGGCCAGCTGCTCCGGGGTCATGGCGTCCAGTGGCGCCTCCGGGAAGATGCCGGCATTGGCGCAGACCACGTCGATACCGCCGAACGAGTCGACGACGTCCTTCGCCATCGCAGCGCAGGACGCCGGATCACGCACATCGGCCCGGACACCGATCACGCGGCCGGATCCGAGCGCATCGAGATCAGCGACCGCATCGCCGACGTCGGAGCGTGCGGCGATCGCCACATCGGCGCCGGCCCGGGCGAAGACACCGGCGATGCCGCGGCCGATTCCCTTGGTGCCGCCGGTCACCAGGACTGAGGCGGAGCGAAGATCGAACAAGTGAGTCCCTTTCTGCCGCAGCTGTTCTAGACGCGAAAGCCGAAGATCGAGTCGTGCAGCCAGGTGCGGTCCGTCAGATACCGTTCGGCCAGTCGGGCGGTGTTCGGCGCGAAGTCCGCGCCGACTCCCAACGCCGAGTCGGCGTCGTGGTGCGACGCGATCCAGGCGGTCAGCATGATGCGGCGCATCATCACGAAGGACGGGATGAGCATGAGGTCCTCGGCCGGGATGGATTCGACCTGGAAATAGCCACGAAGCCAGTCGGCGATGATCCGCTCCCCGGTCGGGGTGTCCTCGATGAAGGACACCGCTGCTCCGAGATCGGCGAGGTACCAGGACCAGCCGCAGTCGTCGAAGTCGATCACCGTGATGCCTGCGGCGGGATCAGCCGGATCGACCATCAGATTGGCCAATCGGAGATCCGCGTGAATCAGGCCGAAACGATCGGGGGCGCAGCCGAATTCGATCAGGCGGGTGGTGATGTCGTCGGAAGCGCGCTGAATCCAGGATCGGTCCTGTTCACCGAGCCCGGGAGCCAGTCGCCAGTCGCCCCACCGCGCCTCCCGCCCGAGGATGGTGTCGAGGTCCCAGCTGAACCGGGTGAAGTCCCCCGGTGGGGTCCAGGTGCGGGAGTGCCGATGCATCACCGCGGTGATCCGGCCGAGTTCGTCGAATCCCACTGCGTCCGGATCCTCTTCGGCGGTGCAACCGGGAACGAAACTCACCGCATCGACGTGCAGCACTTCACCATCGACGTCGGCCGCCACCACGTCGGTGCCGTCAGTGGCCGCGACGAGTTCGGGGGTGGCGACGGCGGTCTCGCTGCGCAACGCCTTCATCCAGGCCAACTCCGAGTGGATCGCCGCCAGCGAGTGATAGCCGGGCCGGTGCACCCGCAGCACCAGCGGATCCCCGCCGGCTGGATTCCCTCCGGTGGCGAGGTAGGTGGCGTTCTCGGAGAGGCTCAACAGGCGCAGTTCGGCGTCTTCGGCCCGGCCGTAGGCGGGCAGTGCGGCGCGGGCGAACAACTCGTGGTTCGGCGGCAGACCCGGCATGGACCGATTGTGGGCCATACCGCCCGATCGGGCAGACCAAAACGCAAATCTTCACGGCAGTGTTACGCCGCGGTGCGCGTCGGAAACAGGACCGAAACAGTCGGCGAGAATTTTCATCATTCCAGTTGAAAGGCATGGCCGGGTGAGGTAACAATGGCGGCGTTCGACCCGTCATCGACATCGGCATCGCATTCGCGCGAAGACTCGTATCGGCCCAAACCAGACCAAATACGACACCTCCCCTCAGCGCTCGTGAGATTGGAAGACAGATGAGCGAGACAAACACCGTCCAACGCCTCAAACCCAATGCCGTCGGCCTGCTCGGCGTCCTGTTCATGGCGGTCGCCACCGCCGCACCGATCACCGCCATGGTCGGCAACGTGCCGATCGCCGTCGGATTCGGCAACGGCGCGTACGCCCCGGCCGGCTACTTCGTCGCCACCATCGTGCTGACGCTGTTCTCAATCGGTTACGCGGCGATGAGCAGGCACATCACCGCCACCGGGGCGTTCTACGGCTACATCTCGCACGGCCTCGGCCGGGTCATCGGTCTAGGTGCCGGCTTCCTGACGGCGTTGGCCTACATCGTGTTCGAAGCGTCGATCATCGGGATCTTCGCGTTCTTCGGCAACGACTTGTTCAAGTCGCTGTTCGGACTCGACGTCCCGTGGATCGTCTTCGCCCTCGGCATGCTGGCCGTCAATGCGGTCCTGACCTACTTCGACGTCAATCTGGCCGCGAAGGTGCTCGGTGTCTTCCTGGTCACCGAGATCCTCATGCTCGCCCTGATGGCCTTCTCGGTGCTGTTCTCCGGCGGCGGTCCGGAGGGTTGGTCGCTCGGTTCACTCAACCCGCTCAACGCATTCCACAATCTCTCCGGCAGCGTCCCCGGTCCCGACGGCAGCGCACTGGCGGTCGCCGGGTCGGCCGGCGTCGGACTGTTCTTCGCCTTCTGGTCCTGGGTGGGCTTCGAGTCCGCGGCGATGTACGGCGAGGAGTCGAAGAACCCCAAGAAGATCATCCCGATCGCGGTCATCAGTTCGGTCATCGGAATCGGCGTCTTCTACATCTTCATCTCCTGGATGGCGATCGTCGGCACCGGCCCGACGAAGGCGGTGGCACTGGCCCAGGATTCGGCCACTGCCGGCGACATCTTCTTCGGCCCGGTCGGCGAGAACCTCGGAACCTGGGCGGTCGACATGTTCCGGATCCTGCTGATGACCGGATCGTTCGCCTGTGGCATGGCATTTCACAACTGCGCCGCCCGCTACATCTATGCGATCGGCCGCGAGAACGTCATCCCCGGAATGCGCAAGACCCTCGGCGCCACCCACTCGCTGCACGGCTCGCCGCACATCGCGGGATTCGTTCAGACCGTTATCGCCACCGTGATCGTGCTGTTCTTCGACTTCACCGGACGTGACCCTTACACCGGTCTCTACGGGCTGATGGCACTTCTGGGTACCACCGCGATCATGATCGTGCAGGCGCTGACGGCGTTCTCGGTGATCTCCTACTTTCATGTGCTCAAGGAGCATCCGGAGACGGCAAACTGGTTTCGCACCTTCCTGGCGCCACTGCTGGGCGGCATCGGCATGCTCTACGTGATCTATCTGCTCGGCAAGAACGCCGAGTTCGCGGCCGGTACAGCGGCCAGCGACTGGATCTTCGCCTCGATTCCGTGGGTGGTGGGAGTCGTCGGTGGCGGCGGCATCATCCTGGCGATCGTGCTGAAGTACAAGTCGCCGCAACGGTATTCGGAGCTGGGCCGGATCGTTCTCGAAGAGGCTCACGAACGCTGACGTTCGTCGGGCCGCGATCATCCAGGAGGGGTAGTGCTGTGAGTTTCTCGAACATCATGGATTCCAACAGCTACTCCCCCGACCATCCGGTGGATCCCGCCACCGGGAAGTTGATCGCGGCCCGCGACCGCGTGCTCGGGCCGTCCTACCGGCTGTTCTACGACCGGCCCGTGCACCTGGTTCGCGGCCTGGGAACGAGGCTCTACGACGCCGACGGCGCCTGCTATCTGGACGCCTACAACAACGTCGCCAGCGTGGGTCACTGTCATCCACACGTCGTCGAAGCCGCCAGCCGGCAACTCGCGACGCTGAACACCCACACCCGGTATCTGCATGACGGGATCGTCGACTACAGCGAGCGGTTACTGGCGACCATGCCCGAGGCGGTGAACCGGGTGATGTACGCCTGCACCGGCTCAGAGGTCAACGACCTCGCGTTGCGGGTGGCCGAGATGCACACCGGCAACAGGGGCGTGATCATCACCGCGGACGCGTACCACGGCAATACCGCTGCGGTGACCGCGATCTCACCGTCGATCGGCGGCCCGGCCGCCACCGGCCCGCACGTTCGCACGGTACCCGCACCCGAAGACCCCACCCGGTTCATCGCAGACGTCGCCGCCGCCGTCGAGGACCTGCAATCCGCCGGGATCGGCGTCAGCACGCTGATCGTCGACACCATCTTCTCCTCCGACGGCATCTATCCGGACCCGGCACTGCTCGGTCCCGTGGTGGAGTTGGTTCGCCGCGCGGGCGGTGTGTTCATCGCTGACGAGGTGCAGCCCGGATTCACCCGCACCGGTGACTCGATGTGGGGATTCAGCCGGCACGGCGTGGTTCCGGACATCGTCACCATGGGCAAGCCGATGGGCAATGGCCTGCCCATCGCGGCGATGGCGGCCAGGGCCGAGGTGCTGGAGGCCTTCGCCACCGAAGTGCCCTACTTCAACACCTTCGGCGGAAACCCGGTCGCGATGGCTGCCGCCGCGGCAGTGCTCGACGTGATCGAAGACGAGGAATTGATGGCCAACGCCGCCGAGGTGGGCGGCGGATTGCGAGACGAACTCAGCGTCCTGAACCATCCACGTATCGGTGAGGTCCGCGGCTCCGGCCTCTATGTCGGCGTGGAGGTGCTCACCGAGGACGGCGGCCCCGACCGGGCCGGGGCGAAGGCGTTGGTCAACGCGATGCGGGAACGGCGCGTGCTGATCTCGGTCTGCGGCACGCACGGCAATGTGCTGAAAGTTCGTCCGCCGCTGGTGTTCTCGTCTTCGGACGTGGACTGGTTCTGCACCGAGTTCACCGGCGCCCTGGCGTCAGGCTTCTAGATTCAGAACAACGACGCCCGATTGTTCTTCTCTCCCGCCCGAACCCTGATGCGTGCGCCCAGCGGTTCCCCGTCTGTCAGCAACTCAACCAACCCGGCATCCTCGGTCAGCGCCAGGAACCGGCTGGTGTCGTCCAGTCGTCCGATGATGATCCCGGTGCGCACCGGCCAGTCGTACCGCACGGTGTAGGTCTCGATGACGGCGTCACCGTCGGCCTTGATCGACACCGGCACTGCCGGCCGGTCCGCGACCTGCCGGCGCAGCAGATCACTTCCGTCCGGCTTCCACGGCGCCGGGGCGGTCGAGTAGACGCCCACTGAATACTTGCTCATGATCCCACCGTTGGCCGCGACCAGGCCGAATTCTCCTGGGGCGGAACGCATCCGGGTCACCACCTCGGCGATCGCGTGCAATGAGTAGCTGTTTCCGGGGCCGCCGAAGTACGGCAGGCCGCCGGTGAGTGTCAGCCCGCGCGGATCGTCGGTGGCCAGACCCATACCGTCGCAGAAGTTGAACACCGGGACCGGAAAGCAGCTGTAGAGGTCGAAGGCGGCGATGTCGTCGACGCCGACGCCGGCCACCGCGAGCGCCTCCCGCACGGCCAGCACCGAGGCCGAGTTGTAGGTCAGGTCCTCCCGGTCCAGCAGTGGCTGGTCCACCAGATCCGCGTGCCCGCGCAGGTACACCCACTTCTCCTGCGGCACGCCGAGACGGCGGGCCGCCTCCACCGACATCAGCACCGCCGCCGCGCCCTGGTTGACCTGATCGCGCGCCACCAGCAGTCGCGGGTACGGATCGCAGATCATCCGGTTGTCATCGGTGACGGTGATCAGTTCGGAGACACTGCGCTCGGCCGGGGACGACGAGAACGGGTTCGCCGCAGCGACTCGGGTGAACGGGGCGAACAGCTCGCCCATCGCGCGCCGGTAGTCGGCGGCGCTCAAGCCCACCCGTCCGCGACGGGCGTTCTCCAACAGGCCGTACTGGGCCGGCGCACCCACCAGACCGTGCGCCACCGTGTACTCGTCGAACAGTCCCTCGTAGCCGTAGCCACGATCCTCGAGCTGACCCTCGACGGTCTCGGAGTGATCAGGCTTGTCGCCCGCCCCGGCGTTGCCGAACGAGCGCAGCGTCGACCCGTTCTCCGATCCGATCACCAGCACCGCGTCGGCGGCCCCGGCCGCGATCGCCGCGCCGAACTCGGTGACGACGTGCTGCGGCCCCTGTCCGCCAATGGGTTCCAGCACCGCGCGGGCCGGCTCGGCGCCGAGCCGCCGGGCCACCGACCGCGGGTAGTTGGTGGAGTGTCCCAGCGGCGCCATCCCGCGGCCGCTGATCTCGAACTGCCGGATTCCCACCACGGTGTCGATGACGGCCGCCATCGCGGCGGGATCGACCCCGGTGTCAGCCAGTGCCGCCGCGGCAGCCTCGGTCGCCAATTCGACCGAGGACATGCCGCGGTAGCCGGCATCGTCCCGACGCTCGGTGAACTGGCCGACGCCGACCAGGACCGGAGTGCGCGGGTCGACGGCCGTCACAGGCTCTTGAGGATCTCCCGTGCCAGCGCGGCGGTGGCGGACGGCGTCTTGCCGACCTTCACCCCGGCTGCTTCCAGCGCCTCCTGCTTGGCGGCGGCGGTGCCCGAGGAGCCCGACACGATGGCGCCGGCATGGCCCATGGTCTTGCCCTCCGGAGCGGTGAAGCCCGCCACGTAGCCGACGACCGGCTTGGTCACGTTGGCCTTGATGTAGTCGGCGGCCCGCTCCTCGGCGTCGCCGCCGATCTCGCCGATCATCACGATCAGCTTGGTCTCGGGATCCTTCTCGAACGCCGCGATGGCGTCGATGTGGGTGGTCCCGATCACCGGGTCGCCGCCGATGCCGATCGCGGTCGAGAAACCGAAATCGCGCAACTCGTACATCATCTGGTAGGTCAGCGTTCCGGACTTGGACACCAGACCGATCGGGCCCTTGCCGGTGATGCTGGCCGGGGTGATGCCGACCAGTGCCTCACCCGGGGTGATGATGCCGGGGCAGTTCGGGCCGATGATGCGGGTCTTGTTGCCGTGATCGACGTTGTAGGCCCATGCATAGGCGGTGTCCTGCACCGGGATTCCCTCGGTGATGACCACCAGCAGCGGGATCTCGGCATCGATGGCCTCGATGATGGCGTCCTTGGAGAACGCCGGGGGCACGAACGCGATGGACACGTCGGCGCCGGTGGCCTTCATCGCTTCGGCGACCGAACCGAACACCGGCAACTCGACGTCCTTGCCGCTGGCGTCCTTGTGCGACACCGTGGTGCCGGCCTTGCGCGCGTTGACACCGCCGACCACCTGGGTGCCGGCCTTGAGCATCAGTGCGGTGTGCTTGGTGCCCTCACCGCCGGTGATGCCCTGGACGATGACCTTGGAGTCCTTGTTCAAAAAGATCGACATGGCTCAGGCGTCCTTTCCGCCGGCGGCGTAAGCGAGTTCGGCGGCTTTGTCAGCGCCGGCGTCCATGGTCTCGGCCAGGGTCACCAGCGGGTGGTTGGCCTCGGCGAGGATCCGACGGCCTTCTTCGACGTTGTTGCCGTCGAGACGCACAACGAGAGGCTTGTTTGCCTCGGCGCCCAGGATCTGCAGCGCCTTGACGATTCCGGTGGCGACCGCGTCGCAGGAGGTGATGCCACCGAAGACGTTGACGAACACGCTCTTGACCTGCTTGTCGTTGAGGATCACGTCGAGGCCGGCGGCCATCACCTCGGCCGAGGCGCCGCCGCCGATGTCGAGGAAGTTGGCCGGCTTGACGCCGCCGTGGTTCTCCCCGGCGTAGGCGACCACGTCGAGCGTCGACATCACCAGGCCGGCTCCGTTACCGATGACGCCCACCGAGCCGTCGAGTTTGACGTAGTTCAGGTCGTGCGCCTTGGCCTTGAGCTCGAGTGGGTCGGTGGTCTCCTTGTCCTCGAACTGGACGTGGTCGGGATGGCGGAAGCCCGCGTTCTCGTCCAGGGTGACCTTGCCGTCCAGTGCCAGGATCCGGTCGTCCGGGGTGCGAACCAGCGGGTTGACCTCGACCAGGGTGGCGTCCTCACCCACGAAGACGTCCCACAGCTTGGCGATGGTGACTGCGGCGGCGTCGAGCACCTCGGCGGGCAGGTGGCCCTTCTCGGCGATCTGACGGGCGAAGGCGAGGTCGACACCCTTGACGGCGTCGACCGGGACCTTGGCGAGCCGGTCAGGCTTGGTTGCGGCCACTTCCTCGATCTCCATGCCGCCCTCCACCGAGCACATCGCCAGGTAGGTGCGGTTGGCCCGGTCGAGCAGGAAGGAGATGTAGTACTCCTCGGCGATGTCGCTGGCCTCTGCCACCAGCAACTTCTTCACGACGTGGCCCTTGATGTCCAGGCCGAGAATCGCCTTGGCGTGGGTGTAGGCGTCCTCCGGGGTGGCGGCGTACTTGACGCCGCCGGCCTTACCGCGGCCGCCGGTCTTGACCTGCGCCTTCACCATCACCGGGCGGCCGATCTCCTCGGCGATCGCCTTGGCCTCCTCCGCGGATTCGGTGACCCGACCGGGGGTGCTGGGAACGTTGTGCTTGGCGAACACTTCCTTCGCCTGATATTCGTAAAGATCCATGGGCTCGCTGTCCGTAGGGGTTCGTTGACGCTGTAGGTCCGCAGGGAACTTTAACGATTACCGGCCAGTAAGGGTGAGTCGCTTCCCACCTCGCGGAACGTAGGTGATTCAAGTCACAATCCCCCGGCTCTCCCCCGACCGGGTTGCCGATTTGGTCTCATTTTGGTTACCTTCTTCCGGTCTAGATAACGCTTTGGTCACGACGTGAGGGATTTGGTTTTGACACAGCTGAGGTCAGCCCCCGCCACGGAGGCGCGCATTCCTGGTGATTCGGGTGATTCACTCGATCTTGATGTCATGCGCGACGTCGAAGACCTCACTCCCCTGCTGACCGCGGAGATCAAGCCGATCAAGCCCCGGGCCGAGCGCCCGATGTTCAACAGCGCCGAGGTCACCGACGTCCTCCCGCGTACCCCGATGCACCGCCGGCAGCCGACCAGCGCGGCCCGCGGACGCGTCCTGATCGCCGCGATGGCCGCCGGCGCCGCTGCCGCCGCCGCGTACACCATGGTCAACCCCCGCGTCGACGTCCCGACCACACGCACCGTGCTGGCCGCTGAGAAGGCCCCGATGGACGGCGCTACCGCCGCCGTGCGCGGCGCCGAGGTGATCCCGGTCAAGCCGGCCGCCAACGCCGCCGTTCACAACGAGGAACTGGCCAAGGGCGTCGCCTACGCCGCCGAGCGCGCCGAGCGCGAGGCCCGACTGCAGCGTCCGCTGTTCGCGCTGCCCACCCACGCCCTGTTCACCTCGGGCTTCGGCTACCGGTGGGGCGCACTGCACGACGGCGTCGACCTAGCCGGTCCGGTCGGCACGCCGATCTACGCCGCCGCTGACGGCGTCGTGAAGGAAGCCGGCTACACCAACTCCGGTTACGGCGCCTGGGTGCTGATCACGCACCCGGACGGCACCGTCACCCGCTACGGCCACATCAACTCCTGGACCGTCTCGGTCGGCCAGCGGGTGTTCGCCGGCGACCAGATCGCGACGATCGGCAACCGCGGCAACTCCACCGGCCCGCATCTGCACTTCTCGGTGCTGCTCGGCGGCGGCAACGCCACCGACCCGGTGTCGTGGCTGGCCTCCCGCGGCATCTCCGTGGGTGCCTACGTCGGCTGACGGGCCGGCTGACGAGCCTCCCCGGATCCGCCGCCAACCGACGGAACCCATTCTCACTACGCCGCTATCCGATGCGGAACGCACCCGCATCATCCGGCGCGCTCCCGTCGGATCTCCCCCTGAGCCGCTCCCTCGGTCCATCCCAGCCACGGCGATCGCGGCGGCCGTGGCCGGCATCCTCAGCGGATGGGCCACCGCGGCGGTGGCCACCGATCTGATCGGCGGTCGCTGGCCGGAGGAACGGGTGTTCTGTCTGGCGGTCGGCTTCCTGACCGTTCTGTTCGCAGCGACCTCGGTGCCGGGCGTGGTGCTGTTGCTGACGCGCCGTCAGCTGGGCCGGTATTTGATCGCCTTCTCCTGCGGGGTCGCGTTGCTGACCTTCGGCGCATTCTTCGTCGCCGATACCGAACTGGCGTGGCCGGTCTACCTCGTCCCGGCGCTTCCACTGGCGGCGCTGGCGTCGGCACTGCACCCATCGACCCGAGGGTGGATACCTGTTCAGGGTGTATCGGCTCGGGCCGGTCCGATCTCCAGATTGCGGGCGCCCGGCCCGAAGTAGTACCCGATCACCGGGATGTACAGCAGCAGCATGATCTGCGCATTGAGCATTCCGATCAGGGTGATGACCGGATACACGACGACGCCGATTCCGTACTTGAACAACAGCTTTCGTTCCTGATCCGGGGCGAGTCGTGCATCGAAGAGGCCCGCGCGCAGCAATTGCCGCAAGATCAGGGTGAAGCTGATCGACATCCCCGCCATCACGGTTCCGTAGGCGATGACGGCGACCCGCGCATTGTCCCCGCCCGCCGTTGCATAGTCGGCGTAGGTCGCCGTGGTGAACGGGATTGCCGTCACGAACAGCAACAGCAACAGGTTGTAGGCCAGCACGGAACGGTCGACACCCTTCGCCACCCGGAACAGCGCGTGATGGCTGATCCAGATGCAGCCGATGATGAAGAAGCTCACCGCATAGGCGGCGAACACCGGCCATTGCTCCCACAGTTGAGTGCTCAACGGCAGGCCTTTGACCGGCTTCACCTTCAGGTCGAGGGCGAGCAGCGTGATGGCGACCGCCATCACGGCGTCGCTGAAGGCCTCGAGGCGGCTCTTGTTCATCTAGAGCTTCTGCACGGGTGCGTGGTTGTGCATCAGCTTGACCCGGCCGGCGGTGCCGAAGTCGATCAGCGACATCGCCGACTCGCCCATCCCGGAGACCTCCTCGACCCGGCCCAGGCCGTACTTGTCGTGGCTGACCCGATCGCCGGGCGCCAACACGATCATCGCCCGTTTGCCCGCGCCCGACCGCATCGGCGACGGTCGCCCGGCCTCGGCTGCGCCGCCGTAGCGGCCGGCCACCGGCGCGCTGAATCCCTGGCCCCCCTGCCTGGAATCACTGTCGGTGCGCCGCCAGTCGATGAGGCCTTCCGGGATCTCGCGTAGGAACCGCGACTCCGGGTTGAGCATGGGCTGTCCCCAGGATGAGCGGACCTTCGCCCGGGACAGGTAGAGCCGCTGACGGGCGCGGGTGATCCCGACGTAGGCCAGCCGCCGTTCCTCGCTGAGTTCGGTCGGATCGCCGAGCGCCCGCATGTGCGGGAACATCCCGTCCTCCCAACCGGTCACGAACACCACCGGGAACTCCAGACCCTTGGCGGTGTGCAGCGTCATCATCGTGACGACGCCGTCGGCGTTCTCGGGGATGTCGTCGGAGTCGGCGACCAGTGAGACCCGCTCCAGGAACTCGGCCAGCAGGCCGGTCTGCGGGACGTCCCCGTCGTCGTCGAGGTCCGTCTCCGATTCCTCGGCAAGCGCCGCGGCATTGGCCCGGTCGATGCTGAATTCGTGTGCGACGCTGACCAATTCGTTGAGGTTGTCCAGCCGGGCCAGATCCTGCGGATCATTGGAGGACTCCAGTTCGCGCCGGTAGCCGGTGCGGTCGAGCACCGCTTCGACGAGCTCGCCGAGTTCACCGTCATCGGCTGAGCCAAGCCGCCCGCGGAGTTCGTCGAGCAACTCGACGAACCCGGCGATCGCCTTCTCCGACCTGGAGTTGAGCATGGGCACCTTGCCCTCGGCGGCCGCGGCGAGTGCATCGGCGAACCCGCCACCGGTGTTCTCCGCATACACGGCCATGCAGGCCTCAGCGCGGTCGCCGATACCGCGACGTGGGGTGTTGAGGATGCGGCGCAGGCTGACGGCGTCACCTGGATTATCGAGAACCCGCAGGTAGGCGACGATGTCGCGAATCTCCTTGCGCTCGTAAAAGCGCACTCCCCCAACGACTTTGTACGGGATGCCCGCGCGGATGAACACCTCCTCCAGCGACCGCGAGGAGTTGTTGGTGCGGTAGAACACCGCGACATCGTTGTAGGTGTGGTCGGTTCCGGATCCACCGACAGATTTAGCGACCAGTTCTTCGATCTCGGCCGCGACGAACCGGGCCTCGTCGTGCTCGTTGTCGGCGACGTAGCCCACGATGAGCTCACCGTCGCCGGCGTCGGTCCACAGCCGCTTCTCGCGCCGGCCGGAGTTGTACGCGATCACCGAGTTGGCCGCGGACAGGATGTTCTGGGTCGAGCGGTAGTTCTGCTCGAGCATGATCGTGCTGGCGTCCGGGAAGTCGCGTTCGAAGTCCTCGATATTGCGGATGGTCGCACCGCGGAACGCGTAGATCGACTGGTCGGCGTCGCCCACCACACACAACTCGGCGGGTGGCACCGCATCGGTGTCCGGCGCGCTCACCCCGACGAGTTCGCGCACCAGGACGTACTGGGCGTGGTTGGTGTCCTGGTACTCGTCGACCAGGATGTGCCGGAACCGGCGACGGTAGTACTGGGCGATCTGCGGATGCCGTTGCAGCACACCCACGGTCTCGCCGATCAGATCGTCGAAATCCAGCGCGTTGGCGCCGCGCAACCGGCGCTGATACTCGGTGTAGACCTCGGCGACGATTCGGGTCAGGTCGTCGCCACCGGACTCCAGCGCGGCGACCGCCTGCTCCGGAGTGATCAACTCGTTCTTGAGGTTGGAGATCGCGGTGGACAGCATCCGCGGCGAATGGCGCTTGACGTCCAGACCCATGTCCTTGCCGACCATCATCAGCAGGCGGCGCGAGTCGTCGGCGTCGTAAATGGAGAAGTTGGAGTTCAGTCCGGGCAGCAGGGAAGCCTGGTTACGCAGGATCCGCACACACGTGGAGTGGAACGTCGACACCCACATATTGCGGGCCCGCGCGCCGACCAATTGGCTGACCCGCTCGCGCATCTCAGCGGCGGCCTTGTTGGTGAAGGTGATGGCCAGGATCTGACCGGGGCCGACGTCGCGAGCGGCCAGCAGGTAGGCGATCCGGCGGGTGAGCACCGCGGTCTTGCCCGAGCCGGCCCCGGCCACGATCAGCAGCGGGGCGCCCTCGTGCAGGACGGCCTGCCGCTGCTGCGGATTGAGGCCCTCAAGCAGCTCGGCCGGATCCCCCGGAGCCCGATAATCGGTCACCTGCACGCTCATGTCGACCCCAACTTACCGCCGCCGGGGGACAGCCCTTTGCGGAGGCGCGCCACTGGGTGGCAGACTCTCCGGCGTGCAGACGCAGCGATTTTTCTACGGGTACCGGTCCGCGGTGCCCGTGGAGGCTTAGCTGCTCAATCCGACAGCCCCGCGGTCCGAAACCGGATCCGGGGCTTTTCTTGTGTGAGGCCCGGACCGGATGACACCAGAATCCCCCCACCAGGAGAACGACGACATGTCCGCTGAGGAACTCACCGAATCCGATATCGACGCCCTGCGCTCGGAGATCGACCGCCTCGACGCGGAGATCCTGGCCGCGGTGAAGCGCCGCCAGGAGGTCTCCCAGGAGATCGGCAAGGTCCGGATGGCCTCCGGCGGCACCCGCCTGGTGCACAGCCGCGAGATGAAGGTCATCGAGCGCTACAGCGCGCTGGGTCAGGACGGCAAGGACCTGGCCATGCTGCTACTGCGGATGGGCCGCGGCAGGCTGGGGCATTCGTGATCCAGGCATCCGAATAGTCTGCTGCCATGATCCGCAGCAGAACCAGGTCGGCGATCCACTCCGGCATGGTCGCGGCGATCACGCTCGCCCTGGTTGCCCTCCCCGGGGACCGGGAGGCACCTTCGGCAAGCCCGGATGTGATCAGCGGCCCCTATGCCCGGTTGCTCACCGAATCGGCGGATCTCGGCCCGGCCGGCAGTGGCTCCGTGCAATTGACCGCCGCACTGCTGGAGCGTTCCGAGCCGGTGCGGTTGAGCGCCTGGGCGCACGAACACGGGCTGTCGGTCCGATGGCCCGACGGCGAGGACTGGGCGGTCATCGAAGGCTCCCCCGCCACGGTGGCAGATGCCTTCGGCATTCCGGTGCACGATTACCGGATTCAATTCGGCGCCGATTCGGGCCGCGTGTTCTACGCCTCTCCTGAGCAGCCCGGCATCCCCTCGGCTGCCCGCGCCGAGTTGGCGGGCCTCGGCCGTATTCTCAGCTACACACCCATCCGCGAGGCGTTACCACCGCCACCGCGCGAGGTTCCCAACGGTGGACTACTGCCCGATCAGCTGTTGAACACCTACAACGCCACTCCGTTGGTCGCGAAGGGCAACACCGGACAAGGCCAGACGGTGGCGGTGTTCGCCTTTGACGGATTCCGCCAGGACGACTTGGATGCGTTCGCCGACATGGTGCACCTGCCGCGGTTCACTCCGGAGGTGATCGGTGGCGTGCCGGAGCGCATCGGCGGTGAAGCGAACATGGACCTTCAAGTGATCCACGCCGTAGCCCCGAGCGCCAAGCTGGTCCTCGTCAATGCCCGGCCGACGACCAATAACGAAGGCGGCGGAGCATTCGAGAAGCTGGCCAGGCTGATGGACTCGGTGGACAACCAGTTCCGCGGTGCGGTGTGGAGCTTCTCGATCGGCTGGGGCTGCGACCGCCTCTTCACGGCTGCTGATTTCGCACCTGTGCGCTCGGCGCTTGCCAGAGCTTTGAGGCACGGCACCACAGCATTCGACGCCTCGGGCGACCTTGCCGGTTTGGAGTGCAAGGCCGGCCGAAAGTGGTCCGAGCCGCCCAGTCCGGACGACGTGGGCGTGGATGCGGTGGGTTCACTACCGGAGATGACGGCCGTCGGCGGAACGAAACTCTCCACCGGCCCTAACGGCGAGTGGCATGCGGAGCAGGCCTGGTACAACGGCCCTCTGGTACAGGGCACCGCCGGCGGGGCGTCGACACTTTTCGGTCGTCCCGAGTGGCAATCCGTCGGGGTGGGCACTGCGCTTCCCAATCAACGGCTGGTCCCCGATGTCTCGGCGGTGTCCGATCCGTTCACCGGAGTGCGGATCGTGTTGAACCAACGAGTCATGGTCGGCGGTGGCACTTCTCAGGCTGCGCCGATCTGGGCGGGCCTTGCCGCGCTGATGAATCAAAGCCTCGTCCGCGACGGCTCCAAGCCGCTGGGGAATCTCAATCCCCTGCTCTACAAGGTTGCCAAGACGGCCATACTGCCGGGTTTCCATGACATCAATCTGGGCGGTAATGCCATCATGCCGTCGAGCACCAACGGCTACGACATGGTGACCGGCCTCGGGTCGCCGAACATCGCGAACCTCGTGCGCGACATCCAGTTGTTGCGGGCGGTGTCATGACCCCGCAACGCTCCCGAACCGCTGATGCGCCGGCGGAGACCTTTGACGGCGTCGCGGTGCCGGCCGAGCACTACACGGCGCACGGTGCCGAACGGCCGCAGTACAAGAGGACGCTCGCCGTTTTGACGCTGACCCTGGCCGTTGCGACCGGCGCGGTCACGGTGTGGGACAGGATTGCGACAAAGGAAGCGATTTTCGCCTGCCCACCGGAGTGCGGCCGTCCTCCCGCCTCATTGCCGGTGACGGCCATGCCGCGCTTCGTCGCAGCCGACGGCGCCTTCTCAGTGGGGTATCCCCACTCCGGTACGCCCGATGCCGAGGGCGACGCCTACACGGTGACTCAGCAACCGGACGGAATCTTTGCTGTGCGGACCTCGGGCGACGGGGGTGTGTTGCGCCTGTTCGGCGAACCCGCCGCCGGACGCGTCGCGCGACAGGTCGTCCTGGATCTCCTCAACCGGGATTTCGCCGGGGCGGATATCGCCTACGAGGTGCCCAACGCGACGGTCGGTTACCAACTGGGCTACGGCGTAGTCGTGACCCTTCAGCGCCCGGGGTCCCTGACCGTGTCCCGGGCGATTCTGATGGCTGCGGTGAAGAACGACCTGGCCCTGATCGCCACCACCGAAGGGCCGTTCCAGCGGTTCACCCCGGAGTTCGGACCTGGTCTGCCGTCAGCGGCGAACGTCGAGATCGCGATGGACATGGGCAAGTACGTCGACAGCTTCACCTGGCGGGGCGACCCGCCACGCTGACGCGGCGTCACCCCTCCCCGGATCACAGGGGCCCCGGATCACAGGGGGGCCAAGGATCACAGGGGGCCCCGGATCACAGGGGGGCCAAGGATCACAGGGGGCCCCGGATCACAGGGGGCCCAGGATCACAGGGCGACGGGAGCGGGCGGACAGTCCCTGCGCAGACGCCGTGACGTCCGCGACGACGCCCTCGCGGCCACCCCGCACACGGGGCAGAATGCCATGTCGGGAACGACCTTCTCGCAATACACGCACAGCATCGGGTGTCCCGTGCCGACGTCCCGCTTCTCGTTGAGCATCGCGATCTGCAGTCCGATCCGCGCGGTCAACACCGAAAGAACCGTCAGTACCAGATTGATGGTCAGTTCGACGCCCCGCGCCCAGTCCTGAATGTCGGTCCACCACACGGCGGCATAGAGAACAGCGGTGATGACCGCGGACAGGATCACCGCCGTGCGTGCACGCCCGGGATTCGGGCCTGCTGGATCGGGGCGGAACCACAGGCTCACGCCCACCATCCCACCCAGCGTGATGGTGGTGAAGGGATCGATGACACCGTAGGTGATGGTGTCTGCGAGCATGCGAGTCGCCGTCGTCGTCTGGGCAGTGACGAGTCCGGCGACGATCTGGGGCATCCACCAAATGACATACGAGGCCGTCAAGTGCGCCAGTGCTGCGGCCGCGCCGACCACGTAACCGTCCAGCGAGTCGAACTCGACCGCGGGAATGAGCCGGATCAGCGGCAGCGGAAGGACCATGAGAGCGGCGCCGATCAGGGTGATGGTCAACCCCTCGGCAGCAAGATTGTTCTGCAACGTCTGGGCAGCGGCGGTCGTCACGCCGTACTTCTCGGAGATGAACTGCCCCGAGAGCCACCACCATGCCAGCCCGATCACCGTCCCCAGTGCGACGGCGATGACCATCCTGCGGCGGTCATCGCGGAACGCATCGGATTCCCACGCGTACAGCATGAAAAGCAGAGGCACTCCCAAGACTGAGATCGTCGCCACCGGAACGTTCCAGAGCAGGACCGACATCACGGCCATGCAGAGCAGCAGTGCCACGAGCGCAATCCGATACACGCGGGTCGCGCGAACGGGCAGCCGGGGGAAGAACGTACTGCTCATCCGCGGGATCAAGGCCGACTCATGCGGTGCGGCGGCATACGCCTTGGGCCGCAACAGAACCCCCCACCCGGTGGCCGTCGAATCGAAGGCAGCACCGCAGGCTCCGCAGAACACGACTGCCGGGACCACGGCGTGGCAGGTCGGGCATGCACGGGACTGCGCGGCGAGTTCGTTCACGATCGGCCGGCTACGGCGTCAGCGCGATGTACTTGATGTCCAGGTACTCGTCGATGCCCTCGAAGCCGCCCTCGCGGCCGAAGCCGGACTCCTTGACGCCGCCGAACGGCGCGGCCGGATCCGAGATCACCCCGCGGTTGACGCCGACCATGCCGGCCTGAACCGACTCGGCCACCCGCAGGGCCCGGTCCAGCGACTGGGTCCAGATGTAGGCCGCCAGACCGTACTCGGTGTCGTTGGCCGCGGCGATGCCCTGCTCCTCGGTGTCGAAGCCGACGATCGGGGCCACCGGACCGAACACCTCCTCCTTGAGGATGCGCGCGTTCGGCGGCACGTTCGTCAGCACGGTGGCCGGGTAGAAGTTGCCCGGTCCGCCCGGCGCCTGGCCGCCGACGGCGACGGTGGCGCCCTTTTCGACGGCGTCGTCGACCAGCTCCTGCACGCTCTGCACCTGCTTGGGATTGACCAGCGGGCCGAGCTTGGAGCCTTCGTCCATACCGTTGCCGAGGGTCAGTTCGCCCATCTTCTTGACGAACTTGTCGGTGAAATCGTCCAGCAGCGGGTTGGCCACATAGAGCCGGTTGGCCGCGGTGCAGGCCTCACCGCCGTTGCGCATCTTGGCCAGCATCGCGCCCTCCACCGCAGCATCGACGTCGGCGTCGTCGAACACCACGAACGGAGCGTTGCCGCCGAGTTCCATCGAGGTCCGCAGCAGCGCGTCGGAGGATTGCTTGAGCAGTGCCTTGCCCACCCCGGTCGAGCCGGTGAAGCTCATCTTGCGCAGCCGCCCGTCGTCAATCAGCGCGGTGGTGACCTCGCGCGGCTGATTGCTCGGCAGCACCGACAGCACGCCCTTGGGCAGCCCGGCCTCGTCGATCAGCTTGGCCAGCAACAGCATGGTCAGCGGCGTCTCCTGGGCCGGCTTGACGATCATGGTGCAGCCGGCGGCCAACGCGGGGCCGATCTTGCGGGTGCCCATGGCCAGCGGGAAGTTCCACGGCGTGATCGCGTAGCAGGGGCCGACCGGCTGCTTGGTGACGACGATGCGGCCGGTGCCGGCCGGGCTCAGCGCGAAGCGGCCGTGGATGCGGACGGCCTCCTCGGCGAACCAGCGGAAGAACTCGGCGCCGTACTTCACCTCGCCCATGCTCTCGGCGACGACCTTGCCCATCTCGAGCGTCATCAGGGTGGCGATGTCGTCGGCCTTCTCGATGATCGTCTCGAACACCGACCGCAGGATCTCCCCGCGCTCGCGGCCGGGGGTGGCGGCCCACGTCTCCTGGACGGCGCAGGCGGCATCCAGGGCGGCGATGGCGTCGGCCGCGTCGGCATTGGCGACCGAGACCAGCACCTCGTCGGTCGCCGGGTTGAGCACGTCGAAATTCGACTTTCCGGCACGCTCCTCACCGCCGATCCACAAACCGGTGGGAACCGACGCCAGAATCCGCGCGATGTCTGCTTTAGCCATGGGTCAATGATCTACCCCACCGGGGCAGGTCTGCGCATAGGGTCTGCGGAATGGATCTGTCATCCGCCTGGGACGCGCTGGAACGCCACCACGACGAGATCGCCGACAAGCAGCTCCGCGAGTTCTTCGCCGAGGACCCGGCCCGGGGCACCGACCTGACGCTGACCGTCGGTGACCTCTACATCGACTACAGCAAGCACCGGGTCACCCGGCAGACGCTGAGGCTGCTGGTCGACCTGGCCCGCGCCGCGGGTCTGGAGAAGCGTCGCGACGCGATGTTCGCCGGCGAGCACATCAACACCTCCGAGAACCGCGCCGTGCTGCACACCGCGCTGCGCCTGCCGCGCGATGCCGCACTGACGGTCGACGGGCAGGACGTGGTGCACGACGTGCATGCGGTGCTCGACGCGATGGGCGACTTCACCGACCGGCTGCGCTCCGGTGCGTGGACCGGTGCCACCGGCAAGCGCATCGCGACCGTGGTCAACATCGGCATCGGCGGTTCCGATCTCGGGCCGGCGATGGCGTACCAGGCGTTGCGCCACTACGCCGACGCCGGCATCGCCGCCCGGTTCGTCTCCAACGTCGACCCCGCCGACCTGGTCGCCAAACTGGACGGACTCGACCCCGCCACAACGCTTTTCGTCATCGCCTCCAAGACCTTCACCACCCTGGAGACCCTGACCAACGCGACCGCCGCACGTCGCTGGCTCACCGACGCACTCGGCGACGACGCGGTGGCCAAACACTTCGTGGCGGTGTCGACGAACAAGAAACTGGTCGAGGCGTTCGGAATCGACAGCGCCAACATGTTCGGCTTCTGGGACTGGGTGGGCGGGCGCTACTCGGTGGATTCCGCGATCGGGCTGTCACTGATGGCCGTCATCGGCCGGGAGGCCTTCGCCGACTTCCTGTCCGGGTTCCACCTCGTCGACTCCCACTTCGCCACCGCGCCACTGGAGTCCAACGCGCCGGCACTACTGGGCCTGATCGGGCTCTGGTATTCGGATTTCTTCGGCGCGGAAACCCGTGCGGTGCTGCCTTATTCGAACGACCTGGCCCGGTTCGCGGCCTACCTGCAGCAGCTGACCATGGAGTCCAACGGCAAGTCGGTGCGTGCCGACGGCACCCCGGTCAGCACCGGAACCGGCGAGATCTTCTGGGGTGAGCCGGGCACCAACGGCCAGCACGCCTTCTACCAACTGCTGCACCAGGGCACCCGGCTGGTGCCGGCCGACTTCATCGGGTTCAGTCAGCCCGTCGACGACCTGCCCACCGCCGACGGCACCGGCAGCATGCACGACCTGCTGATGAGCAACTTCTTCGCCCAGACCCAGGTGCTGGCGTTCGGCAAGACCGCCGAGGAGATTTCCGCCGAGGGCACCCCGCCCAGCGTGGTGCCGCACAAGGTGATGCCGGGAAACAAGCCGACCACCTCGATCCTGGCCACCCGGCTGACCCCGTCGGTGCTGGGCCAGCTGATCGCCCTCTACGAGCATCAGGTGTTCACCGCGGGCGTCATCTGGGGCATCGACTCGTTCGACCAGTGGGGCGTGGAGTTGGGCAAGACCCAGGCCAATGCGCTGCTGCCGGCCCTCACCGAGGCCGCCTCGCCGGCTGAGCAGTCGGACACCTCGACCGATGCGCTGGTGCGCCGTTACCGCACCGAACGGGGCCGAACCGCCTGACCCTCTGCCGAGTGTGAAGTTAGCGTCACATTCGGCGCCGAGCGTGACGCTAGCTTCACGCTCGGCGTTGGGGCGCGGCGTTGGTGTAGGTTCTCATCCCGCCCGGCATAGTTCTCATTTGGATGGCATCGAATTGGCAGAAATGCCAGCTTGCCGATAATCGGCTTAGTTGAGCTAAGCATTTTTCCGTCTGCATGGGTTCCCAATTGACCCGAGTGGTGTCACGCTGATCTGACGGCGGTGTTCCGCCGGGTGTTGCCAGTGGACGCTTCGATTGTGGTTGACGTGGAGTCCGCGGTCGTTTCATATCGGCCAGCGGCGGGTGAAGAACGGTCCACGCCGGCAGCGAAGGTGTCGCTTGAGGCACTGCTGCGCGCTTCACCGTGGCGCACATTCCGGTCGTATTCGGGCCAAATGCATTATCCCGGCACCTACTGGTCGTCGACTCAGCGTGGTCACGTCATCTACGAGTCGCGGCTGGAGTTGGCCAACCTACTACTCGCTGACTACGACCAGGGGGTCCGCGAAATCAGTGCACAGCCATTCCTTTTACGGGCCGCCGTTGAGGGCCGAGTTCGGCCGCACATTCCGGACTATCTATTCAGTGGCGACGGGGGACCGGTTGTGGTGGATGTCGTTCGTAGGGAACGGATGTCGAATCCGAAAATCCGCTTCGTGTGTGCATGGACCCGTCAGGTGATCGAGCGCATGGGATGGACGTACCAGGTTGTCCATGAGCCCGATCCGGTGCATCTGGCCAACGTGCGATTCCTGGCGGGTTACCGTCGAGACTGGCTAATGAATCAAGAGATTCTCGCCGTGCTGCGAGCTCAACCGCGAGCGTTCGCGGGCAGCACCATCGCCGAGGCAGAGACAGCGCTAGCCCAATTTCCCAAACAGTTTGTGCGCCCGGCACTTCTGAACTTGTTGTGGCGTCACGAATACGAAGTGGACATCAGCGGGCCATTACGGCCCTCGTCGGTATTGGAGATGAAGAAATGAAGCACGCCAGCGCACGCGTCGGAATCGGCACCCGATTTCTCTACGAGGGTGAAGTCATGGAAGTAGTTAAGGTTTGTGCCGCCGACGGCGCTGCGGAAGTTGTCGCCCGGCAGATCCGCACCGACACTGTATGCCGGATTGCGCTAGACGAACTCATGTACTCCGAGCGATCGCGACTTCTCGATGAAAATCTTGCCGCCGTGTCCGAGGGCGGAGAAGGAAACACTGTCGCCGTTAGTTGGTCGAGGGTGGATGAGTCGGAACGGACAAAGGCACGTCGCCGGGCCGCGCATGTGCGGGAGGCTCTGACCGGCTACCGGTCAGGGAGCTCTCTCAGCGCCGAGATCGGCGAACCTCGAGCTGATTACCTACCGCACTTGCCTAAGGGAAGGCGATTGGCAGCCAAAGCGAAAGAGTTGCATGTAGGACAAAGAACCTTCGCTCGATGGGTGAGCAAGTACGAGAAGGACGGCGAGGTGGGCCTGCTTTCGGCCAAAGGCGCCCAGCCAGAGGACACCAAGTTCAAGCTGTTCGAGCAGACTGCACTCGACGTGATGCGTGAGCGCATCAACGAGTCTCGACCGACCCGCGACTACGTGATCGCACACGCCCGCGCTCGCCTGATCGGCCGTTATGGCAAGGACATTGTGCCAATGCCATCGCAAGCAACCGCATACCGAATTTTGAGAAAACTCGAACGTATCTATCCGTTGTTCTCGAAGAGCACCAAGCGGAATCGGGACATCGCGGGCCGACCGGTGATGCCCTACGGCCAACTACTCCCCAGCCGCCCAGGGGAGTACCTGTTGATGGACACGACGCCGCTCGACGTCTACGCGATGGACCCACATTCCCTGCGATGGGTCGGCGTGCAACTCACCGTGGCAATGGACTGGTACTCACGCTGCATCGTTGGCCTTCGCCTCACGCCCTTCTCGACCAAGGCCGTGGACGCCGCCGCTGTTCTGTACCAAGCCTTCCGGCCCGTGAAAGCGGGGAGAGACTGGCCGGAGGAAGCGGTCTGGCCACCCCACGGGATGCCCCGGTCGGTTCTCGTCGATATCGATGCCCTAGACCCTGCAGGTGCATTCGCTGCGCACCCGGCGGTTGTTCCCGAGACGCTCGTTATCGACGGCGGCAAGATCTTTATAGGCGAGCACCTGACAAGTGCATGCCGACGGTTAGGGATCTCCATTCAGCCGGCACGAGTACGGGTAGCGCACGACAAGGGTCCGGTCGAGCGCTTCTTCAAGTCCGTCCGGCAGGGCTTCTTGCAGGAACTGCAGGGCTACAAAGGCCCTGATATCTATTCTCGCGGAGTCTCCCCGGAACAGGACGCCTTCTACTTCCTCGACGAGCTTGAAGCCCTCCTGAGGGAATGGGTGGCGGTGGTCTATCACCGCAGACCCCATGACGGCCTCGGCGAAGCGGGGTTGTGGTCGCTGCGACTCTCTCCGGCACAGATGTTCGAGCACGGCATCGCTCGAGCGGGCTACATCGAAGTCCCCCGCGATCCCTGCCTTGCGTACCACTTCCTAGCCGTGGAATGGCGCACGATCCAGCACTACGGATTCGAAATCGATCACCGGTACTACCGCGGCAAAGGATTGGCCGGCTACACCGCACTGGAGGCGAGTCCTTATCGGGACAAAGGGGGTAAGTGGCCAGTCCACGTCGATCCCGACGATGTGCGGCAGGTGTACTTCTTCGATCTCAAGTCCACCAAGCAATGGCACGCCCTCCCGTGGACGCACGCAGCAGATTGCGAAGGTCCAATGAACGAAGACGGACTGCACTTCGCACGCGAGATGGCTAAGACCAAGCACCGCCACGTCGACGACAAGCTCGCACTGGCCGAGTTCCTCGAACGCCGGAACCTCAGCCAGGGGCACACGATGGCCGAACGGCGCGCTGCACTGAGGCTCTCTCGTGAGCAATCGAATCTGAGCATTGACGCCAGCGCAGCCGCAGCGGTGGTCGGACGCCCCGATGCAAAACACGCTCTTAGCGGTCACGAGCCGGTCTTCAACGACGAGCTCGACGATGACCCCAACATCGATGACGGCCACTTCTACGACCAGCTTCTGGAGGAACTGTGACGACCAAGCACACAACCGGTGAGGGCGGTTCTCCCAATCTGGACAATCTGACCCTGTCGCGGAAGGAGGGGTGGCGCGACTACACCGAAGCAACCAAGCGCCCGCGTCCGGAGCTGTTGTCCAAGAGAGAGATCCGCCGCCTCGGTGAATCAGCCCGGGAGGACTACAAAGCCATCCGCGACAGCTGGCACAACAACCTCGGCCCATTCAAGACGCCGCAGCTGGCCGCGATTTTCGAGGACCTCCACGATGTGCTGGACAGCAACGCTCAAGACGGTCATCACGCCAAGGGGGCCGTCGCCATCGACGGGTTCCCCGGACTCGGGAAGTCCACCGCCGTCGAGACCTTCGCCAAAGAGTTCCACCGCCGCGAAATTCGTCGCCACGGGGAATTCACCACCGCCGGGGACGAGCGCTGGCCGGTATGCCGCATTGGCATGCGCGGAAACACCAGCATGAAAGATTTCAACGCCGCGCTATGCGACTTCTACGCTCACCCCGGCCGAACATCAGGAAACACAACGGAATTGGGTAGGCGAGCCCTGGACTATGTGCTGAAGTGCGATACCCGGATGTTGATCATTGATGATCTGCACTTCTTGCATTGGCAGCACCACGGCGGCATCGAGATCAGCAATCACTTCAAGTACATAGCCAACGACTTTCCCGTGACCCTGGTGTCGATCGGAATTGGGCTGATCGAACGCGGTGTTTTGATGGACGCCTCCTACGACGAAGCCTTGGCGCAGACCAGTCGCCGAACCACCGTGCTGCAAATGAGCCGCTACGACATGGACACTCCCCAGTCACCGCGTGAACTCCAACAGCAGCGGCGTGACTGGCGCGCTCTGCTTACGACGATCGAGGAGCGCCTAGTCCTCGGCGATAAGCGTGTCGGAATGCTTGCCGAGGACTTACCCGACTATCTCTATCTCCGCACTACAGGCCACATTGGATCGCTAATGGATTTGATACGGAAGGGATGTACGCGGGCCATTCGCAGCGGGGTCGAGACCCTCAACCAGAGCCTGCTTGATGCCGTAAAGATCGATAGTGCAGCCGAGAAAGCCCGGAAGGAACTTGAGGCGGCATTTCGCACGCGTAAGTGGACTACCAAGCTCAAGGCCAGCTGAGCGAAGCGGCGAACTCCCCGTGGTCCGTACGCTGCCGTTGCGGCTGGCACCAGTCGCCGGCGAAGCCATCGACTCGTGGCTGGAAGCGCTCGCATACCGCAGCGAAGTCACCTGGAGCGAGTTCCGTGCAGCACTTGGTTCGGTGCTACCGCCACATCGCCGACCCGACCGTTGGCTGGGGAACCTCACTGACAAGCAGTCTCGAGTCATCAGTGGATCGACCGGTGTCGATACACCCACGCTGAGGGCGATGACCCTAGAGGCCTACCCCGCAATAGCTGCCGGATACAACCCCCTAACTGGTCAACCTGCTTCGGTCTATCCCTGGCGCCATGTCCATGCTTCCCGCTTCTGCCCAAAATGCTTGGCGGAGAACGGAGGTAGATGGCGTTTGATTTGGCGGATG
>Ga0208195_1000494_pt1 | contig 50768 bp, 49 predicted proteins | sample AD_UKC077_MetaG_FD_184441 | JGI IMG/M metagenome (GOLD analysis project Ga0208195, IMG submission 184441) | Active sludge microbial communities of municipal wastewater-treating anaerobic digesters from USA - AD_UKC077_MetaG (SPAdes) (version 2) | ecosystem: Engineered > Bioreactor > Anaerobic >... | reverse complement strand
CGGTAGCCCTCACGTGCCAGGCTGAGGGCCAGGTTTGCCGTCACCGTGGACTTGCCTACCCCGCCCTTGCCGCTCATGACCATGATGGTATGCCTGATCCGGGAAAGCTGCTTCTTCAGTTTTTTCTGCTGATTCTCCTGTATCTGTATTATCTTGCTGTTATCGATATCTGTCATCCTCATCTCCTGATACTTAAAAAAGGTGGATGTTACCTATCACATAGTTCAGCCCACGACAATGGCTCAAGGGTTTTACTGTCTTCCTATTTTTCATGTGGTATTTGCAGCACTTCAAGCGCGTCTCTCCTTTGTTGGAAAAGACTTCACATCCCTGCCTTCGAAGCCGTCGTGCGCCATCCCTATGAAATGCTCACTTAAAGATCATAGGTTATCAGCTTGTCTGGACATTGTCGGGAACAATCCGATCAAGCCCCATATTATGTTATATATAACATAAATAATACTTGCACAAGCTGTTGTTATGTTATAGTTAACATATAAAATGAATGTATGGGCTCTCGGGCTCATGAATAGATTTGAAAGGATATAGACATGGCATCCATCGTTGATTACGACACTCTTCTGGACGAGTGCATCACGTTTCACGGGCATCTCTGCATGGGGCAGGTTCTGGGAGTGCGGGTAGCATCAAAAGGCCTGGAGCTTGTCTCGCCTGATTTACCGCGGGATCTGATCGTTGCTGTGGAGATAGACCGCTGCCTGGCGGACGCTGTGCTCACGGTCACGGGCACGAGGATAGGGCGGCGCAGCCTCAAGCTGTATAATTACGGCCGCATGGCGGCATCGTTTCTGAACTGCACAACCGGAAAGGCATACCGGGTAAGGGCTGCCTACCAGGGGCCCCAGCCTGGGGACGACGAGAAGGCCATGAGGTCGATCCTTGTGCTCCCGGATGAAGAGATCGTCGCCTGGGAAGAGATCGAGCTCGTATTCCCTGAAAGCGAAATGCCCGGGAGACCAAAGAGAACCGTCCTCTGCAGCATCTGCGGCGAGAAGATCTTCGACGGCAAGGACAGGCCGGGGCCCGATGGCCCTGCTTGCGCCGCATGCCTCGACGGCAGGTACTATACGGTCAAGAAGAGCTGAAAATCGTAAAATTAGGGAGAGAGGTATCAATGGGGCTGCATTTTGCCAGAAGGAAAGGATCGCCGTGGAGCCTGTTCGATCGGCTCATCGAGGGAATCCCGCAGGAGATCGAGGTCGAAGATTGTCTTGTCGGGCTCCACTGGATCATGGTCCGGTCGAAGGGTGTGGGGATTGCCATGACGCCGCCCGAGGGCTCCAGGCATATCGAGGGCGCGGGAACATTCAGGGGCAGGAAGGTCAGGGATCTGGCCGGGCTCATGAGGTCGTGGAGCATCATGGAGGCGGCAATCGGCGCAGCCGCTGCCAACTCGTATTACAATGCGCCCGAGGTGCTGGCGGAAACCTGGGATATCGACATCCACAACCAGCCTGAGCTCAATGCGTTCGAGTATTATCAGAAACGCCTTGAGGGAAAGAAGGTTGCAGTGAAAGGCCATTTTCCGGGGCTCGAAGGCCTCGCAGAGGCATGCGAGCTCTCGATCCTGGAGAGAAGGCCTCAGAAAGGTGATTTCCCCGATCCTGCCTGCGAATATCTCCTCCCCCGTCAGGATGCGGTCTTCATGACCGGGACCGCCCTCATCAACAAAACCATGCCCCGCCTCCTCGAACTCGCTGCCGGAGGGATGAGCGTGGTCGTCGGCCCCACCACGCCGATCACGCCTCTGCTCTTCGCCTTTGGTGCGACAGCGCTTGCAGGCTCTGTGGTCATCGATGAGAAGAACGCATGGCGCCACGTTGCAGAGGGCGGGGACAGGTCGATCTTCTCCCACGGGACCCGGATGATAAAGGCTGAGCCTGCCATGGCAAGGAGGAGCGGGCGATGACTGTCCCGGGGTATGACCGCATGATCGATGCAATCGCCTCTTCGGCAGACCCGAGGCCGCGCATCGAGGACATCCGCATCTACACCAACTGGGTCCTGGTCAAGACGGGCAAGTGGTCGCTGTCCACGGTCTTTCGGGGCATGCCGGGCTTCGACGAGCACCCGGGCATGGACACCTGGATGGGGGGCTGGCTGGGAAGGCCCGGTCTCGAATCCGCCATGGAGCTCCTTTCGAGCAGGGAAACGCTCAAGCGCGCCGTGGGAATGGCCTGCCTAAAATCCCTGCTCCCGGAGCCCGAGCACGTGCTCTTCGGGAATGCCATCGACATGTTCGAGGCCGCATCGCCGCATGTGCCCATATGCTTCATCGGGCATTTCAAGGATGGCGCGGACTGGCGCAGCAGAGGCCGCCCGGTCTCCATCGTGGAGCTCTTTCCAAGGCCGGGAGACATCCACTGGGATGAGGCGGATGAAGTCCTTGAAAAGGCGCGGATCGTGCTCATGACAGGGCTCACCGTGGTAAACGAGACCCTTTCGGCAGTGGTGGCCCGCACGCCCTCGGCCCTCATCCGCGTGATCATGGGCCCGACCGTGCCGCCGAGCCGGGCGCTCTTCGACTTCGGCATCGACATGCTCGGCGTGACCCTGGTCGACGATGTCGAGGCCATGGTGGGATATGCGCGGCTGGGAGGGGGCAGCATCGCCTATTCTCCTCCGGGCGCCCTCCGGAAGATCAATATGGTGAGAAGCGCCGACGATATACGCCGGAGGCTTGCCTCCCTGCTGACGGACCAGTGGGAGATCACAGGGGAAAAGGAAGAACTGGCATGTGGCTGAACGCAGTCGCCCAATGGCGCTCGAAACGGGTTGCCTGCGCCCTGGTGACGATCATCGAATCGGCCGGGTCAACTCCCCGCAAGGCCGGATCGAAAATGGCGGTGAGCGCGTGCGGGAAAACCGCAGGCTCTGTTGGCGGAGGCGCAGTCGAGCTGAAATGCATAGAGCTTGCGAAAGAAGCGATTGCCCGGGGGGCCTGCATCACCGGGCGCTTCGTTTCAAACGACCAGGGCAACGACTGGACGCTTGCGGAGCAGGATAGGTTGCTTGGCCTGTGCGGCGGGACGCTCACGGTGTTCGTCGAGCCTCTGACGCCCGAGCCTGAGCTGGTGATCTTCGGCGGAGGCCACATAGGCATGCACCTGGGAAGGCTGTGCGAGGTCCTGGAAATGCCGTACCGCGTGTACGACGAGCGGAAAGACTTCGTTGACGAAAAGCGCTTCTCCGGTGCCAAGGCCCTCGTCTGCGCCCCGTTCGCCGAGATTTCAGCGCATGTCGAGCTGTCGGACAGGAGCTACTGCGTGGTCATGACCTACGGCCACGAGCACGACGAAGAGGTCCTGGAACAGCTCCTGAAAAACAGCGCGATCCCCTACATCGGCATGATCGGCAGCCCGAACAAGGCGGGCGTCCTGGTCCGGAACATCAGGCAGCGAGGCGGCGTCATCGACGATAGGCTCTACTGCCCCATCGGGCTTTGCATCGGCCGGAACCTCCCGCAGGAGATCGCCCTGTCGGTCATGGCCGAGGTCGTGCTGCTCGCAAGGGGAGGACGGTACGACCATATGCGGATCGACTGGACCGGGAAAACTTAAAATCAGCGGCATGAACCCCGGGGCAAGCCGTTGACTTTGTTTTATTACAAGCGGCGGGGGATAAGCCCAGGAGACATTCAAATCATGCGAGAGGAAATGTGAATATGAAGAGGGGATTGGGCATCAGGTGCATTTGCGGACTGGTTGTGCTTTTCCTGGCCTTCTCCGGTGCGGCGGCTGCCCGGGAGGCGGGCGGAGAAGCGAAAAAAGGCGATGCGAACGTCTTTAAGCTCGGAGAGGTGGAAGTCAGCGGAAAAAAAGAAGCGGTAAAGAACGTGACCGTGGACAAGGTCTCGTCGGAAGAGATGAGGCTCTTCAATGCAGACAACGTTGCCGAGGCCGCGGGCAGGCTCCCCGGGGTGAACATGTCCGCTTTCGGTGTAAGGAACGAGCGGATGGTATACGTGAGGGGCTTCGATCTCAAGCACGCGCCGATCTTCCTGGACGGCATCCCCATCTATGTCCCCTATGACGGATACCCGGACCTCGGCAGGTTCACCACCTCCGATTTGTCGGAGATCGTGGTTTCCAAGGGGTTCACGTCCGTACTCTACGGGCCGAACACCATGGGAGGCGCGATCAACATGGTGTCGCGGAGACCGGAAAAGACCTTTGAAGGCGATGCGGGCGCCGGCTACGGCACCGGGGGGACCTACAGGGCACACCTCAATCTCGGGACGAATCAGGGAAGGTGGTATGTCCAGGCAGGCGGGTCATACATCGACAGCGATTATTTCCCGCTTTCCGACAGCTTCGACCCCACGCCTGCGGAAGACGGTAAGCGCAGAGAAAACTCCTATTATAAGGACGAGAGCGCAAACATAAAAATCGGCTTCACTCCCAATGCCGAAGACGAGTATGCCTTGAGCTACATTCGCCAGCACGGCGTGAAGGGCTCGCCGCCGTATGCCGGGACAGACACTTCCCAGACTGCCCGTTACTGGCAGTGGCCCTACTGGAACAAGGAGAGCGTGTACTTCACCTCCAGGACGGAATTTCAAGCCCCCTTCTACCTGAAAACAGGCGCTTTCTATGACAGGTTCTGGAATTCCCTCCTGAGCTTCGACGATGCTACATACTCCACCATTACCCGGAAATACGCATTCAGGAGCGACTACAACGACCATACCTTCGGCGGTTCCGTCGAGGTCGGGACGGAAGCGGTCCGGTCCAACCTGATCAAGCTCTCTCTCAGGTACAAGAACGACATCCACAAGGAGTGGAACGAGGGAAAACCCATCCAGACCTTCCAGGACTGCACCCTTTCCGCCGGTCTGGAAGATACGGTCACTATTTCCGAAGAGCTGTATGTCATTGCCGGAGCGAGCTATGACATGGCGGATACCGTGGAGGCGGAAGACCTGGACGGCTCGAATCAGAGGGTCGATTTCGAGATGGAAAGAACAGCTGCGTTCAACCCCCAGCTCGGCATATTCTATACCCTCCCCGGCAAGGGAGTGATCCATGCCGCGATATCGAGAAAGACCCGCATACCTTCCATCAAGGACAAGTTCTCCTACAGGCTGGGCACCGCGATCCCCAACCCCGGTCTCGATCCGGAGAAGTCGATCAACTATGAGATCGGATATCAGAACACCTTCTTCGGCAGGTTCTTCTTCAAGACCACGGTCTTCCACAACAACATCACCGACTACATTCTCCAGGCAACGGTGCCCGATCCCTCGAACCCCGGGAGCACGACCCTGCAGAACCAGAACATCGGGAAGGTATCCCAGTACGGGGCCGAGGTGGAAGTATCGGGGGCACTGCTCGATGTCCTCGAAGGAGGCCTCACCTACGCCTATATCCACCAGAACAACAGAACGAATTCCAACAAGCTGACAAACGTCCCCGCGGCCAAGGCGGGAGGCTACCTCAAGTGCTCTCCCGCACACTTTGTGAGCGGGCTCGTGGACGTGCAGTACGTTTCAAAGATGTACAGCTCGTCGAACGGCGTGCGGGAGGCCGGGGACTTCACTGTCGTGAATGCGAAGCTCATGTGCGAGCCGGTGAAAGGAATCACGGCTGAAGCAGGGCTCGACAATGTGTTCGACAGGAACTACGCTCTGGATGAGGGATTTCCCGAGCCGGGCAGGACCATGTTCGCAAATATCGGCTACAGGTTCTAGGGGCTTGGAATGCGGCGGAGCTCCCGGTATCGCGTCGCGGCATATACGCTGCCCATCCTGGTCATGACCTTCCTCTTTCCGGTCCTGGCAGGCATGTCGCCTGCCTCGGCCGGGGAGATCACTGACATGACCGGCAGGAAAGTCGTCGTGCCTGACACAATCAACCGGGTGTTCGCCGTATCCCCACCGGGCACCTATCTGCTCTATGCCCTCGACCCATCCGTCATCATCGGCCTGAACTTCCCTCTGTGGGAGAGCGAGAAGCGGTATACGGCGAAAAGCTACCAGACCCTGCCGGTCATCGGCGGCATGGTGGGCCAGGGAAGGAACATCAATCAGGAGGTGCTCCTGGCGGCAAAGCCCGATGTAATCGTCATCTGGGCAGGCAGAGTCTCCGCTGTGACGAGAAACTACGAAGAGATGTTTGCGAGGATGAAGATCCCCTGGTTCAACGTTTGCCTCGATACCATAGATGATTACCCTGAAGCGATCCTGTTTGTGGGCAGGCTCCTGGGCAGGAAAGAGCGGGCCGCAGAGCTCCATGGCTATGCCGTGTGTTCGCTGAACCAGGTGAAAACTTCTGTTGCCGGGATACCCGAGGCTTCACGGCCAAAAGTGTATTATGCACAGGGCATGGACGGCCTCTGCACCGATCCTGCCGGCTCCATGCATACCGAGCTGATCGAGTTCTGCGGCGGCGTCAACGTCCACAGGAAGCAGTCGCGCGACAATTACGGCTACGGCATGGACAAGGTGACTTTGGAACAGGTCATGCTCTATGACCCGGACGCCATTCTCATCAAGGAAAAGGCCTTTTACGCCGAGGTGTTCTCAGACCCGCGGTGGAGAAGGATCAAAGCCGTGCGGGAGAAAAGATGCTTCCTGATCCCGCATGGCCCGTTCAACTGGTTCGACCGGCCGCCCTCGTTCATGCGGCTCCTGGGCGCCAAGTGGCTCATGTCGATCCTCCATCCCGAACGCTTCCCCATCGACATGATGGGCGAGACGAAGCTCTTCTACCGGCTCTTCCTGGGAGTCGACCTGAGCGACAAAGAGGCAAAGGAGCTTCTCGGAGAGTGAAGCCTTCGATCCTCATAATCCTTTGCGCCGTGCTTGGTCTTATGTGCTGCCTCTCGCTCACCCTCGGCAAATATCCGGTCGGTATAGGCGACATGGCTGCATTCTTCCTGTACAAAACAGCCGGCGCGGGGCCGATGGGGGTGGCGGATGCCGAGCTCATGGAGAACCTGCTCTTCGACATCAGGCTTCCCCGCATCCTCGCCGCCATGCTGATCGGAGCCGCTCTTTCCACATCGGGGGCGTCGTTCCAGGCGCTGTTCACCAACCCGCTCGTGTCTCCGAAGATGCTGGGCGTGCTTTCCGGCGCGTCCTTCGGCGCGGTATCGGCAATGCTCTTTACCAGGAGCTGGTTCGTGGTGCAGGCCTCTGCAGCGGCCTTCGGCTTCATCGCGGTAGGCGCTGCGATCGGGATAGCCCGGCTGTACCGGACGGATTCGATCATCATGCTGGTCCTGGGAGGCATCATCAGCGAGGCCCTGTTTACCTCCCTGATCTCCATCGTCAAATACGTTGCCGACCCCTACGACGATCTGCCCGCCATCACCTACTGGCTCATGGGAAACCTCTCGTTCGTGAATTTAAGGACTGTCACCATCGCCGGTGTCCCGATCCTTGCGGGCGTCTTCGCGCTCATGCTGTACGGAAAGCATTTGAATGTTCTTTCCCTGGGCGATGAAGAGGCGCACAGCCTGGGCGTCAACATACGGGTCATCCGCTATGGCATCATCTTTTTTGCCACGCTCGCAAGCACCCTGACCGTGGTCATCGGCGGCATGGTGGGCTGGGTGGGCCTCATCATACCTCACGTGGCCAGGATGCTCGTAGGCCCCAACAATATCATCCTCCTTCCCGCCTCGGCGCTCCTGGGGGCAATCTATCTGCTGCTCGCCGACGGTCTTTCCCGGCTGCTGTTCAGCTTCGAGATACCAATCGGCATCGTGACCTCGCTCTTCGGCATCCCCTTTTTCCTGTACATCCTGAGGAATGCGAAGAAGGGGTGGAGCTGAATCATGTTCATCCGAGTCGAGAACATCAGTTTTTCATACGGGAAAAAGGAAGTGCTCGACGATGTCTCCCTCTCTTTTCGCCGAGGCGAGGTGGTATCCCTGCTCGGACCGAACGGAAGCGGCAAGACGACCCTCCTGAAGGTTCTCCTGGGAATCCTCAAGCCTTCAAGGGGCAGGGTCCTGTTCGAAGGTGCTCCGATCGTTGCGATCGGCGCGAAACGGTTCGCCCGGAGGGTAGCCTATGTGCCGCAGCTGCATCACGGCGCGTTTTCCTACTCTGTCCTGGACGTCGTGCTCATGGGGCGCATGCCGTACAAGAATTTTTTTTCGCGGTTCACCCGCCGCGACAACGAGATAGCCGAATCCATGCTCGAAAAGCTGGGGATCGTCCACCTCAAGCACAAGCCGTATACGGAGATCAGCGGCGGCGAGCGCCAGCTCACCCTCATCGCGCGCGCACTGGCACAGGGGGCCGACACCTTCATCATGGACGAGCCCATAACCGGCCTGGACTACGGGAATCAGATCAGGCTCCTGGAGCAGATCATGGTTCTTTCGGCAGAGGGGCATACCGTCATCAAGTCGACGCACTTTCCCGACCATGCCCTGTGGGTGTCCGACCGCGCGGTGCTTATGAAGGACGGGACCGTGGCGGCGGACGGCACTGCATCCGGGGAGATCACGGCGGGCAACCTGGGCAAACTCTACAACATCCCGGTGCGGGTCATGGACGCCGGCAACGGATTCAGCGTCTGCATCCCCTCTTCGAAGAAATGGGAGTGCACATGCCGGGACAGGAAGAACGGGCCTGCACATCACAAACACGACTGCTTCCGCAAAGAAGGGGGAGAGACGAGAGCAGGCAAGACCGCCTGCAGCGGTGAGGGAAAGAAGGAGTAACCGTTGTGGAATGGCTGAAGATCGTGATCGACTACGGGATTGTCGGGCTGCTCCTCGTCATGAGCGTTATGGCGCTGGCCGTCGCCCTGGAGAGGTACCTGTTCTATCGCAGCGTCAAGATCGATGAGTTCACGGACAGGAAGACCCTGGAGCTCGAGCTCACCGGGAAGCTCCACCTCATCGCCACCATAGGCAGCAATGCGCCGTACATCGGGCTGCTCGGCACCGTGCTCGGGATCATGCTCACGTTCTACACCATGGGCAGCGCCGGCTTCATGGATACGGGAAAGATCATGATCGGACTCGCTCTGGCGCTCAAGGTGACTGCCGTGGGACTTCTCGTGGCCATACCGTCGGTAGCCTGCTACAACCTTCTCCTGAGGAAGGCGAAGGTGCTCATCCTTCAGTGGGAGATCAAGCATGGAAGACAAGGGCTTTGATTACATCAATGTCATTCCGCTGGTGGATGTGATGCTCGTGCTGCTCACCATCGTGCTCACGACCTCGACCTTTGTGGCCACGGGCTCGATGCCGGTGGAACTCCCCAGGGCAAGAGAGGTCCACGGAGATGCCCTGAAGACCCTGACCGTGGAAATAGATGCCTCGGGACGGATCTTCATGAACGCAGCGCCGGTATCTCTCGAAGGAATGAGGGCAATGATGAGCCCGCTCGAAAGGTCGCTTCCCGTCCAGATACGGGCGGACAGGGCCATCGCCCTCCAGGTGTTCGTGGATGTGCTGGAAATCATTCAGACTCTTGGATTCACCAGGGTGAATCTCCAGCTCGAGCTCAAGAAATGAGCCGGCAGGCGAGGGCAATCATCCTATCCCTCTTCCTCCATGCCGTGGCCGTCGCATCGGTTTGGGCCATGAGCTGCTCTTTCAATTCTCTCTCCCAGCCTGTAACCATTGACCTGAGCCTCCTTGATGCCGGAGGTCTCCTTGCCGGGAACGGATTGCCGGCAGACAGGCATGCCGGGGGTCCCTGCCTGAAGCCGCCGGAGAAGGCCTTCAAAAAGAAAAAGCCGGTCGAGAATGACGTGCATGAACCGATTATTCCTCTGGCAGAAACGCGGAATCCGGCGCCTGACGCGCTCTCGGATACAGGGGCAATAGAGCCCCTTGCATCTTCGGACCCGGATATTCAGGCCACCGGCGGAACAGCCGCTGTTGACAGAGCGGAATCTCCTTCCGGGAGCGGTTCCTCCTCCATGCCTGGAGGGGCTCAAAGAGACGGCCATGCACTATACACGGCGGAGCAGTTCAATTATATCAAGGAGATGATCCGTAAGAACCTCGTTTATCCTCACATGGCCAGGAAGCTCGGCGTGGAGGGCAGCGTGGTCCTGGCTTTCATCGTCCTGCCCGACGGCGGGGTGAAGGATGTTCGGGTTACGATCAGCAGCGGCAGCAGCATTCTTGACAGCAATGCCGTCACTACGGTCAGGAAGACGGCGCCTTTCCCCAGACCGCCCGTAGAGGCAGAGATCATCATTCCCGTTGTGTACAGACTGAAATAGTTCCGGTAACAAGAATGTCTGAAAGAGATGATATGAAAAACAGAAGGGATGGGCAGCCGAATATGGACAGGATGCCGGATTGGCCCCTGCTCTGGAAGCAGCTAGCAGAGATCCAGGCCAGGGGCATGAATAAAAAACGGAGCAGCAAGCCCGAAGATGCGTGGGCGAACCGGGCGCGCACCTTCGGCGACAGCATCAAGAAACGATGGGAAAAAGAGGATTCCAGCAGGAGATTCCTGCTCGATCTGCTGAAGACCAATCCCGGATCCACCGTGCTCGACATCGGCGCCGGAACAGGTTCCTGGGCCTGCCTGCTTTCCCCGTACGCGGCCAAGGTCACCGCCCTCGAGCCCTCGCCCGCAATGATCGCACTCATGGAGGAGAACATCAGGGGGCTCGGGATCACGAATGTGGAGATCGTCGAGGGCTCATGGCCCGGCGCCCAAGTCCAGGACCATGACTTCACACTGTGCTCGCATGCCATGTATGAATGCACCGATTTCCCCGCCTTTGTGCGGCGCATGAACGACGTCTCAAGACGCTGCTGCCTTCTCCTCATGCGTGCGGCTGTTCCCGACGGCGTCATGGCCGAAGTCGCCCGGGAGGTCTGGGGGCAGCCGCATGACAGCCCCAATTTCCTCATCGGCTACAACATCCTTTTCCAGATGGGCATTTTTGCAAACGTGCTCATCGAGGACACCGGCCTCTGGAAGCCCTGGACCAATACCGATCTGGATGAGGCCCTGGCCGACGTGAAGCGCAGGCTCGGATTGGCCGGAGATGATCGTCACGACGGCCCCATTGAGAAAATACTGATCGACAGGCTTACCTGGAAGGATGGAAGGCTCGTCTGGCCGCCCGGTGTCCGCTCGGCCTTGGTGTATTGGTACAAGCAGACATGAAGGCTCCCCGGCACCTGCACGGCTTCTTCATTGGCAGGCAGATAAAAAATGCGCGCACTGCCCCGGAAGACCGGATCATCGTCATCCGGATCCTGTGACCGGTTACGGCAGGGGCGCTGTCAAATCATCCGGGCAATGGATGCACCCTCGAAGGTCGCGTTGATGATCTTCCGGGGCTCTTTGCAATCCCCGATGACATACGTCTCCCGGGCACAATCACGGGCGGCCTCCATCATGACGTCCGCCGGGCGCGCTCCCAGGGCGATCACGACGTTGTTCGCCTCGATGAGCGACTTGTTTCCCCAGCGGTCCAGCACCACCACGCCCTGGTCCGTGATCTCAGCAATGACCCGGCTGAGAAGGGCCTTGATCCCTGCCTGAGGCATCAGCTCGGTCAGAAAGTCGTACCGGGTAATGGGTTCCATGTCGGAGGCGAGATTGTCCAGCATCTCTACGATCGTGACATCCTTTCCCTGTTCGGCCAGAAACAGGGCTGTTTCGCACCCGACCAGACCGCCGCCCGCCACCACGACCTTTTTGCCGGGTACCTGTGCCGAGGCGTTGAGCACATCCCAGCTCCCTCTCACCTTCTCGGAGTTGTCAATACCTTTGATGTCAGGGACAAGGGGCACAGCACCGGTCGCAAAAATGACCACATCGGGCTTTTCCCTCTCGATGGTGTTCGCATCTACCGGCGTGTTCATCTCCATCCGGACCCCGGCTGCCTTCAGCGTGTGTGAATAATATTCAGGAATAAAGCTCAGCTTGCCCTTGCCCGGCCCCTTGACGGCCGTGCGCACCTGGCCGCCCAGCTCGCCGCTTTTTTCGTAGAGGGTCACTTCGTGCCCCCTGAGGGCGGCCACCCGCGCGGCCTCCATGCCGCCCGGACCGGCGCCCACGACCATCACCTTTTTCCTCTTCTTCGCCGGGATCAGGTTCACCCATCCTTCAAACCGCTCGTGGCCTGTCACCGGGTTTACCGTGCACCTCATGTAGAGGTCGTTGAACACATGCCCCCCGATGCAGCCGATATTGCAGCTGATACATTTTCGGATCTCGGGCACCCTTCCTTCCTCGACCTTCCGGGGCCAGTGAGGGTCGGCGATGAGCGTTCTGCCCAGTGCCACAAAATCTGCCATGCCCTCCTCGAGGACCCTCTCGGCCACTTCAGGGCTCCGGATCTGTCCGACCGTGATGACCGGGATCTTCACCACCTTCTTGATTGCCGCAGCCAGATACGCCCTCCACCCCTCCTCGAAGCGCATGGGCTCGAGGATCCGCTGCATGGATTCATAGATGCCCGCACTCACATGCAGGACATCGATGCCTGCATCCTCCAGATATTGAGCGATCTTTTTTGCATCGTCCAGCGTGATCCCTCCGGGCACGAACTCATCCGCGCTGAACCGGAACGACAGGGGGAAACGGGGGCCTACCTTCTCGCGCGTGCGCTCGATAATCTTCAAGGGAAACCGCATGCGCCGCTCAAAGGTTCCTCCCCACTCGTCTACCCTCTGATTGGTGTGCGGAGACATGAACTCATTGATGAGATACCCATGGGCGCCGTGAAACTCTACACCGTCCATCCCGGCCATCTTGGCCCTGAGCGCGGTCTCTGAGAAGCGCTCCACCAGGTCCTGGATCTCTTCCGGCTTGAGCGCCCGCACGGGCTGCTGGAGAAAGCCGTCGGGTATACCTGATGGATCGACGCCCTCTTCGCCCTCGATGTCGTGGTACTGCCGCCCCGCATGGTGGATCTGGATGAAAATCTTCGCCTGGTGAGCATGCACCGCCTCGGCCAGCTCCTGGAATCCTGGAATGTACTTGTTCTTATCCAGTCTGAGCTGGCACGCCACATTCTTTCCCTGAGGGTACTTCACCTGGACGTTCTCGACAATGATCAGCCCGGCGCCGCCTTTCGCCCGCTCCGCATAGTATCCGATCAGACGTTCGGTCGGCTCTCCTGAGGGGCCGGCATAGTTCGTAGCCATGGGCGGCATGACAATTCGGTTCTTCACTGTCATACTCCCGATCCTTCCCTCTTCGAACAGCCGGTAATACGGCGTACACGGCATTGGTGCACCTCCTTTTCATTCTCGTATTCTCCCTTGAGCTTCCCCGGGAATGTCAGCCGGTCTTCATGGCTGGGTGCATCCAGTCCTCTTTGGGCATGCACTATGCGCGTTCCCGCAGCCTTGGATGAGACGCTGTGCTTCCTTAGGTTTGATATCCGGGTGTTATTCGATGATGGTACAGGCCATTGCGAGGCACGCCCTTTGACCCGGTTTGGAGCAGTAAACAGTCTGAAAGGGGACATCCCCCTTCCTGGAGCAGGGGAGCTTCTCGGGCGCTTCTACTCTATATATATTCTTCAGGACAGGGGAACTCAAACCGTATGCGGCGCCGCCAAGGTCTCCGGCCGATCATCCCCCTTTTGCGCCCGCTTCAAAGGACTCTGCGGAAGATGCGCCGCCTTATTGCAAACCGCCGGATCGGTCCGTTCTCACCACCTTTGCCGTGGGCCGTATCTTGCCCAGGGCCCGGTAGGCGTAAGCCCTCACATACCATGACGGGTCGTGGAGAAAGGACTGTTCGAGGAGATCGCCCGCCTTATCGGATGGCATGTCGCCGAGCGCCCGGCACGCCCGTGTCCGGACGTTGAGCTGAGGATCAAACAGGGCCTCTTCGACAACGTCCAGATAGCGGGCATCCTTTCTCATGCCTGCCTCGTGGATCGCCCGGAGCCTGATGCGCGGGCTGATGTCCCGCGCAAATCTGTTCAGCTCACCCGGTGTGAACTCATCAGGAAAGGTCAGGAGCGCGATGTAGCGCATCTCCTCGTGCTCGGACAGGATATACTCAGCGATCTTTTCCGGATGCAGGATGAGCTTGTGGCGCTGGTATACGCTTTTCCACGCCGGGAAAAAGAGCGAGAGGTACAAGGCAAATAGCACGCCTGTCGCAATCTTCGACCTCAGGGAAAGGTTTGTGAGAAAGAGTGCGAACCAGAGCATGAACAGAACCGGGATGAGCACCAGGGGCCCGCGGTAGAAAAAGAGGCCGATGCCATGGCGCAGCATCCTGTTCTTGTCAAAGGCGATTCCGGTTTCCGCCTCCTTCATGATACGGTTCGACTCATTGGCGGGCCGGTCGTCCCGGAGGATGACCGAGGTGCAGGAGAGCTTCTCCTTGCTCACTGCCAGGTCGCGGAAGGCAAGGCCGCAAGGGTCAGGGGTGCGCACCCACAGACTTCCGTGCGGCATGGGGCCGATGGCGCGTATCTCGTCCGAGACCGCGATCACCTTCTGCTCCAGGGCCGATACCGGCTTGATCACGTGTGCGGCAAGCAGGGTGTGATCGTAGTAGAAGTCCGATATGTTCCTCATGACCGGGAGTGTGAGCATGGAATCTCTGATGACCTCGAACGAGGCATTGCCCAGCACGAGTATGAACAGAAACGGGGCCGAAACAGAAGCGGCCAGGGCAAACCACCGCCTGAACCTGATCTCTCTGGGCCTGCTTCTCCGGATGATCAGGGTCCAGGGCACGAAAAACGCCGCCGGGCTCAAAAAACCGAAAACAACCGAGAGCACCGGTTCCTCGGCGCTGTAGCCCAGCCAGGTGCACAGAGCGCCCAGGGCAAGAAAGGCAGCGATATCGGGCCACGAGTACCGGCCTTTACGCCAGGGGAAGACTGACAGCACCATTGCCGCCAGGGCGTTCAACACACCCAGCGTACACCCGAAGAACAGGGCGCTCGAAAACCTGTGGCTGAAATGTGTCAGAAATGGATCATCAGGTTTGACCAGGGGCTCCATGCCGGATGAGATGAAAAACTGCATCTGCGAGGAGAGATGTTGTGCATGCCGGCTTACCAGGATGAACCCGAACAAGGTGATCAGAACGATGCTGCACAGCGTGCCGGCAAAGGACGCGCGGAACCACTGAGTGTAATCGCGGTACCCGGACAGGCCGAACACCCTTACCCCTGCACTGACAGCATCCGGCAACGGGGTTGCGTTGTCTATGAGCTGTCCTGAAGCGTTATACAATTCTACTTCAATGACTGTCCGATCTTTGCGGCCTTCTCGGCATTCTTGTACTGCCTGAGAAGGCTTTCTATCTCGACGGACGACTTCACGCTCTTCCTGCCCCTCACCGCCTCAACATCCGACCGGGAAATCCATACGTTCTTAAAGTTCTTTTCCTGCTTGGTAAACTCAATGAAATTTGCCAGAGCATCGTCACAGACATGGGTGAACCTCCGGTTGTCGAAGGAGGCGATGTCCCGGATCTTCTCCACCGTGTCCTTGCCCAGCCTCATGACATACCGTATGCGCTTCTCCGAAGTGTCGGCCCGCGGCCCGACATAGCGCTTTTTTTTCCGTATGGGGATTTCTCCGCCGTATTCCTGCTCTTTTTTGAATATGTATGCATCCAGTGCCGCGCCTACGAAATCGACCATGGCGATGTTGAGCATGCGGGAGATGACCCTGAGCTCGCTGAGGTTATTCGGCTTGAAATACATCATGAACCGGGACGAACCATTACTGCTTTCTCTAGAATTCATCGATGCTCCTCCTTGATGCTGCCGGAACAGCCCCTTTCTTCGCTTCTCCACGGGGCACTGCTTCGGCTGTTCCCCGGGCCGAACTCTTCGTGGTGAAAAACATTAACCAGCTCATACTTCCATGATTTCTTTTTCTTTATCGGCAAGCATGGCGTCCACCTGCCTGATATAGTCATTGGTGAGGTCCTGGACCTTGTCCTGCGATGTTTTCAGCTCGTCCTGGCTGATCTCCTTGTCCTTTTCCAGGTCCTTGAGCATTGCATTGGCGTCCCGTCGATGGTTGCGGATCTCCACCCGGTACTCTTCCGCCATCTTTTTCACCATCTTCACCAAGTCTCTGCGCCGCTCTTCGTTCAAGGGGGGAATCGGTACACGGATGATCTTTCCGTCGTTGGCCGGGGTCAGTCCGAGTTCCGACTTGAAGATGGCCTTCTCGATGCTCGATATGGCGCCCTTGTCCCACGGCTGAATGGTGATGAGCCGGGGCTCCGGAACAGCGAGTGTAGCCAGCTGCTTCAGCGGCGTCGGGGTCCCGTAGTAGTCGACCATGATGCCGTCCAGGATTCCGATAGAGGCCCTGCCCGTTCTCACCTTCTGCAACGACTGCTTCATGGCTGCAACAGTCTTTTCCATATCCTGTTTCATTCCATCGATCACTTCATTCATCATACCCTGTCCCTCCTTGCAGTCACGACCGAGCCGATATTCTCTCCCGCAAGCATCCTTTCGAGGTTTCCCGGGGTTTTGATATTGATAATACGGACAACGAGACCATTGTCACGACAGAGGCTCGTAGCGGTCAGGTCCATGACCTTCAGCTGCATCGCAAGCACCTGGTCGTAATCGATTTCAGGATAGAAAACGGCATCGGGATGCAGGACCGGGTCCTTGTCGTAGATGCCGTTGACCTTTGTGGCCTTCACGAGCGCATCCGCCCCGATCTCCAGGGCGCGCAACGCCGCCGCTGTGTCCGTGGTGAAGTAGGGACACCCGGTGCCCCCGCCGAAGATCACCACGCGCCCCTGTTCGAGATGTTCCCGTGCCTTCTCCGCGCTGAACGCATCCACGACTGTGGGCACGGCAAAGGAGCCGAGCACGGTGCACTCGGCTCCCTGACGCTTCAACGTATCTCTGAGGGCGAGCGCGTTGATGAGTGTGGCGAGCATGCCCATCTGGTCGGCACTCACCCGGTCGGAGGCTATAGCGGAATCCTGTCCGCGGAAGATGTTCCCCCCGCCGATCACGATCCCGATCTGAACGCCCATCCGGGCGGCTTCCACGACAGCCTTTGCTATGGCATCGAGGGTCGCCGGATCGAATCCGTATCCCCTGTCTCCTGCAAGGGCCTCGCCGCTGAGTTTAAGGAGAATACGCCCGTAGAGAACAGACACTGTTTAGATCTCTTCTCCCAACTGGTACCGGGTGAAACGTCTCACCAGGCATTTCTCGCCGGTCTTGGCCATCAGCTCGTCCAGGAGCTGTTTGATGGTCTTGTCCGTATCCTTCACAAAGGGCTGATCAAGCAGGCAGTGCTCGGCGTAGAACTTGGTGAGCCTCCCCTCGATGATCTTCTCGATCACCTTTTCGGGCTTGCCTGATTTGAGCGCCTGCTCCTTGAGGATCTCCTTCTCTTTGTCGAGCACAGCCTGGGGGACGTCTTCCCGGCTCACCCAGTCAGGGCTTGCTGCAGCGATGTGCATGGCAACGTCTTTGACAAAGGTGGTGAAATGCTCTGACTTGGCGACGAAATCGCTCTCGCAGTTCACCTCGACCAGAACGCCGACCTTGCCGCCCAGGTGGATGTAGGAAGAGACCATTCCCTGGGAGGCCTGCCTCCCCGAACGCTTGTTCGCAACCTCGATCCCCTTCTTCCTGAGGTATTCAACAGCCTTGTCGAAGTCCCCGCCGCATGCTTCGAGGGCCTTCTTACAGTCCATCATTCCCACGCCGGTCTTGTCTCTGAGTTTTTTTACGTCTTCTGATGTGATCTGCACCTTATTCTCGCCTCCCTCGATTATTCGGCAAAATCTTCCGTGTCGTCGGCGTCACTGCCGCTGTCATCTATTGTTGTCTCCGGCTTGGGTTCCGGTTTCGGTCCCCTCTTCCTTCCTTTGCCTTCCTTGACGATGATCTCTATCTCGCCCTCGAGCCCTTTGCCCATGGTCTCCCTCGGGGCCGCTTCTTCTCCGGGCGCAGCAGCCCCTTCAGACACGGCAGCTTCCTTTTCCTCTTTCTGGAGCCTGTCGATATATCGGGAGGTTCCTTCACCCACGGCGTCGGCGATCTTCGAGCTGAAAAGGCGGATGGCCCTGATGGCGTCGTCGTTGCCCGGTATGACATAGTCGATCATGGTCGGGTCGCAGTTGGTGTCTACGATGGCAACTATGGGAATACCCAGCGTCTTGGCCTCTCTCACAGCGATATATTCGCGCGAGGGGTCGACGATGTAGAGGATGTTCGGCAATGTCTCCATGTTTTTGATCCCATGGAGGGAGCGCTCGAGTTTGATCTTGTGGCGCTTCATGCTGATCTGTTCCTTCTTGGGATAATCCTCGATCGTGCCGTTATCGATGATGCTCTCGAGCCATTTGAGCTTTTCGACGCTCTTGCGGATAGTCTGGAAGTTGGTCAGGGTCCCGCCGAGCCACCGGTAGTTCACATAGTACGCCCCTACCCGGGTGGCTTCTTCTTCGATGGCGTCCTGGGCCTGCTTTTTTGTTCCGACAAAGAGCACCTTGCCGCCGTTTTCCGTAACCTCGCGGATAAAGTCGCATGCCTTCTCGAAGAGCTTTTCTGTCTTCTGAAGATCGATGATGTGAATGCCGTTGCGTGATCCGAAGATGTAGGGTTTCATCTTGGGGTTCCACCTCGGGGTCTGATGCCCGAAATGCACCCCTGCCTCTAAGAGCTGTTTCATGGTTACTACTGCCATTGACTGTCCTCCTGGTTTTTCCTCCGTCCGGCAGGACCAATCCTTTTAAAAGACAAAGGACACCAATAAGCCCTGCGCTGTCTTGCGGACGTGTGTTTTGGTGAGCCCTTTATCACACAAGGTCGGCGGTTTCAAGGCCTGAATATTCCAAGAAGCGAAATATTGTTCGCATGATGCCCCTTTTACTTGAAAAACGGGGCAAGCCTTTTGAATTGCGCGGTTCCGGCCTTCTCCAGAAGCATGAACGCGATCATCTCGGTTGAGTAGATCAGGGCGCCGGCGCTTCGCATCTCTCTCATGGCCTCTTCCCGGTCCAGCTCGCGCCGTGAAGACACGGCATCGCTTGCAACAACGACCCGGTATCCGGCCATGAGAAGGTCGATCACGGTCTGAAACACGCAGACATGCGTTTCCATTCCCGCCACGATCACGGTGTTTCGCCCCAGGGAATCGGTCCGATCCCTGATCGCGGGGTCGCGATAGCAGCTGAAATAGAGCTTCTCATAACGGTAGGTGCCGCGGATATGCTCTTCGATCTCCGGGATGGTCCCCCCCATACCCTTGGGGTACTGCTCGGTGACCACGATCGGCATATCCAGCGTCTGTGACGCCTCTATGAGGATACGGCAGTTCCTGATCAACATCGATCTGAACCGTTCGTCCATTGCGGCGAACAGCTTCTCCTGGATGTCGATGAGCATGACTGCACAATCTTCGGTCTGGAGCAGAAATTTGTTCATATGCATTTTCCCGAACATAGCTGTGTCTTTTCCATAATACAGTTCCAAACTTCTTTGCAATGTCGATTCTTTTCTTTTTTCGCTACACGATGAATGGGTACACGGCTGCAAAGCCTAAGCCCGGGATGAAATTTCCTACCCGGATCCGGGTGATTTCCATGAGATTGATGCCGATGCCCAGAATGATCATCCCGCCCGTGGACGTTATTGAGGCGAGCACCTGGGGATCCTGGAGAAAGGCCAGATGCGAGGCCGCCAGCGTCAGCCCTCCCTGGACCACCAAGACAGGGAGGGCGGCAAAAGCCACTCCCACCCCCAGCGTGGACGCCAGTGCCACGGACGCCACACCATCGAGGAGGGACTTGAGGTAGAGTGTGCTGGCATCGCCTATGGTCCCGTCCTGGATGCAGCCGATGATCATCATTGCCCCGGTGAGATAGAGGACCGAAGCGGAGACAAAACCCTGCACAAAGGTAGCCGAATCGGACCGGAACCGCTCCTTGAGATAGACGCCCACCCAGGCGACCCCGTCTTCGATGCGAAGCATCTCACCAACAAGACCACCCAGGAGCAGACAGGCGACCATGGGAATGAGGTTGTCCACCGAAAGGGCCATCTTCAGGCCGATCGTTATCACCGCAAGGCCCAGGGCGTGCATGAGCGTGCCCCTGATCCTCTCGGAGATATGCCTTCCTGCAAGCAGTCCCAGTATAGCCCCGGCCGCAACCGCCGATGCATTCACGAGCGTTCCTGTCACTTCACTTCCCTTTTCTTGCCGTGCTCAACCGTTAGTACAGAAGAAAGTTCGCCGAGGTCAATCACAAAGATTTTCTTACGAGGATACTCTCCCTCGCAGAAAATATCATATCAGAGGGCATATATCGTCTGTTAGTAAAACAATATTATCTGCTCTTGACACACACCCCTATAAGCCTTACATTTTTCATATGGCCGCTCCATATCCACAGGATCCTTCGGCCCGTGAGGAAAGGATCAACAGGATCAGAGGTCTTCTCCCCTCCAGCGAGCTGGTAGTGACCGAACTTGCCGATTTTTTCAAGCTCTTCAGTGATTCAACCCGCATCAAGATTCTCTTCGCTTTAGGCGCGTCCGAGCTCTGCGTGAGCGACATCGCCTCCATCCTGGAGATGAACCATTCCGCAATTTCGCACCAGCTCAGGACACTGAACCGCTCCCGCCTGGTAAAATCCCGCAAGGCCGGCAAAAAAGTCTACTATTCCCTGAACGACAAGCACATCAGGAACGTGCTGATGCAAGGCTTTGAGCATATTCGGGAATAGAGTCTCTGCCAAGATGCCCGATCTTCCCTTGTCATTTTGCTGCGGCGGACGGGCAGCGCATCCGGAATTGCCTTTTTTCAATTTTTTCGAGTAGGTTCTTCATATTTCTCAATATTCTACCGATACAGAATTACCAAGGATGAAAGAACGGATATCAATGATCAATGATTAGTGTAATTCCCTGTAATGACCAGAACCAGGCATTACGTGTGCGCCGCTTCCTGATGGCGCTGGCGTCCTATGTCATGTGGATGTTTCTCACCACCTATTGCTATTACAAGGGGTGGTTCCGCATGTCGCTGGGCGATACACTGACCATGTTCGCAGTCATCATCGTGATGCATCTCTGCCTCTATCTCGTCTTCATGACCGGCCTGAACAAACGGTTCAAGGACCCGAGCCTCACCATGCTCCAGATGATCCTGGCAACATTCTGGACTATGGTCCTGGCCTACTATACCGATGAGGTCAGAGGTATTGCCCTCCTGCTGTATCTGGTGGTGTTCATCTTCGGCGTCTTTCGGCTCCATCTCCGCCAGTTCTTTATCCTCGCGGTTTATGCGCTCACCGGATACGGGTATGTGATCATCCTGCTGCTTGCGAACCATCCGGAAAAGATCAACCTGCAGGCCGAGATCCTCTACTGGGTGGTACTTGCCGCCGTCCTCTCATGGTTTTCCGGTATCGGAAGCTATATCAACCACATCAGAAAAAAGCTGGCAAAGGCCAATATCGAGCTCAGCCAGGCGAATGAAAGGATCCGGCAGTCAGCCATTCACGACGAGCTCACCGGCGTGTTCAACCGCCGTCAGATGATGAAAATCCTCCAGCGTGAGAAGTCGCTGGCAGACAGGGGAGAACCCTCGTTTTCCCTGTGCATCTTCGACCTGGACGACTTCAAGCGGGTCAACGACACCTACGGCCACCTGGCCGGCGACATGGTGCTCAGAACCCTTGTTCAGGCGATAAAGAACAATGTCCGGGAGCAGGACTATATCGCCCGTTACGGAGGCGAGGAATTCGTGATCATCCTCGCATACCCTGACATGGGCGAGGCGGTCGCCTGCGCCGAGCGCATCAAGGCCCTGGCATCGTCGCTGAACTTTCCCGGACTGCCCGACGACTTCCGGATAACCATCTCCATGGGGGTGACCAGGTACCTGCCCGTGGAGTCCATCGATGCCATTATCTCGCGTGCGGATGCCGCGCTCTATCAGGCCAAGTCCAGCGGAAAGAACAAGATAGCCGTGGAGGAGCCCCCTCACCGCAAGGCGTGTATACGCCGGATCTCATAGCCTCATAGGATGCCCATGAGCTCACGGGGCGAGCTCAGCAGCGCGAAGGCCCCGGCAGAGGTGAGCCTCTCGGGCGTCTGATACCCCCAGAGTACTCCCACCGGCACCATCCCCGCCCTTACCGCGGTCTCCATGTCAATGTCAGAGTCGCCTACGAAGATCACCTGCTCGGCAGGCAGACCCAGGGAATCGGCCATCTCCAGGGCGATGTGCGGGTCTGGCTTTCTTGGCAGGCCCTGAACCAGGCCTCTCACCTCGAAGAAGTGCCAGTCGCCCAGGAGGGCGCTGACCATCTGCTTGGCAAAGGAGTCGAGCTTGTTCGACAGCACCGAGAAGGGAATTCCCCTTTCGGTGAGGAGGGTGAGCATCTCCGTGACACCGGGATACGGCCGGGAGGTGAGCGACCACCTCCGGTCATACTCTTCGCGCATGGCGGCCGCAACCCGGGAGACGGTCTCATCGTCGCGCCGGTCCTCGGGAACCGCGCGCCTGGCGAGCACATCCATGCCCGCGCCGATCATCGTACGGTATGCGCCGTAATCATGGACGGGAAACCCATAGCGGGCAAGCACCTCATTCATGGAATCCGCAATGTCGGTGAGTGTATCGAGCAGGGTGCCGTCCAGATCGAATATAACCGCCTTCTTATTCTTCATTCGTAATCATCCCTTCTCGAGGAGTATTTCGAGATGCGAAAAATGCAGACGATTCTCCTAGTGCATATCACAGACGAACGAAGAAAGACATGCGCATTCCGATCATGGACCCGGGTGGAGAGTGACGTGAGGAACCTGCTCCGGCGAAGAACTCCAGCCGCACCGGCAGTTCACCCGGTTGGAGGTGCGTCATCAGAACCTGCGATACTTTGCCATGGCCAGCGCCATCTGGGCCGCACCCTCGATGGTATGTGCGACCGGGACGCCGTTGATTTCAAAGCCCTCGATGAGCATCCGGTATTTTTCGTGCCTCGGCAGATACGCGATCATGGGCTTGCCTGCCTGTTTGCTGACGATGCTCAACCTGGCGCCCAAGTCTGAGGAGAGGCCGGGGGCGTACGGCAAGAGGAGCATCATGAGGCATTCGATCTGATCGAATGCCCCGATTACCCGTGCCGCCTCGACATAGTCGTCATCCGTGGAGGTGCCGGTGAGATCCACCGGATTGGTACAGGTGGCAATGGAGGCGATAGAGGGCCTCAGGCGCTTGCGGATCAGATCCTGCTCAAGCTGGGAGAATGGGGGTACGGTGAGTCCATACTCGAAGCAGAGGTCGGTGGCAAGCGCTCCGTGCCCGCCGCTGAGCGTGATGATGCTTACATTGCCCTGTATGGGCGTCTGGTAGGCGCTCAGAGATTCGCAGAAGTGCATGAGCTCCGAGGGATTCCTGGCCTCCACGATGCCGTTCTGCGAGAGGACCTTGGAAAAAACCGTATAGTCACCCGCAAGCGATGCGGTATGACTGGAAACAGCCTTGCTTCCTCCCGGGCTCTTGCCCGCCTTGAGCAGGACTATGGGTTTTTTGCACTTCTTTGCCTTGAGCAGGAACTCGCGCCCCTCATCTTCGGCGAACCCCTCGATGTACAGGCAGATCACCCGGGTCTTTTCATCCTGTTCGAGATAATCCAGCAGGTCGGTCTCGCCGATTACCGCCTTGTTCCCGATGCTGACTGCCAGGGAGAGTCCCACCCCCTCCACGGAAAATCCGATCATCTGGTCGACCAGCAGACCTCCGCTCTGGCTGATGATCGCCACATTTCCCTGTTGAGGCACACTCATGCGCTCCGGAGCGAAGAAGAAGCTGTCGTAGTGCGACGGCGAATAAATGCCAAGACAATTCGGTCCGATAAAGGGGAAGTCCGCATCCCTGGCTATGGAGACGATCTGCCTCTGAAGATCGTTGTTTCCGACCTCTGCAAAACCGCCTGAGATGATGGCCCCTGCCTTTACCCCTGTGGTGACGCAGTCTTCGAGTATCCCCGGGACGGCTTCCGCCCGGGCCGAGATGATGGCGAGGTCCACCACCTCCGGGAGATCCCGCACGCTTGAATATGCGGCAACCCCTTTGAGCACCCCAGCCTTGGGGTTGACCGGGTAGGCTTCCACGGGATACCGGTAGAGGTTCTTGTAGAAGATGATATTGGAAGGATGCAGGTCATTATGCAGCGAAACCCCGACAACGGCCAGCGATTTCGGTTCGAATAACGGCTTGAGGTCCATGGCACCCCCTTGAGCACTGGGTAGAGATACTATCATCAATAATAAGAACGGGGAGATTTATTCCCAAGGGCGGGTGAAAGGATCAAACGTGATCGTAAAAAAGCCCTTCTACTGCACATGAACCCTTCCGGAACCGGATGCTTCTGCTTTGCACCCCCTGAAGGAGCTGGACGACAAACCGATCGTTTCCATGATCGGCCGGCCCGGTAGAGGTATGAAAAGGCGCGCCCGGCTCTCCCGGGTGCATCACCCCGTGAAGGGTTCCACGAAATATAACTGCTTGTGGTGGAGCCTTTCAAATGCCTTCTGTGCTTCCTCGGCCTCCTGCCTGGTCTTCCGGATGCATACGAGAAACTTCAGCCCGTTGTCGTCCTGCCGCCAGAGGGCCCATCGGCTTGAGTGTTCCTCCCGTAACCGATCCCGGTCTGGACGGCTGTCTGAGCCGGACACGGTTCCGCGCCTTTCATGCTCTGCCTGCCTTCTGGAGCCGGGCAAGTCTGGACCATCCATTCTTCCGTGCTTCACCTACTGCCTGCCTGATCGACGTAACGGACCGTTCTGGGTGTGCATCACCTTCCGAGCACCTCTTTTACGAGGATCTCGTAGATGGGGTAACTTGCGCCGATGCACTCCAGGATGGCCTCTTTCGAATACAGGTGGCCTTTGCCGATCCCGGGGCAGACTACAGCCACCCCCTTCCACGCATAGAGTGAACGCATGTTCTGAAACCAGAACGGAAAGGTCCTACACTGCAGGGGCCGGACAGGATAGACGGCACATCCGTTTTCGAAGAAAATACATCTGCCGTCATCGGCCTCTCTGATTGCATAACTTGTCTTGAGGCGATACAGGCATCTCTCTATGAACACCTGGCGAGAGATATCCATGAAGTCGGAGATTTCGGTGATCTCCCGGTCGTTCACATATACCACTCCGGGCTCTCCCGTGCAGCATGCCCCGCATCGCTGACACTCGAATCTGATGCCGTCATCGAAGAAATATGGCTGTGTTTTCATACTTTCCAGAAGTGAATCCATCTTGTCTCCATGAGTCTTGCCAGTCTAGCCGATGTTCCTTGTTAAAAAAGCTGTCCTTTTATGTCCGGAGCCTGGCAAACGAATCATCATGAAAAGCAGCGTATAGGGAAAATATCCAGGCTTTTTCACCATCCGCCTCTGCATGGCAGAACATCAAGGCGGCTATCCAAGTCATTTATGGGCATGTGAGACAATACCACAACCTCTGAAAAAAAACAAAAAAGGGCTTGCCATTTATCGCTATTTTTTATACCACCCATGCAGGATAGCATGAAAGGAGAGCAACACAATGGCATATAATATTACCGATGAATGCATTTGCTGCGGAACGTGCATCGATGAGTGCCCAGTGGAAGCCATCAGTGAGGGTGACGACAAGTACTCCATCGACCCTGAGCTCTGCACGGATTGCGGGGCATGTGCTGACGCTTGCCCGACGGATGCCATAGAATCAGGCGAATAAGGTGCAAGACAGGAGTTGCACAAAACCTCGCCGGTATTTTCGACAGCCTTGACTGCTGTGTCGTAATTTTCATGATTCCGGAGAATGCCGTTGCCTTCCCATAGGAAGCAGGTCTTCTCCGGATATCTACTTCCGGTACTCCTTAAGCTATACAGGCCTGTTATCTCTCCGGGCCGCACGTACCAGTGCTTATGACGGCCTATCTCTCTTCGGGTCCAATACTCCTTTGTATTTACTGAATAAAAGGCCTCTTCACCTTATGGGGTTAAACCCCTCCAGCTTGAATTGATGAAATACCCGCGGCTGCCCTATTGGAATGGCATGGATAAGAACCGGCTCCGTCCGAATGGCGGACAGCGGCCCTGCAGTGTTCTTCAAACCTCCGGGGGGAAACGGTGCGTGATTACTGTTCCTCTTCCTTGCCTGAGAGCTTCGACCTCAGCACATTCGAAAGGGAAAAGGTGACAACGGTCCTGGGGGAGATCACGATCTCCTCTGCTGTCTTGGGATTGCGCCCCCGGCGTGCAGTCTTTTCTCTGACCTTCCACTTCCCGAAACCAGAGATGCTCACGGGCTCCTTCTTCTCCAAGGTTTCTTTTATGATCTCGATGAAGGTTTCGACTCCGTCACTGGCTTCTTTCCGGGAAAGTCCTGTGTTGAGAACGATTTCATCGATAATTCCGCTCTTGGTTAACGTGGCCATACTTTCCTCCTTTCATGTGCCTGGAACTCGTATAACTACATAAATTTATTAATCGCTGAACAGGAAGAAGTCAATAGCCTATTGGATTATAAGATTCTTTTATGGCTCTGCGGATGCCGAAATCCCGCGCCATGATCACGCGCATTCCCGATATGTTCAGGATCCTGAAATCGTGGTTTATCCCATATGTGATTGAAAATATGTGTAATTTATCGATTGCCTCATCCTCCGAGAGAGGCTCTACCGACACCCTCCACCCCTGGGAGCGGAAGTAGGGCACGATCTTTTTCAGGTCCTGCCAGGAGAAGCACTCTTTCCAATAATCCTCCTGCGACACACCGGTCTGGTGCGGGTTCTCCTTGATGATCTCGTATCGTCCGATGCCGGGTAGAAAGGTATAAACATTGTATCTTCTCATACTCCAGGCTATCGTCATTTCCTCTTCTTGTCTTTAGTATTATACATAACACGCTGATTCAAGGAAGCAAGAGCACAGACCCGCTCAATACACGAAAATTCTTCATTAATGGAGCAGCCGAATCCGTAAGGAAGCGCGTTATCGAGAAAAGGTGCGCAGAGCGTCTCCGACATGGGCGATGGGGATGAGGTCCATCCCTTTCACCAAGGCCAAGGATCCGCTGTTGGAAGCAGGGATGAGCGCGCGGGTGAACCCGGTTCTGAGTGCCTCGCGGAGCCTGAACTCCATATGGTTCACCGGCCTGAGCTCTCCGCCAAGGCCTATCTCACCAACGCAGACTGTTCCCCTTTGAAGAGGTTTGTCCAGCGCACTCGACAAGATGGCCATGACAACCGCCAGGTCCACCGCGGGCTCAGTCACCCGCATGCCGCCCGCAATGTTAACGACCACATCCGAATGTGAGAGTACCACGCCCGCACGCTTCTCCAGGACCGCGAGCAGGACCGACAGGCGCGACTGATCAGAGCCGATGGAGATGCGCTTGGGCATGCTGAAGCTCGTTCTGCTCACCAGCGACTGTACTTCGACCACGAACGCCCTGCTGCCCTCAACCGTTGCCATGACCGCGCTGCCCGGCACGTCGCCGCCGAGTCCGTTGATAAAGATCGACGACGGGTCGCTCACCTCGATGAGCCCGGTCGATTTCATTTCGAACACGCCGATCTCGCCCGAGGTGCCGAACCGGTTCTTCACGGCCCGCAAGATCCGGTAGACCCCGGAGGCGTCGCCCTCGAAATACAGCACCGTATCCACCATGTGCTCGAGCATCTTGGGCCCCGCGATCCAGCCCTCCTTGGTTACGTGCCCCACCACGAAGACCACGGTGTTCATCCCCTTGGCGATCTCCATGAACACGCCCGCGCCCTCGCGAATCTGCGACACGCTGCCCGGCGGTGCGTCGATCTGCGAGGAGAACACCGACTGGATAGAGTCGATGATCACGATATCCGGCCTCAATGCCGCAATCTGCGTCCTGATCTCCTCGAGCACCACCTCGGGATAGATGAGTATGTCATCCGATACGATGCCCAGTCTCTCGCTTCTGAGCTTGAGCTGGATCGCAGACTCCTCTCCGCTCACGTAGAGTATGCGCATGCCCGAGGCGGCAAGTTTGAAAGCCATCTGGAGCATGAGGGTGGATTTTCCGATCCCCGGATCCCCCCCTATCAGTACCAGGGAACCTTCTACGATCCCGCCGCCCAGCACGCGGTCGAGCTCGGCCATGCCGCACTTCTTGCGCATGAAGGGAGACGAGGCGATCGTACCGAGCGGGATGGGCTCGTTGTTTCCGGGCTTGATCATTCGAACCGCTCTGGTCTCCTGAACGATGTCCTCAACCAGGGTGTTCCACTCGTCGCACTGGCTGCACTTGCCCATCCACTGGGGATGTTCCTGTCCGCAGGAAGAGCAGCGAAAGATCCGTCTCTGCTTCGCCATTACTGCTGGGTCACCCTGAGCACTTCCTCAATGGTGGTCACGCCGTCTTCGACCTTCCGGGCCCCGTCCTGTCTCAGGGTGTGGAGCCCCTCACCCACGGCTACCTGCTTGATCGCGTTGGAATCGGATGTCTTGAGCACGGTGCTCCTGATGGCGTCGCTCATGAACAGGATCTCGTAGATACCGGTCCTGCCCTTGTACCCCGTGCCGATGCACTCGCTGCAGCCCGCCCCGCGGTAGAGGTAGCCCTCCTTGTCGAGCATTTCCTTGGAAAGGCCGATCTCCAGCAGGCTCTCGTCTTCGGGGAAATACTCCTGCTTGCACGCCGGACAGATCTTTCGGACAAGCCTCTGGGCGAGGATCGCATTGACGGACGAGGTTACGAGAAAGGGCTCGATGCCCATGTCGATGAGCCTGGTCACCGCGCTGGCCGAGTCGTTGGTGTGCAGGGTGGAGAAGACGAGATGGCCGGTCAGGGCCGCCTGGATAGCGATCTCCGCGGTCTCCAGGTCGCGGATCTCTCCCACGAGGATCACGTCCGGGTCCTGCCTTACGATGGAGCGCAGGCCCGAGGCAAAGGTGAGGCCCACCTTGGTGTTCACCGGGATCTGGCCGATGCCCTTGAGCTGATACTCGATCGGGTCCTCGATGGTGAGGATGTTCTTGTCCGGCGAGTTGATCCTGCTCAGCATGGAGTAGAGGCTGGTGGTCTTTCCGGAGCCGGTCGGCCCGGTGACCAGGATGATGCCGTGCTCCTGCTTGATGAGCCGCTCGATCCTCTCCAGGTCGTCCGGGTAGAACCCGAGCTCTTCCAGGCCGTAGAGGACGCTCGACTTGTCGAGGATACGCATGACTACGCGCTCGCCGTTGACGGTGGGTACTATCGATATACGCAGGTCGACCGAGTGATCGCCCAGCTTGATGCCGATCCTGCCGTCCTGGGGCAGCCTCTTTTCCGCGATGTTCAGTGAGGCCATGACCTTGATGCGCGAGACCACAGCCGAGTGAATCCGCTTGGGCAGAGTGAGCACGTCGTGGAGAATGCCGTCGATGCGGTAGCGCACCTTGACATCGGTTTGATAGGGCTCCACGTGGATATCCGACGCCCGCTCGCGAAAGGCCTGGACCATCATCCGGTTGACCATCCGGATGATGGGAGCCTCGGTCTCCATCACGGTGATGTCCTGGATGCTCTCGAGGTCTTTGAGGATCTCGTCATCCTCGTCCTCGATATCCTCCATGATGTCCTCGGCGTTTTCCTCCTTCATCTCCACGAGGCGGTTGATGGCCTTGAGGATCTCCTGCTTGGGCGCGAGCACCCGGGTGATCTCACGGATGTTGAGGATCTTGGCAATGTCGAACAGGGGCTCCTGGTCGGTCGGGTCGTTCACGGCCACTTCCATCATGTCGGCATTGAGCTTGACCGGCACCATGGTGTACTTCCGCAGGAAGGTGATGGGGAGCACGTCCACGATGGAAGGATCCACCTCGATCTCTTCAATCTTGTTCATGAGCGGGATATTCCAGAGCCGGGCAAGCGCCTGCAGGAGATCGTGATCGCTCAAGACCCCGGCCGAGAGCAGGGCGTCGCGCAGCGGCAGCGCCTTTTCCCTCTGCACGCTCTTGGCCTTGTCCAGACCGGAGTCATCTACGAGCTCCATCTCGACCAGAACCTGCTCAAGGCTTTGGATTTTCATTCTTCTTGCCCTTTTCCTTGGCGTCTTTTGCCCTCTTCATCTCCCCGTACTTCTCACGATAGAGCTCTTCGGTCTTCTGCTCAGTGTCGATGATCTGAGGGGTGAGGAAGATGTAGAGGTTGGTCTTCTCGTATTTCTTTGACCGTGACTTGAAGAGATGGCCCAAGATGGGGATTCTGCCCAGCAGAGGAACCCGGGTTTCGCCAAAGGTCACGGAGTCGCCGATGAGGCCGCCGATGACCATGGTCGATCCGTCTTTGACCGTTACCGTGGTCTTGGCCGAGCGCTTCAGGGTTGTCGGGGCATACGCGTCAGCGCCCTGCCCCGCCACCAGGCTGGTGTTTTCCTGGAAGAGTTCGAGCCTGATCCAGCCCTGCTGGTTGATCTGGGGGGTAAACCGGAGCATCACGCCGACGTCGCGGTAGTCATAGGTCCGGATGGTCCGGTCGATGTTCGTGGTATCTGTGTCCTCGCGGGTCACATAGGGCACATTGGCGCCCACCGTGATCTCGGCCTCCTTGTTGTCCAGAGTGATGATCTGAGGGGTCGAGAGGATATTGACATCCGTGTCCTGAGCCATGGCGTTGATGAACGAGGCCATGTTCGGGAAGGTGATCTCGGTGCCGCCCTTGTTGATCGTGATGGCATCCCCTACCACGCCGAACAGCGCTCCCGAGGGGAGATCGCCCAGGTTGGTGATGAAGTTGGTACCGGTCCTGCCGAAAACCCCGCCCGTTCTCTGGCCGTCGTCATAGGTGAAGTCTTCGAATGCCGACCATTCCACGCCCACCTTGAAATCTTGATTGGTGTTGACCTCCATGATCATGGCCTTCACGTAGACCTGTTTGCGCGGGATATCGAGGCATTTGATCGTCTCCAGGATGCTCTGGTAGGTATCTGGGTCTGCATAGATAATCAGGGAGTTGGTTTCCTTATCGAAGGAGATCTTGAAATTCTTTTCCCGCGACGTTCCGTATCCGCCCCTTGTGCCGGGCGCGCCTTCCACTGGGGCGGCCATGCTTTTTTCCGGAGTAGGCATATCGGTCAGAACCTTGGCCAGGTCCTCGGCACTGCCATACTGGAGATAGTAGACGTGGATATCTTCCTTTCCCGTGGGGGTGGGAATATCGAGCTCCTTGATGAGGTTCGCGATCTCCGCCATGTCAATGGCGGAGGCCAGCACGATGAGGGAGTTGGTCCGCTCGTAGGGAATGATCCGTGCAGTGCCCCGTTGAGAAACGGCTGTCTGGTTCCTTGCGCTCCGGATGCGCTGTGCCCGGTCTGCGCGGTCTTCTGAGAGAATGTCCCGCAGCTTTGCGCTCAAGTCGGCTGCAGAGGCGTAGGTGAGCGAGAAGATCCTGAACTCTTCCCCGAACCCGGACTTGTCGATGATCTCGAGGATCTCGGTGATCTTTTTGATATTGGAGCGCGTATCCGTGATGATGAGCACATTGCTCTGGGGATAGGCCAGCAGCTGCGAGCTTCCCCTGGTCATGAGCGGGGTGAAGAGGGCCTTCATGTCATTGGCGTCTACGTGTTTGAGCTGGATGATCTGCGTGACCAGGACATCCTCCCGCTTCTTCGGCGAATCCGTCACCGTGTCAAGGCTCCGGGTGATGGCGTCGGCGGCCCTGATGATCTTGGTCACCCCCCCGTTGGTGACCGTGCCGAAGCCGTTTACCTCCAGCACGCTCAAGAAGACCTGATATGCCTCATCCAGGGACATCTTGCGGGGCGAGATGACTGTGACCTTGCCGGAAACCTTGTCGTCGAGAATGAAGTTCTTGCCTGTGATGTCGGCGATGAACTTGATGAAGACCTTGATGTCCACACCGTCAAAGTCCATGGTGACATACTGCTTGTCGTCCTGCGCGGCATCGCCTGTTCCGGCGGTTCCGGCGCCGCCCTGAGGACCTGTCTTCGCCGGCGCAGGCGGCGAGGCGGGCGGGCGGGCGGCCGCACCCGGATTTATCCTCTCTGAGGGTTTCTGCACAGGGGGAGAGGGCGCAATCACTTCCCCGGCGTCTTCTTCATCGGTGCCGATTGCCGGGGCCGGCTTCTGCGGCACAGGGACGGCAGGCGCCTGAATCCCGGGCCTGCTCTCGCCCTGAGGCTGGCCGGCTGCCTGTCCCTGCATCAGCCTCGCTCCCCACACTCCGGAAGAGCCGAGCATGAGAATAAGTATGGTGATAACCAGAATGTTTCGAGTTCTCATTCTTCCCCCTTGTGTGCTACTGTGCACCCACGATTTCATCAAAATCCGCTGTATCCTTCAGGGTCAACAGGTCGGGATCCCGGACTGCCCAGTGGCGGGCCTCAGGGTTCATGGTGCACGCGGTTTTCAGATATGAAATGGCCTGGTTTTTATCGCCCATCTGCGCATAAGCGCACGCCAGGTTGTACACGGGCTCCACGGATTCCCTGGACAGAGATTTCGCCTGTTTGAAATAGTTGACTGCCTTTTCCGGCTCACCTTTGGCGAGCATGACGATCCCGATATTGTTCAGGAGGCGGGGTTCCCTTCTGGAAAATCGCATCGCCTGCGTGTAAGCTGCCAGCGCCTTGTCGTATTCCCCTGCCATGTAATGCCGTTCTCCCTGGTCGATGTATGCATCCGAATCATCCTCTGCGGCGGATCCGGTCATGGGTACCGAGGCTGCCTCCCGGGTCTTGCCGGCCTCATTGGTTCCGTTCTTCAGGTCGTCTGTCCGGGCTGCGGGGACGTTCCTGCCCCCTGAATCCTCCTGATATCCGCCACGGGCCGGCTCCTTGCCGGCCGGATCGCTGTCCCATTCGACAAATACAACTGCCGTAACGGCCCCGATGAGGCACACAAGGCAGAATGAAAGCGCCGTAACGAGCACCCATCGTCTCGCGTGCCCGGATGACTCCGCGTCGCGAGGGGAAGGGAAAAGCCGTGAATGCCTTTCTCCCTGAATCCTTTTGAGGGCATCGTAAATGGAGCTCATTGCATTCCTTTTTCAACCATATCAAAAACTACGAGTGTTTCCTCCCCCGCCACCCCGTCTCTCTTCAGGCCGAAATCCTCCTGCATCCGTTCGACGGCGGCGGCGGTGGTGATATCATAGAACCCGTCCTGCTCCACAGGGTATCCCATAGCGGCCAGGATGTGCTGTATCCTCTCCACACCGTAGCCGGAGTCCCCCCTCGTATAGAACTCATCGTCAGGCCCCTTTGCATAGGTGAGGATGATGTTCCACTTATACAGAGACCGGAATTCCCCCATGGGTATTTCGACCAGGGCCCGATTCCTACCGAGTACCCGCACGAAGTCGTCAGTTGCGTATACCAGAACCACATACCCCTTTTCAACCGATGCGATCGACGGCCTGATGATGAACTTCAGGCGACCGGGATCGGGATGGAGGTTGAGCGTCTCAGGACCGGCCAGACCATCTTTGACCGTAGTGAGTATCTCCAGGGCTTCCACATAATCCGGTATCACGTATTGATCGGGCGACAGCGGGATGATCTCCTCGCCGTCATCCGCCTTGGGGACCTCGTGATCCGTGGCAACGATGGTCGGGGCCATGTATTCCGACAGCTCGGAGAAGATGCTCGGCCAGACTATGGCTATGACCGCTGCGACAGCCGTGACCGCGAACACCGGCACGAGCAGCGACTTACGGCCAGCCGGCTCACCGTAGTTGCCCTTGAGCTCCTCCCGCGCCTCGGCGGCGATCGACCGGGTGACCCTCCTCTTGCCTTTGAGATATGCGATCAGGAGAGACCTCTCGGCAATGGCGTTCACCCTCCGGGGAAGCCCCTGGGAATACTGGTGAATCAGCCTCTGTGCGCCAAGGGTGAAGACATCGCTCCGGGCCGCGCCTGCGACCTCCATGCGGTGACGAAGGTAGTCCCTGGTCTCGCGACGGCTCAGGGGCCACAGATGGTACCGCAGGACGATGCGGTCGTTTATCTGTCTCAAACCCGGCGACTGGAGCATCTGCGCCAGCTCGGGCTGGCCGATCATGACGATCTGCAGGAGTTTTTCCTTCTCGGTCTCCAGGTTGGAGAGCAGGCGGATCTGCTCCAGGACCCCGGGGGTGAGGTTCTGGCACTCGTCGATGATCAGCACTGCGTTCTCTCCCTGGATGAATACCTGGATGAGAAAATCATAGAGATCATCCAGCAGTTCTTTGCGTGAGGTCGAGGAAGAGCTGATGCCGAAGTCCTGGTTGATGGCCTGCAGCAGCTCGACATCGGACAGAGAGGGGTTCAGTATCAGTGCGGTCCGGGTCTTGCCGGGAAGCGAGGCCAGCAGGCTGCGGCACAGGGTGGTCTTGCCCGTGCCCACCTCACCGGTGATCAGAACGAAGCCCTTGCGCTGATCGATCCCATACTGCAGGTGGGACAGAGCCTCTTTATGAACTTCCGAAAGAAAGAGATACTTCGGGTCGGGGGTGAGATTGAAAGGGTTTTCTATAAGCCCGAAAAAATCCTCAAACATGGCTATTGTCCATTCACCACCTTCATGACGTGCACCGGCGGATAAGTCCCCTACCGAAGCGGCACAGTCACCGTGGTCGGTTCCCCGTTTCTCTCCAGCTCCACCTGGACGCTGGACTCGTTCTGGAACTGCTGGTATGCCTTGAAAGCATCCTCCGGTGTGCGGATTGGGATCCCGTTCACGGAACGGATGACATCCCCGGACCTGACCCCAAGCTCATAGATCATGGCATCACTGCTTAAGTTGCTCACCCTGAACCCGTAGGGCTCGCCGCCTTTGAAATACGGGACTACCCTGGCCTTTCCGATATACTCATCCAGGTTCTTCATGACATTGGTCAGTCCCGAGCTCTCCGCGGGTTCAGGGATCTCTCTGGGCGGCCGGGCCGCCCGCGGAGGGGCCGCAGCAGCGGCCGGGGCCTTTGCCTTGGTCTCCACATCCTCGATGACCAGCATCTGCTCTTGTCCGCCCACGTCCACGATAACCTTGTTGCGGTAGATCGCCAGAAGTATGGCCCCCTTGATCTCGTCACCGATCTTGTAGCTCTTCTGTTCCTTGCGGTCTTCGATGATGGCCCGGGCGATCTCTTTCGGCCCTGCAATGGTTCCCTTCAAGGCCAGCCCCATCTCGGCGATGGGCCGGACGACATCCTCTTCCTCGGGCTGCTGCTTCGATGATGCCGGGGTGCTCTTGGAGACCTTCAGGAGATCTCTTTCCGAGATGATGTCGTACGCGGTTTTGGCCTGCGAGCCCGCCTGGCCGTGAGACTCCTGGATGGTGCGTGTCTGAACGGGGCTGGGATAACTGTAGAGAAAATACCCTACCGTATTGACAATGATGCCCGCACCCACCCACGCAAAGAGGGTAAGCGCCAGCATCCGGGCGACCCATGGCATGTGTTTGAGCATACCCTTGACCGGCATATCACCCCGCGGCCCGGAAATCAGGTCCGCCACCTCTGCCTGAAGGCATGTAAGCTCCTTCCTGGTGAAAACACATTTCCACTCCGGCACCCGCTGTTTGCAGCACCGCTCCGGAGTGAACCGTTCTCCTCTTCTTTCCCACAGAACATCACACCTTGTCAAATCCGTGGAACATCATGCTGAAGCTCCCCCTTCCGCGGGTAAGCGAGCGGAGGGCCGTGGAGTAGCCGAATGTTCTGGAAAGAGGGACCAGGGCCTTTACCTGGTGGTACTTGCCCTTGATGACCACTCCCTCGATACTCGCTCTGCGCGAGCTTAAGTCTCCCACCACATCGCCCACATACTCTTCCGGAGAGAGTATATCGATGTCCATGACCGGCTCCATCTTGACGACTCCGGCCTTGACCATGGCCTCCTGCACGGCCATCTGGGTTGCTATCTTCAGTCCCTGCGGCGTGGTCTTCTCGTTGAGCACCACCCTCTCCACGGTCGCATGGATATCCACAGCCTCGTATCCGAAGACGGGATCGGCCAGGCAGGCCTCTCTCAGTCCGTCGAACACATGATCCCTCATCTCCTGAGGGATGTCCTGCTCGAAGACAAAGGCATTGCCCTCCCCCCGCTTGTTGGGCCTGACCGAGACCTTCACGTGCCCAGCGTGATCAGTCTCGCCGATCTTCTTTTCGAAGACCTTCTCCCCGCTCGCCGGCTGTTCGATGGTGGAGCAGTAGAGTACCTGCGGTTTGCCTACATTGATGTCAACGCCGAAGGCTGACTTGAACCGTTCCACCGCGATCTCCATATGCAGCTCGCCCATCCCGGCGAGGATCACCTGACCGGTGTCCGGGTCCTCACTCACCCTGATGGTAGGGTCCTCCTCCATGATCTTTTGCATGTTCTGTTCGAGTCTCGAGGCGGCGTCCGAGCTTTTGGGCTCGATCGCCACCGAGATCACGGGCTTGAGGACCGGAATAGGCTCGAGCACCACGGATTCCTCAAGAGAAGAGATAGTGTCGCCGGTCACTGAGCTCTTCAGACCCATTGCCGCCACAATATCTCCGGCGACCGCCTTGTCGATCCGCTGCCTTTCGTGGGAATGCATCTCAAAGAGCCGGGCGATCTTCTCCTTTGTCCCGCGGGTGGTGTTGTATACCTCGTCGCCCACGTGCAGGGTTCCGGAATAGAGTCTCAGATAGACCATCCTCCTGCCTTCGTCCATGTACACCTTGAACACGTATCCCAGCATGGGACCGTCGGTGGTAACTTCCACCGGCACGTCCCTTCCGGTGTCTTTATCATGGGCGATCATGGGCTTGACCTCATGGGGCGACGGGAGATAGTCGATGATGGCGTTGATAAGCGGCTGTATGCCCTTGTTCCTCAGGGCCGACCCGCAGAGCACCGGGACGGCCTTGTTGTCGAGGGTGACCTTACGGACGGTCTCCTTGATCTTCCTCTCGTCGGGTATCTCTCCCGCCAGGTATTGCTCCATGATCTGGTCATCATAGTCTGCGAGGGCCTCAAGCAAAGAGTCGCGTGCCGTACCCGCCTCTTCAAGCACATTGTCGGGTACGGGCAGAACCTGGAAGGTCGCACCCAGGCTGTCTTCATCCCAGACGAGCAGCCGCCACTCGACGAGATCCACCACGCCTCTGAAGGCATCTCCCTCATAGTAGGGGATCTGGAGAAGAAGGGTCTTGACCTCGAGCCGCTCGTTCATCTGTCTGATCACAGAATCGAAGTCCGCTCCCAGCCGGTCGAGCTTGTTGATAAAGGCAACGGTGGGCACCCGGTATCTCCGGCACTGCTGCCATACTGTTTCTGTCTGGGCCTGGACCCCCCCAACCGCGCACAGGATCATCACCGCGCCGTCCAGGACCCTCAAAGAGCGCTCCACCTCAATGGTGAAATCCACATGTCCCGGGGTGTCGATGATATGGATCACGTGATTGTTCCAGGCACAGGTAGTCACTGCAGAGGAGATGGTGATTCCCCGTTCCTGCTCCTGGGGCATCCAGTCCATGGTCGCCTGGCCGTCATGGACCTCTCCCATGCGGTGAATCTTGCCCGCATAGTAGAGCACGCGCTCGGTCACCGTGGTCTTGCCTGCGTCGATGTGGGCTACGAAGCCCATATTCCGGACCCGTGAAAGCTTTTTCCCGTTCATGATTTCATTCCCGCATTCCTGATTTATGGCACAGCATCATACACAAAGATCAACTTCGTATACATACTCCATTTTCTGTCCCAGAAAAATTTCTCCCAGCTCGATGAACCGCTCCGAGACATCTGAGAGGTAGTAGACCACCGACCGGTCACGGCCTGCAGAAGACGATGCCCCATGGATCCCGGCAACGACGCGGGCTGTTGACACGGCTGAGTCCACAATGCGCACGCCCTCTCCTGCGACCCTTTGGAGGACCTGCTTGAGCATCGGATAATGGGTGCATCCGAGCAGAAGGGTGTCGATACCCTTGCTCAGGAGATCATCGAGATACCGGTGCGCCACCTGCTCGGTTATCGCATCGTCGCACCACCCCTCCTCCACCAGGGGGACAAAGAGCGGGCAGGCCCGGGAATGGACCTGTACCTCGGGCGAAAGGGCACGCAGCGCACTCTCATAGGCCCCGCTCCGGATGGTGGAAGGGGTCCCGATTACCCCGATGTTCTTTCCTCCCGCATCGATCGCGGCCCGTGACCCGGAGTCCACCACTCCGATCACCGGGATATTCAGGGCCTTTTCCAGCGCGGGCAGGGCATGCGAGCTTGCGGTGTTGCACGCCACAACCAGCATGTCGATGTTCTTGGAGGCGAGGAACTGTCCGCACTGAAGACTGTAGCGGATAATGGTCCGGGGTGATTTCGTCCCATAGGGCAGGCGCGCGCAATCGCCCAGGTACACCACATCGGAATCGGGCACAAGAGAGAGGATCTCCTTGAGCACAGTAATTCCTCCGATGCCTGAGTCGAATATACCGATTTTGTTTCTTTCTCTCATGATTTCCCCGATCGGACCATTCCATCAATACATATTCCATCCCTGTCTATGTCTTTTGGGATACGGTGTCAAGCAGAGAGGAACGAGCCGGATCAGCCCAGCACCAGGGTTTCGGCGCGGGGAGTACGGCAAGTGGTGGATTCCCGGACTTATAAAAACCAATGATATGGTTTTTCTCGGGTGGATGGGCTGTTGTGAGACCCGGAGCCTGAGAGGTCTCATAATGGAGTGACAGCTCTTCGCTTTGCCCATAGAAATCCGTTTCGCTGCCACGTACAGATATGATATGGGAATTCCCTGTCAAGTAGCCCTGTACGAGGAGGATGAACATGGAACACCGGATCGGCATTATCGGCCTTGGCTATGTCGGGCTGCCCCTGGCCGTTGAGTTCGGGAAAAAATATACCACCATCGGGTTCGATATCAATGAAAAGAGAATCAACGAGCTAAGGTCGTCCTTCGACCGGACGCGGGAGATGGACCGGGAAGAGCTGAATCGAGCACGATTCCTGACCTATACAACCGACGAGAACGAGCTCAAGCCATGCAACATCTACATCGTCACGGTCCCAACCCCCATCGATATTTTCAACAGGCCTGACATCACACTGCTCCTGAAGGCGAGCGAGACTGTGGGCCGTGTGATATCTCCCGGTGATATCGTGATCTACGAGTCAACCGTGTATCCCGGGGCAACCGAGGAAGACTGCGTGCCGGTGATCGAACGGGTGTCCGGGCTCACCTACAATCAGGATTTCTTCTGCGGATACAGCCCCGAGCGCATCAATCCCGGCGATAAAAAACACCGGCTCACCACTATCAAGAAGGTGACCTCGGGCTCGACCCCGGAGGTCGCCGAAATCGTGGACTCCCTCTATGCATCCATTATCGAGGCCGGTACCCACCGCGCCCCTTCCATCCGGGTGGCGGAGGCTGCAAAGGTGATCGAGAACGCCCAGCGGGACATCAATATCGCATTTATCAACGAGCTTTCCATGATCTTCGCACGCATGGGCATCCGGACCAAGGATGTTCTCGAGGCCGCGCGTACCAAGTGGAACTTCCTGAGCTTCGAACCGGGATTGGTGGGAGGGCACTGCATAGGAGTAGACCCCTACTACCTTACCCACAAGGCCGAAAGCCTGGGCTATATCCCGCAGATCATCCTCGCCGGCAGACGGCTGAACGACGGGATGGGGAGATACGTGGCAACCCAGCTCATCAAGATGATGGTGAAAAAGGCCCACAGGATCACGGACTCCAATGTGCTGGTCATGGGAATCACTTTCAAGGAAAATTGCCCGGATATCCGAAACTCCAAGGTCATCGACATCATCCGCCAGCTTAAGGACTTTGCCTGCAATATCGACATTTTCGATCCCTTTGCCGACCCGGATGAGGTGAAGCATGAGTACGGGCTCGATATCATCACCTCGGAGGCGGGGCTCAGACCCCAGTACGAAGGGATCATGGTCGCTGTTTCGCATGATGAGTTCAGACAGATCGACATAAACAAATACAAAGCACCCGGTTGCGTAGTGTATGATGTGAAAAACGTCTATAGTGACTCGGATGAGTATCTTTAGTCCTAAGGGCGGCCCGTCCTTTCAAGACTCCGGATTTACAATCCATCGCTCCGAGGGTATAAAGGCGTAAGAATCAAACAATACGAGGGAGAAAACACACTACCATGAGCACTCTCTGGGCCCCCTGGCGCAGTGAATATATTACCCGGCCGAAAGATTCCTCGTGTGTGTTCTGCGCCGCCCCGCAAAACAATGACCCGCTTATTCTCAAGAAAGGCGCAAGCAGCTTTGTCATCATGAACAGGTTTCCCTATACGGCCGGTCATTGCCTGGTGGCGCCTTACCGCCATGTGGGGGACATTGTCGAGCTCAACGAAGAGGAGCTCCGCGATATCAACTCCCTGGTGCAGGAAGTCGTTGCAGCCATACGCAAGGCCATGAACCCCAACGGTTTCAACGTGGGGGTGAACATCGGATCGGCGGCAGGCGCAGGGATAGCCGATCACCTCCATGTTCACATCGTACCCCGCTGGGCGGGAGACACCAATTTCATGCCCGTGATCGCCGAAACACATATCATCTCCGAGCACATCATGAAGACACGAGGCAAGATAGCCCAGGTGCTGGGTGGGGCGGAATAGTTCATGAAGGACCGCGGGCAGGCCTGTTCATGTCCGGAAAGAATCCCTTCCTGGGCGAAGAAGAACAAACGGCTGAAGGATCTCCACCTCACCAAGACCGGCCTGCGTACCTTGAGCCTCGCATCGGTCTGTGAGGAGGCCCGCTGCCCCAACATCGCCGAGTGCTTTGCCAGGCCGACGGCCACCTTTCTCATCCTGGGCGATATCTGTACCAGGGGATGCCGGTTCTGCTCCATCCGCAAAGGCGTCCCGGCCCCGCCCGATCCCCGCGAGGGGGAGCGCCTGGCCCAGGCCGCAGCCGCCATGGGTCTCAAACACGTGGTCATCACCTCCGTGACCCGTGACGATCTTCCGGATCAGGGAGCCGCCGCGTTTGCCGGCACAATCAGAGCAATTCGAAAGCTCCTGCCGGGCGCAACCGTCGAGGTGCTCATCCCTGATTTCTCCGGAAGGACGGATCTCATCGAGACAGTGCTCCGGGAAAGGCCCGAGGTGTTCAACCACAATGTGGAGACCGTGGGCAGGCTATACGGATCTATAAGGCCGCAGGCCAGCCTGAAGACGAGTCTTGCGGTTCTCCGCACGGCCAGGGAGTATTCCTGTGACACGGTGGTCAAGTCGGGTTTCATGCTGGGTCTGGGGGAGAGCAAGGAGGAAGTTGCCGAGCTCCTGGAGGCCCTGAGCCGTTCGGGGTGCGAGGTCGTCACCATGGGGCAGTATCTTCAGCCCACAGCCGCGCAGGTGCCGGTCTCGCGATACTGGTCTCCAGAGGATTTCAAGCGATTTTCAGATATTGCGAAAAACGCCGGCATACGATATGTTATATCCGGACCGCTGGTCAGAAGTTCGTATCAGGCGAAAGAGGTTCTGGAAGAGGTCAGGCGCAACCGAATCGGCGTGGGCAAGGATGGAACGTGTCTTTAAAAAAATGCCGGAACTGAATGCCGCATCCACAGGACATCCCCGCCGGCTGTACAATCCCGCCCGCCTGTTCCATGAAAAACTGTACCGGGAACGATGCATACAGCTTTAAGGAGAGCACATGGAAAGCATTAAAATCGGTTTGATCGGTCTTGGCACCATCGGCACGGGCGTAGCGAAGACACTGCTGGAGAACACCGCCCTTCTTGAAGAACGCCTCGGCTTTTCTCTCGATCTGACGGCCATTGCCGATATCGACATCACCACTGACCGGGGCGTAACCATTCCCCGAGGCCTGCTCACCACCGATGCGTATGCACTCATCAACAATCCCGATATCGATATCGTGGTGGAGCTCATCGGCGGCATCGAGCCGGCGAGGACCTTCATCCTCGATGCACTCAAAGCCGGCAAGCACGTGGTGACCGCAAACAAGGCCCTGCTCGCCTCACGCGGCAAGGAGCTCTTCGATGCGGCCCAGACCTACGGCAAGGACCTGTACTACGAGGCGTCGGTCGGGGGCGGAGTCCCGATCATCAAGGCATTACGGGAATCGCTCGTGGCGAACAACTTCATCTTCATTTACGGGATCCTCAACGGGACCTGCAACTTCATCCTCACCGAGATGAGCGAGAAGGGCTCGTCCTTCGAAGACGCACTGAGACAGGCCCAGGAGCTCGGATACGCAGAGGCCGATCCCTCGATGGATGTGGAGGGTATCGACTCGTCTCACAAGCTTGCCATCATCACCAGCCTTGCCTATGGCGTGCCGCCCGACTTGAAAGGGGTCTATGTCGAGGGGATCGCGGCCCTCGATAAACTCGACGTGGGCTATGCACGCGAGCTCGGTTACAAGGTCAAGCTCCTCGCGCTCGCCATCGACCGCGGAGACCGGATCGAGGCGAGAGTCCATCCCACGCTCGTCCCCATGAACTACCTCCTCTCGAAGGTCGACGGCGTTTTCAACGCCTTTTATGTGCGGGGTGACATCGTGGATTCCACGCTCTTCTACGGCAGGGGAGCGGGCATGATGCCGACCGCCTCCGCGGTGGTGAGCGACATCGCCGATATCGGGAGAAACATCCTTGCGGGGATCGCGGGCAGGGTTCCCCATCTTGGATATCGCAAGGGAGTATCCAGGCCAAAGAGCTATATGCCCATTGACGACGTCATGACCAACTACTATCTGAGAATAAACGTGCTGGACAAGCCGGGCGTTCTCGCCAGCATAGCCGGGATCCTTGGTGAGAGGGACATCAGCATCGTGTCCGTGATCCAGAAGGCTGTCCACATGGACGGCTATGTGCCCATCGTCATGCTTACGCACGAGGCAAAGGAGTCGAATATCAGGAGCGCGATGAAAAAGATCGAGTCTATGGACTATGTAGGAGGAAAGCCCGTGGTCATCAGGGTTGAAGACAAGAACCTGAAGAAACCTTCATGAAAGGACATGAGACTGTGAAGAGCATCATACTGCTAGGCGACGGCATGGCCGACGAGCCCCTGGAAGATCTCGGCGGCAAGACGCCCCTTGAAGTGGCGAATACCCCGTATATGGACAAGCTTGCCTCCCGTGGTGAGCTCGGGATGGTGCGCACGGTAAAGGATGGCTTCCCACCGGGGAGCGATGTAGCGAATATGACCGTCTTGGGGTTGGATCCCGGGGTCTACTACAACGGGAGGGCCCCCATCGAGGCGGTGAGCATGGGGGTCGAACTGAAGTCCGACGATACCGCATTCAGAATCAACCTCGTGACGGTCTCCATGCGCGAGAAGGGCCTGATCCTTGAGGATTACTGTTCAGATCACGTATCCACCCAGGAAGCGGGAGAGCTCATCGAGGCGATACAGACCATGGTGCGTGATCATGAGAACATCCATGTCTATCCGGGGATCGAATACCGGCATCTCATGGTGATACACGGTTACGAGCATCCAGGGCTCAAGACCACCCCTCCCCACGACATTACCGGCGAGTACATCGATGCGCACCTCCCCAACGACGAACTGCTGAAGGGGCTCATCCGGAAATCCATCGAAGTGCTCCAGGATCATCCTGTCAATATCGCCCGGAGAAAGCAGGGCAAGCGGGAGGCCACAGCTATCTGGCCCTGGGGCGAGGGGAAAGGGCTGAATGTGCCCACCCTGAAAGAAGAATACGGCATCTCAGGCGCCATGATTTCAGCCGTGGACCTGCTGAAAGGCCTGGGCATTCTCAGGGGAATGGAGATTATCCATGTCCCGGGAGCAACCGGCTGGATAGACACCAACTACGAAGGAAAGGCCCGGGCGGCCCTCAAGGCACTCTCCGACCACGACCTGGTCTACGTACACGTGGAGGCGCCCGACGAGGCAGGGCACGGCGGCCTTCTTAGGGAAAAGATCAAGGCCATCGAAGACTTCGACGAGATGGTGGTGGGCCACATCGTCAGGAGCATGGAGAGTCTGGGCGATCCCTTCCGGGTCCTCTTCCTGCCGGATCACCCCACACCCATAGCAAAGAAGACCCATACGCCGGATCCAGTGCCCTTTGTCTTGTATGACAGCACCGATCCCGGCAACCACAATCGCCAGTTCACGGAAAGAGACGCTGCACAGGCCGGACTTTTCATCGAGGAAGGGCATACCCTTCTAGGTAGGCTTCTCTCACGGTAGGTTTCCCTGCCTGATCCGCTGGTGCCGGCTCTACCACCTGAACGCAGAGAGCAGGGCGCTGTGCCGGTCTATCTCCAGGTCGAGCTGCCCCATCAGGGCAATGAGCCCCTCGGTGCTGAAGTTCTCCCTCAGCTCGTACAGAACCGGTACGATCTTCTTGTCCATGGGGAGAAAATAGCGGTCCTTCAGGGGTGAGATGCCCTTGATTGTGCACAGGAGGTCGGCCAGATGGACGCATGCCGCCAGGGCCTGATTCGAGCCGGACCGGTGCGGTTCGTGGTGCCAGGCTACGGCATCGACAATTTCCCGGGGAAACATCCAGGCCTCCAGAAGTTTTCCTCCCACCTCTGCGTGCGTCATCCCGAAGAACTTCTCTTCCACTGCATGGTAGGTGGTTCTGATGTCCTGCCGCTCCAGCATGGTGAGCATTTCATTGAACTTTTCGGGGAAATACTGGGAGAGAAACACCTTGCCCATGTCATGGAGGAGTCCGCTCACGAAATACTTTCCGTCCATCCTGAGGTTAAGGTATGAAGCGAGCATCCGCGACCCCACCCCCACAGAGAAACTATGCCTCCAGAGCTTTTCCGTGAACTCCGAGCCCCTGCGGTCGAACAGCTGGACAACCGACATGCTCAGTGCCAGGTTCTGAATCTCCTGAAACCCTAGAACCACCACGGCATGAGAAATGGTCGACACCTTCTTGGTGAAACCCAGGTACGAGGAGTTGGCAACCGAGAGGATTCTCGCCGTCATGGCGGGATCGCTCTCGATCAGGGTGGTGAGATCGGAAGCAGAGGAGTTCCTGCCCGAAGCCGCATCCAGGATCCGATGCACAATAGGAGGCAGGGTAAGGATATCCGTGCACCTCGACAGGAGATCGAGAATATGTTCCCTGCTCTGCTCGGAAAAGTATAGTTCCTCCACTCTTCAACCACTCGGAAGAGTGCGCCACTTTCTTTAGAGCCGTGTCTTGTCATCTATGAACGGGGGATTTTCCCAAGGTATGAATCATCCTAAAGAGTGATCTCCGGTTTCCCGATAAGACAGGATAATGGAAACCGGACAGACAGTGTGGATCATCGTTTATGTGATCATCGGGCTTGCAGTGGTTGCGGCCTTTGTGAAGATCCTCTCGAAAAATGCCACCCCTCAAATAAAGAAAACCCCTGCCCACTATGTCAGTATCTCGGCCGAAGACAACCTCGATGCTTTCGCAACCGTCTATGACCTCGACTGGAAACCCGAAAGGGAACTCATCTCCGGGATACCTCCCGATGTCGAAAAGATCATAAACAGCATCGAATCGATCTCACCGCTGATCACCGACCTCTCTGCAAGACTGAACGACCCGGACATCAACCCCAAGGATATCAGCAGGCTCATCATCACCGACCAGGGGCTCACCTCATTCATCCTCAAACGAGTGAATTCCCCCTATTACGGGCTCGTACAAAAGGTCGACAATATCTTCAATGCAATTGTGATTCTCGGCTACAACGAAATCTATCGCATCGTGATGGAAGAGCGGGCAGCCAAGATCGGGATCAAGCCCAGCCGCGAGGAATGGATTCACGCAAACCTCACCTCCACGATAGCCGCCTATCTTGCCAGTACATCGAGAATCGGCGTGCCCGGCGGAACCATGGTCACTCTGGGCATGCTCCACGACATCGCCCGAACCATCATGCTGCAGTCACTCCCCCAGCCGGAAAATGGTTTTTCACGCGATCCGAGAGAGCGATTGAGACAAGAGACCGAGCTCTACGGCATCGACCATGCCACCCTGGGAGGCATCCTTGCCAGGCGCTGGCAGATGCCTGAGAGGCTGAGCAACGCGATCGGGCGGCATCACTGGCCCATGTTCTGGCCCTTGAGGGAAGTGGCCCAGGCATCACCTGATGTCATCAAGGAGCTGGCTATCCTGAGCATATCGGACGTTGCAGCAAAGAATTTCAGCCAGGACATCACCGGCACCTATATCGGCGATGATTATTATCGGTTCATCAAGAAGCCGCCCAAGATCGAGAGCATCCTCATGCCCGAAATAACGAGAGACTTAAAGCGGATACGGCATATCGGAGAAACCAAGCACGGCGAATCAGGAGATCCCCAGGCGGGGTCGGACCGGGAATAAACCTTGAAAAACCCATGGAAAAGGCGCCGGTCGATGCACCCTTTCCCGGATCCTATTTGTAAGGGCTAACTGATCAGCTGAGAAATCCTGTATTGATTCAGGTTGTGCACTTCGGCCGACGAATTTTCCATCTTCCTCAAGACATCGGTCAACAGCTCGCGGGCCTCCTCGACGCTCGCTGCCTCTGAACGGGAAGCCGCCCTGTTTTCAACTGATACGATATCTTCCATCCTGCTCTGGTCTTCAACCTTTTCCTGGGTTCTTTTCTGATAGTCTGCGTCTTTCTTCACCAGGTTGATAACATTCGATATTTCAGGATTTATCTTCATACTCTTCCCCTTTTCAGAGATCTACAAATCTCCTATCGTCATCCGGAGAAAAAACTTTAGTCAAGATCCTGAAGTATCTCGTAAATCCGGTTTCTCTTCAATCCCGTTTCTTCCACCAGCACCCGGAGAATATCCTTCTTCGAATATGCCTTGTCAATGAGCTGACGCGCCCTCCTTCTCACTACATCTTCATCAATCACAGATTCCTGATCAGCCCCCTGCACCACGACCGTCACCTCACCGATCTCGCTGCGAATGGAGAGCTGTTTCAGAACATCGCCGGCATTGCCGGAAAGGTGCTCCTCATGTATCTTCGATATCTCACGCGCAAGGAAAACCGGCCGATCTCCCAGATGCTCATCCAGGAGCCTCAAGGTCGCGATGATCCTGCGGGGCGATTCATAAAACACCGTGTGGTCCGTCGAGAGTTTCATCCGCATGATCTCGCGCACCGCAGCGCTCTTCTGCCTGGGGAAGAAACCCATGAACCGGAAGGCGCCGCTCAATCCCGATGCAGACATGGCAGCAGTTACGGCACTGGGACCGGGCAGGGTTTCGATTCGCACGCCTATGTCCCTGGCTTCGTGAATCAGAACAGAGCCCGGATCACTGATCAACGGAGTGCCGGCATCACTGACCAGCGCCACACTTCTTCCTTTGGCCAGCTCTTCCATGATCTTGGAGGCCTTCTTTTTTTCGCTGAACTTCTCGTATGAAACGAGCGGTGTATGGATTCCATATGCAGACAGGAGCTTGCGCGTATGTCTCGTATCTTCACAGGCGATGAGTTCGACCTCGCGGAGCACGTCCAGTGCCCTTAAGGTGATGTCCTTCAGATTCCCGATAGGTGTGGGGACGAGAAAAAGCGTAGCTTTGACCGCACCTTGGGATGCTTTTTCTCCTTTCTCGGCAATCATAGATTGTGCTATATATCAGTTTTGTATAAAATCAAACACAAGGATTCTCTATGGAGTCGTTAAAACTCGGGAATCATACACACCAGAAAAAAATTGAGGCAACCTCTGCATACATGAAAAAGCTCTTTATCATGCCCGACTCTTCGGACAGGTTCGTGGAGTTCGGCATACACCTTCTTGATATGATCCATGACTTCTTCAAGGAGAAAGGCGGGATTCACTCATCTATCTCCATAGAAGAACTTGCAAGTATATTCAGCAAAACCGACATACCGTGCACCCCCATGCTGATCAAGGACGTTCTTTCCGAAATCAAGAACAATATCATCAAGCATTCGGTGAAGGTGGCCAATCCCTACTACATCGGCCACATGACGAGCGCTATCCCCTACTTCATGATCCTGCTCGAGATGATCGCGGTGAGCCTCAACCAGAACCAGGTGAAGATCGAGAGCGCCAAAGCGTCTTCTCTCGTGGAGAGGGAATTTCTCTGCTGGATGCACAGGCTCGTGTACAACAACACCGATCAGTTTTACGCCGCCAATATCCAGAACCCGAACATAGCGCTGGGGAACATCACCTCTGACGGAACGATCTCCAACCTCACCGCGCTCACGCTGGCCATGGCAAAGGCCTTCCCTCCAGATGGAAATGCCTTTCGGGGGGTCCGCATCGAAGGGCTCGTCCGCGCCCTGGACTACTATGGGTACCGCCAGGCAAAGGTTCTGGTGTCCAAGCGGGGACACTACTCGATCTGCAAGGCCGGCACCATCCTCGGGATCGGGGAGCGAGGCGTAGTCCATGTTCCCGTTCATCCTTGCGAACACAAGATCGACATCTCCCGGCTCTATCAGATAATCGAGAAAACCCGCAAGAAAGACAAGCTCGTAGGCAAGCCCACGAAGTTTATCGCTATCGTCGGCATTGCAGGCACTACAGAGACCGGTAACATCGACGACCTCGAGGAGCTGGCCAAGGTAGCCGAAGAAATCGGGACGCACTTCCATGTGGATGCAGCCTGGGGCGGCGGTGCCCTGCTCATGGATGCTGAGAGGGAGATGATGAAAGGCATCGAGAAGGCCGACACGGTCTCCCTCGATGCGCACAAGCTCCTGTTCGCACCCAACAGCATGGGGATCTGTCTGTTCAAGAACGATCGTGACTCAAAGCTTCTGTATCACACATCGAACTATATCATCCGCAAGGGGTCCATCGACCAGGGCAGGTTCACCATCGAGGGCTCACGGCAGTTTGCCAGCCTCAAGCCGTGGGCCGCCCTCAAGATCCTGGGGAAAAACGGCTACAAGCTGATCTTTGCCCATGCAAGGAAACTTCAGGACACCTTTGTGGACCTGGTGGAAAAAGATCCCCTCTTCGAGCTGCTGAACAAGCCCCAGCTCTACATCATCAACTACCGGTTCGTACCCAAAGAGCTGAAGGATGAACTGGATATCCTCATGGAGCACCCGAAGAAAAATGCCCACAAGATCACCATGCTGAACAGGGTTATCAACACTCTGAACATAGAGCTTCACAAGACCATTCGGGAACACGACACCTCTTTCGTTTCTAGGACAAGGCTGGAGTCGACCCGGTACGCACCGAGAAAGATCGTGGTTCTGCGCGCGATCACCGTCAACCCGAACACCGAGCCCTACATGCTCAGAAAGGTGCTCAACGAGCACCGGAGCATGGGGATCAGGATCTGGGAAGAGATGAAGAATATGGCAGATGTTTCAGCATGCATTAATTACTGACATAGTATGGATTGTCTACCACACGTTTTGCATTTATTGTTTTTATTTGTTATGTACACTGCATGCTGAACAAAAGAGTTTTAAGACCTATAGAATATCCATACTTGGTAAGGCTCGGAAACAATAAAGACGGGGGTTATGTCGTTCCGGAACCTCAGGTATATTCTTCAAGCTATCTGATATCCTTGGGTATCTCTGACGACTGGTCTTTTGAACAGGCCTTTCTTAAAAAAAATCCTAGAGTTCGTCTCCTGGGCTATGATCACTCAATCGGACCTCGGATCTTAGGGATAAGATTCTTAAAAAGCCTTCCCCAGGCAATATTCAGGTTCATGATCCTTGACTGGAAAAAGGGACAAAGATTTGCAGGCAGGGCGATTCGTGCGCTGAAATACTTCTCTTTCTTTAGAGGGGGGCGCGTTCACATAAGAAAGAAAGTCTCCAACGTAGATAATGAACATGAGATAAGCATTAATGGCATTATCAAATCCCTGCATTTATCAGAAGGTCAGACCGTCTTCTTGAAAATGGATATCGAAGGGTCCGAGTACGCAACCATTGCGGACATTGTTGAAAATGAGAAGATAATAACCTGTATTGCTGCAGAATTCCATCATTTGAATACGCAGGCGAACATATTTAATGAGGCAATCGCAAGGTTGCTGAATCATTATCACATAGTTCACATCCATGGGAATAATGGCGGTATTTACGATGCGAATCAGGATTTTCCCGAGACTGTTGAGATTACATTCCTCCATAAGACAGCGTTAAACCATCCGTGCTCTCCTTCAACCCGCCGGTACCCAGTGAACGGACTCGACTTCCCGAACGACTCGAAAAAACCTGACTACGAACTCCGGTTCGAATGATTGCACTTCATTCGATGACACCCGAAGCTCTATCTCTAGCAGCGACCGCGGCGCCTATTATCGTTGAGATATAAGAGGGAAGATTGCTCCTTACCGAATATTTCTCTTCTATCTTCTTGCGCCCATGGGCGCCGAAAGAGGCTCTCAGATCACGATTGGTCGCCAGTTTACTGAGGGCCTCGGCCCATTCTGAATAGGTTGAAGCCAAAAAACCATTATGCCCGTGGTCTACGATATCGTTGTTTGCACCGACAGGCGAGGCGACAACGGGAAGGCCGGCAGCCATATACTGAATGAGCTTGAACCCGCATTTCCCCCTTGTCCAAGGATTATCCACTAAGGGCATAATATAATGGACCCCGTTTTTCAGACAGCACCGTAAGGATGATGACGGAGAGGGAGTGAGGCGTTTTGGTCGAAAGGCTGAGAGGGATATGATAATGGGGAGAGCATGAATAAAAGAAACAGCTACAGCAACGAATTCAAGGCACGGGTTGCCCTTGAAGCGATCAAGGGTGAGAAGACAATCAACGAGTTAGCGTCTGAATACAAGATCAATGCGAATATGATCGCGAAGTGGAAGAAACACCTATTGGGCAATTTGGCCTCTGTTTTTGCCCGGGCAGGCGTGGA
>Ga0208195_1000493_pt1 | contig 50840 bp, 40 predicted proteins | sample AD_UKC077_MetaG_FD_184441 | JGI IMG/M metagenome (GOLD analysis project Ga0208195, IMG submission 184441) | Active sludge microbial communities of municipal wastewater-treating anaerobic digesters from USA - AD_UKC077_MetaG (SPAdes) (version 2) | ecosystem: Engineered > Bioreactor > Anaerobic >... | reverse complement strand
CCGTTGGCAACAAGAGGAGGAAGCCCTAAAAACATAAAAACGGAGATGGAAATTACTGTTCCACCTCCCGCTAATGTGTTTATAAAACCGACAATAACACCTGAAATGATCAGTATGAGGACCGTTACCCAGGTTAATTCCAGCATCTATGCTAATCCTTCTTCTTCGATTAAATGCTTGTCAATAAAGATTCTACCGCAAGATTCGCAAACAATAATTTTTTTGTGTAAGCGAATATCCAATTGTCTTTGAGGAGGAATCACACTAAAGCAGCCACCACACGCTTCTCTTTCAATTTGAACGATAGCCAAACCATTGCGAGCACCTTTTCTGATTCTTTCAAAAGCACTCAATAAGCGTTGATCCACATTCTCTTTCAGAATATCATATTGCTCAATGAGATCTGCTTCCTCTTTTTCAGTATCGGCAATAATATCGGTTAACTCATCTTTCTTTTGGGAAAGAATCTCATAAATTTCTTGTAATTTTTCTTCAAACCCTTTAATCTCTTCCTCTTTGGTCTCGATGCCGGCAGTATGTTTTCCAATATATCTTTCAGCATTGAGAATTAAATCCTTTTGATAATCGATCTCCTTGGTTAAAGCATCATACTCACGGTTGTTTCTAACATTGTTTTGCTGCTCTTCATATCTTTTAATCAAAGCTTGACTTTCAGCAATCGATATTTTTTCACCTTTAATCTGATCCTGGAGTGCTTCAATATCCTCTTTGTATTTTTCAATACGAGTTTGCATTCCTTCATGAGCATCTTCAAGGTCTCTGATTTCGTTAGGAAGTTCACCTCTAACCACTCTAATTCTGTCAATTTGAGAACAAATTTGCTGGATTTGATACAAAGAGATCAATTTTTTCGCAATTGTTTTCTCCTCAATCATATCAGCAGAGCTACTTTGTTTTGCGGGATTTACTTGAATGTTTTCAATGTTAATATTCTTGTTAACATTCTCATTATCATTTACTTCGTCGAATTCTTTCTTACTCATATTGCGCTATAATTTATTTTTATATGAAGTGAATCTCTAACTTTTCCTGTTCAGAGATATAACTTGCAAAATTAGTGAAATTTTTTGACACTTCATTGTAGATAATTTCACGTATAAAATTTTCACCTTCAAAATGACCAATATCGGCTAAAACCATTTTATTTTCCGGGATAAAAAAGTCGTGATATTTTAAGTCACCGGTTACATAAATATCAGCATTGGCTTGCAGTGCTGCTTTAATATAGGATGATCCGCCGCCACCACAAACAGCAACTGTACGGATTTTCCGGTCAATCTTGCCGGAATATTTAATCACTTTCAATTGCAATCTCTCTTTTGCAAATTGCAGAAAATCAGCAACTTCCATCGGTTCCGGTAAAACACCGATTCTTCCTAATCCTATGGAACGGTTTTCGTTTTCCAATTTAAAAATGTCAAAAGCGGGCTCTTCGTATGGGTGATTGGCGTACACTGTTTTGACAATCCGGTTTTGAAGGTGAGCAGGGAAGATCATCTCTACGCGTTCCTCTTTCACTTCTTCAATCTTACCCACATTGCCTATGGCAGGTTGAGCGCCTTCCAAGGGTAAAAATGTTCCATAACCCTCTACATTATAGCTGCATTGCTCATACTTTCCGATCTGACCGGCACCCGCTTCAAATAGTTTCTCCTTGAGTTGATTGCTTTGTTCAAAGGGAACATAAACCACCAATTTTTTAAACATGTCGGTTTTGGGAGAAAGCACTTTAACATCAGTTAAGCCCAGTTTTTCCGAAAACAGATCATTTCCTCCTCCAATTCCACTATCAATATTGGTGTGCATGGAGTATAGGAATAGTTTATTTTCTATCGCTTTAAACAAAATTTTTCCAATTCTGTTATTGGGTTCTATCCTTTTAAGATCTGCTCTATATATCAGGGGGTGGTGAGCAATCACCATATTGCAATTTTTAGCAATCGCTTCATCCAGAACCTTTTCACTCATATCAAAACAGACCATAACTCCGGTTACGGTGCGTTCTTTATCTCCACACTGGATACCGCTGTTGTCAAAATCCTCTTGCCAATGTAGTGGGAATTTGCGTTCTAAATGTTGAATTACCTCTTTAATTTTCATATTTTTATACCAATTGATTAACAAATAAATATTAGTGGGTTAAGCTGTAATGGGATCGATCTCCTCACGTAATCGTTCGATGATAAATTGTTGTCTGTCAGGATTATTGTCACCCATATAAAACTCGAGTAAAAGATCCAAATTGGTTCCTTTTTCCAGCACAACCGGCTCTAACTTAATCCCTTTTCCTATAAAAGTTTTAAATTCGGCAGGTGAGATCTCACCTAACCCTTTAAATCTCGTGATTTCAGGTTTTCCACCCAATTCTGCTACTGCTTCTTCCTTTTCTAATTCAGAATAGCAGTACATCGTTTTTTGTTTGTTTCTTACTCTAAAGAGCGGAGTTTGAAGGATATACACATGTCCTCCCTTAATCAGATCAGGGAAATATTTCAGGAAGAAGGTGAGCAACAACAAACGGATATGCATTCCGTCCACATCCGCGTCAGTAGCAATAATTACATTATTGTAGCGTAATCCGTCCATTCCCTCTTCAATATTCAGTGCTGCTTGCAGTAAGCTGAACTCTTCATTTTCATAGATTACTCTTTTGCTCTTCTTAAAGGTGTTTTGGGGTTTTCCACGCAGACTAAATACGGCTTGCGTGTTGGCATCCCGGGATTGGGTGATCGATCCGGAAGCAGAATCTCCCTCAGTAATAAAAATGGAGGATTCCAATCTGCGCGGGTCTGTTGAGTTATAATGGATTCTGCAATCTCTCAACTTAGAGTTGTGAAGGCTCACCTTTTTTTGCAACTCTCTCGAACCTTTTTTTATATTGGCAATCTCTTTTCTTTCCTTTTCAGACTCCACAATTCGTTTTTGAATGATGTCAGCCACTTCAAGATTCATGTGCAGATACTTATCTAACAATCTGGATACTACATCATTAACGTAATTACGAATGGTTTGTCCTCCGGGAGTCATGTGCTGAGATCCCAGCTTGGTTTTGGTTTGAGACTCAAAAATGGCATTTTTAACTTTGATGGAGATAGCAGCCACTATGGAGTTTCTGATATCGCTGGGATCGTAATCTTTTTTGTAAAAATCTCTGAAGGTTTTCACAATCGCTTCCCTGAAAGCTTGTTGGTGCATTCCACCTTGTGTTGTGTTTTGACTGTTTACAAATGAGTGATACTCCTCTCCATATCTTCTGTTCGTATGCGCCAATGCAAACTCAAACATATCATCTTTTAGGTGAATAGGGGGGTATAACATTTCTCCTTCGACATTATTGTTCAAAAGATCCAATAACCCATTTTTAGAGAAAAACTTTTTTCCATTGAACAGAATAGTGAGTCCTCTGTTGAGATACACATAGTTCCACATCATCCGTTCAATATATTCATTGTACCAGTGAAAGTTTTCAAACAGGGTATCATCGGGAATAAAAGAGACTAATGTTCCTGAGAGTTCATTTGATTTTTCAATTTTGGTTTCGCCGGTCATCTTTCCTTCGGAAAATTCAGCAATTTTAGTTTTCCCATCAACCCAACTTTGGACACCAAACTTAATGGATAGGGCGTTTACTGCTTTGACTCCCACTCCATTCATTCCGATAGCAGTATCATAAGCGCTACTGTCATCAAATTTTCCACCGGTATTGATTTTAGAAACGCAGTCAACAACGCTCTTTAAAGGGATTCCCCGTCCATAATCGCGGATACTTGCCTTTTGTTCTTTAATGGTTACTTCTATCGTTTTACCATATCCGCGCATGAACTCATCAATAGAGTTGTCCATCACTTCTTTTAATAAAACGTAGATTCCATCATCATGAGAAGAGCCATCTCCCAACTTCCCGATATACATTCCGGGTCGCATTCGGATATGCTCATCCCATTCAAGGGTAATAATACTGTTATCTTTGTATTCTGACATAGTTTAACGGTTTAATGGTTTAAAATTTCGAGTTACTTTGTAAGTAAATAGAAGTTCACTGAGTGAATTAGTTCTTGGTAATCAGCACTTTAATCTCTGCACCTTCCTCTATTTCGAAGAGAGTAGCTTCAGTGTCATCAATCGACTCCACAATTTGGAAAGAAGTACATAAAGTTTCTGCTTTGATATGATCTTCAAATTTTTGCAGAGCAGGTGTAATGGTTGGGTGATTCTCAATTTGAATTGAAATTTGATCTATCACATCCATATTTTGATCTTTTCTGTAGTTTTGGATTCTGTTGACAAACTCTCTGGAGTATCCTTCATCTTTCAATTCCTGAGTGATGGTAATATCTAAAGCGACAGTCAATGCACCTTGATTGGTTACTACCCAGCCCGGAATATCTTCGGCGATAATCTCAACATCGGAGAGTAAAATCTCAACAGGTTCTCCTTCAACGACAATCTCAATTCTTTCCTCTTTTTCAATTTGAGCAATCTCTTTCCCTGAGAATTGTGCTATTTGAGCTGCAATGGCTTTCATAATCTTGCCATATCTTGGACCTAAAGTCTTGAAGTTAGGTTTAATTTTCTTCACCAATACACCCTCTGTATCTGTGATAAATTCAATCTCTTTCACGTTCACTTCATGAAGAATCAGATCCTTTACTTTTTCTACTTGTTCTACGAAGTTAGAGGATTCAAGAACCGGGATCATGATTTTTCCAAGCGGTTGACGAACTCTGATATTCGATTTTTTGCGCAATGAAAGTACCATAGTACAGATTTGCTGTGCTAACTGCATACGCTCTTCCAGTGCTTTGTCGATCAGCTTTTCATTCACTGTTGGGAAATCGGACAAGTGGATAGAATCTATCTTTTCAAGTTGGGTAACATTATTCAAATCCTGGAATAATCGATCCATAAAGAAAGGAGCGATAGGAGAAGCCAACTTCGCAATGGTTACCAAACAGGTGTATAAAGTTTGATAAGCGGAGATCTTATCTTCGGTGTACTCACCTTTCCAGAATCTGCGGCGACACAAACGTACATACCAGTTACTTAAGTACTCATCTATAAACTGTTGGATCTCTCTTCCGGCTTTAGTAGGCTCATAATCACCGTAATAATGATCGCAATTTTTTACTAAAGTGTTGAGTTCCGATAAAATCCAACGATCAATTTCGGGACGATCTTCGATAGCGATTTCAGGTTCCTGATACTTAAACTGATCAATATTGGCATACAGTGCAAAGAAACTGTAGGTATTGTAGAGTGTTCCAAAGAATTTGCGTTGCACCTCTACGATTCCCTCTTCGTCAAACTTAAGGTTATCCCAGGGTTGGGCATTGGTAATCATATACCAACGGGTAGCATCAGCACCATATTTGCGGATAGTTTCAAAAGGATCTACCCCGTTTCCTAGACGTTTGGACATTTTATTGCCGTTTTTGTCCAAAACTAATCCATTGGAAACCACAGTTTTAAAGGCAACACTATCAAATACCATGGTAGCGATAGCGTGCAGTGTAAAGAACCAGCCTCTTGTTTGGTCCACACCCTCAGCAATAAAATCGGCAGGATATTTTTGTTTAAACAGTTCCTGATTTTCAAAAGGATAGTGCCATTGAGCATAAGGCATCGATCCGGAGTCAAACCAAACGTCGATGAGGTCAGATTCCCGGGTCATCTTTTGTCCGCTGGGAGAAACTAAGAAAATTTGATCGATATAAGGTTTATGCAGGTCGATTTTTTCATAATTTTCCTTACTGAAATCATTGGGAATGAAATCTTTATAAGGATTCTCTTTCATGATTCCGGCTGCTACTGCTTTTTCAATCTCTTGGTATAACTGTTCGATGGACCCGATACAGATTTGTTCTTTTTTATCTTCTGTTACCCAAATAGGAAGTGGAATACCCCAGAAACGGGATCTTGACAAGTTCCAATCCACCAAGTTTTCCAGCCAATTTCCAAATCTTCCGGATCCGGTTGCAGCAGGTTTCCAGTTGATGGTGGCATTCAATTCCATCATCCTTTCACGATAAGCTGTAGTTTTGATAAACCAGGAATCGAGAGGGTAGTATAAAATAGGCATATCGGTTCTCCAGCAGTGCGGATAATTGTGCACATATTTTTCAATTTTGAACGCTTTGCCCTCCATTTTTAACCATAAAGCCAGATAGAGATCCAAAGATTCCTCCTCATTTGAAGTCCCTCTTTCATACTCCGGTTTCACATATCTTCCGGTTACCGTTTTGTAGAGTTCCACATTGACACAATCTTTCACAAATTGTGGGTCTAACTGATCGATTTCGAAATATTTTCCGGTTTTATCGACCATGGGATGGCTGTTTCCTTCTTTATCAATTAAAATTAAGGGGGGGATTCCCGCCTCTTGAGCCACCCGCTTATCGTCTGCACCAAAGGTAGGCGCAATGTGGACGATTCCCGTTCCATCGCTAGTGGTTACGTAATCACCAATGATCACTCTGAAAGCATTGTCACCGGGATATACATAAGGCATTAATTGCTCATATTCCAAGCCTTCCAGTTTTTTTCCGGTCGTTTCAGCTAATACACGGTAGGGGATATTCTTATCTCCGGGCTTATAATCCTCCATTGACAATTCACTGTTTTTCTCAGGGAAATAAGTATGGAGTAAGTTTTTAGCCAAAATCACCTTGATAGGATCTCCGGAGTAGGGGTTAAAAGTATCAACCAAAAGATATTCAATCTTTTCGCCCACAGCCAAAGCCGTGTTGGATGGTAATGTCCAGGGTGTAGTTGTCCATGCCAAAATGTAGAGGTTATCCGGAATATTGGCTTCACCGGGGAATCCCCAGGGACACTCTTTGATCTTCTGAGTCGTTTTTATTTTAAACTGAGCAACGACGGTAGTATCTTTTACATCCTTGTAGCAACCGGGCAGATTGAGCTCATGAGAGCTTAAACCGGTACCGGCAGCGGGGGAATAGGGCTGAATGGTGTAGCCTTTATAAAGCAACCCTTTTTTATACAATTCTGATAAAAGGTACCAAACAGACTCAATATATTTGTTGTCGAAAGTGATATAAGGATCATCCAGGTCCACCCAATAGCCCATTTTTATGGTGATATCATCCCACTGATCTTTAAATTTCATCACCTCTTTCCGACAAGCTTTGTTGTATTCTTCAACACTGATTTTAGTGCCAATATCCTCTTTGGTAATTCCCAAAGTTTGTTCTACACCCAGCTCAATGGGTAACCCGTGAGTATCCCATCCTCCTTTACGACCCACATATTTTCCTTTGAGGGTTTGATATCTGCAAAAGAGGTCTTTAATAGCCCGACCCATAACGTGGTGAATACCGGGAGTTCCATTCGCAGAAGGGGGTCCTTCGTAGAATACAAACTGTTCATTCCCTTCACGTAACTCCAAACTTTTTTGGAAAATTTGATGTTTTTCCCAATATTTCAACATCTCTTCTTCAATCTTAGGAAGATTAAGTCCCTTATAATCAGCGTATTTCATAAAATTCAATAGGTTTCATTACAACCAACAAAGATATGGAAAAATTACGAATTACGAATTACGAATTACGAGTTGGTTTTCGGAATAGAATTCAACCATAGATTAGTTGATGAAGTTATTAAAAAAAGAATTGAATATTTGCCTATATTTATGTACTTTTGTGGGATTCAGAAATTGTCTTTTTTAAAACGCTATCTTATTAATATACAATGGATTCTAAGAAAAAAAGATCGGCACTTAATGTTCAGGAAGGAATTGAACAGCCTTCTTCCGTATCTCCTTATCTGAAGAAAAAACGGATAGTACGTCCCTCATTGTTAAGTGTGGATCAATATTTGGATGGCATTCTCAACAAGGATAGAATGATATTGAGTCGGGCTATCACATTGGTTGAAAGTGTGCATCCGGAACATATCAAAATAGCTCAGGAATTGCTGGAAAAGACTCTTCCCTATGCCGGAAACTCCGTTCGTATCGGCATTACCGGAGTACCGGGAGCGGGTAAAAGTACTTTTATTGAAGCGATAGGCAATCTTATTACTGAAAAGGGGCATCAACTGGCTGTTTTGGCGATTGATCCGAGCAGTGAACGCTCCAAAGGAAGTATTTTGGGAGATAAAACCCGGATGGAGTCCTTATCGGTTAATCCTCATGCTTATATTCGTCCTTCACCCTCCGGACTTACCTTGGGTGGCGTTGCCCGCAAGACCCGGGAAACCATCATATTATGTGAAGCTGCAGGTTTTGATGTGATTTTTGTTGAAACGGTAGGTGTTGGGCAATCGGAAACTGTGGTGAAGTCGATGGTGGATTTCTTTCTGCTGTTGATGTTGTCCGGTGCCGGGGATGACTTACAGGGAATTAAAAGGGGAATTATGGAGATGGCAGATGGATTGGCAATTACCAAAGCGGATGGAGATAATGTTTTGCAAGCGCAGCATGCAAAATCGCTCTATCAATCTGCCTTGAGATTGTTTCCCAAGTTAGGTAATGGCTGGGATGTTCCCGTAGAAGTTTGTTCATCTTTTACTTTAGAAGGAATTGACAGGGTATGGGATATGATTGAACAATATGTTCAGTTGACCAAAGAGAATCAGTTTTTCTACATCCAACGCAATGAACAGAATATCAAACTTTTCTATGAGTGGGTGGAGCACAGTATCAGAGATCGCTTTTATGCTGATCCCAAGGTACAAAAAAAGATAGAATCACTGATTCCGTTGATTCAAACAGGACAAATTACACCCTATCAGGCGGGTGGGATGTTGTTATTTGAATGTAAACAGGGTTAAAATAATTAGGAGTGTTTTTGTAGTTTAAAAATTTGTACCTTTGCACGATCAAACTATAGTTTATGAAAGTTGTTATTTTAGCGGGAGGATACGGAACCCGAATTAGTGAAGAGAGTCACTTAAAACCTAAACCAATGATTGAAATTGGTGATATGCCTATTCTTTGGCATATTATGAAGGTTTATTCTCATTATGGATTTAATGATTTTATCATCTGTAGCGGTTATAAACAATCGATTATTAAAGAGTGGTTTGCGGATTATTATCTGCATAGTAGTGATGTTACTTTTGACTTCATGGTGGATAATAAGATGACTATTTTAAACAAACGTACTGTTGAACCCTGGAAGGTAACTATAGTCAATACAGGTTTGGACACCATGACAGGAGGTCGTGTAAAAAGAGTTCAGAAGTATATAGGTGATGAAACCTTTTTATTAACTTATGGAGATGGAGTGGCTAATGTTGATATTCAAAAATTAGTGCAATTTCATCAAGAACAGGGTAAAATAGCTACCATAACTACGGTTAATCCCGGACAACGTTTTGGTATTATTGAAATTGATCAGGAGGGAACGATTCATTCATTTCGTGAAAAATCGAGTGTAGATGGAGGAATTATTAATGGTGGATTTATGGTGTTTGAACCGGCTATATTTGATTATTTGACAAATGATGCTACGATTTTAGAGAAAGATGCTTTGGAACGGCTGGCTGTTGAGGGTGAACTCAAAGGTTATCATCATCAAGGGTTTTGGCACTGCATGGATACTCAACGAGATAAACAAAACTTAGAACAACTTTGGAATAGCGGTGAAGCACCTTGGAAAATTTGGTAAAAAGATTGTAAAACATGGATTTTTCAATATACAAAAACGCACGAGTATTGATTACAGGGCATACCGGTTTCAAAGGATCTTGGTTATTGGGTTTGTTAGATTACTTGGGAGCTGACGTAATAGGCTATGCATTGGAACCTGATACAACACCATCTCTTTTCAATTTGATGGAGGGGGATCAGAAGTGTAAATCCATTATTGCAGATATTCGTGATGCTGATAGATTACAACAGGTTATAGAGAAATTTTGTCCCGATTTTATTTTTCATATGGCAGCACAGCCATTGGTAAGAAGGTCCTACCATGTTCCGGTGGAAACTTTTGAGGTGAATGGGATGGGAACAGTGTATCTCCTGGAGGCAGTCAGAAAACTGGGAAAACCTACCACCGTAGTTTTGATCACAACAGATAAAGTGTACGAGAATCCGGAGTCGGGAACTCCTTTTGTAGAAACAGATCGATTAGGGGGACATGATCCATACAGTACCAGCAAAGCTGTATCGGAATTGATAATCGAATCCTATCGAAAATCTTTTTTTTCTGTTGAAAACAAAGAAAATCTGATTGGGATTGCATCCTGTAGAGCAGGGAATGTAATTGGTGGAGGAGATTGGGCTTCAGATCGGTTGGTCCCCGATATTGTTAGAGCTTTTTATGAGAATCAGACTGTGACTTTACGCAATCCGAATGCAGTGAGGCCTTGGCAACATGTGTTGGAACCTCTTGTAGGCTATCTTTTGTTGGGAACCAAATTGAAACAAATACCGCATAAATATAGTGGTGCTTTCAATTTCGGACCTTTTCCTGAGGATATGATCAGTGTGGAAAAGATGACTCAACTGGCATTGGCAGCATGGGGTGGAGGAACTTATCAGGTTCAGAGCAATTCGGGACAACTGCATGAAGCAGGATTGCTCACTCTGTCAATAGATAAGGCAAGAAAAGAGTTATCCTGGATACCCAAATTGAACTCACAACAAGCTATTCAATGGAGTATTGAATGGTATAAAAAACAACATCTTGGAGAAGATGTAACTCAATTGATGCGAGATCAGATTGAGCAATATTTAGCCCTCTAGTTTATGAAAAGAGTTATTGTTGCTGGAGCTAACGGATTTATTGGACAAGAACTAACGCGCTACTTACTACAACGCAATATCTTTGTTTATGCGCTGGTACAGAAGGGAAACGACTTATCTTTTGCATCCCCCCTTTTAAAGAAAGTTCCATTCGAAATGGAAGAATTAAACAAAATAGAGATTAAATTTGACTTTCAACCAGATTTAATTTATTATTTGGCATGGGCAGGGGTGGCAGCTAATCTGAGAAAAGATGCGGAATTGCAAGCTAAAAACGTAATTTATACCGAAGAAATACTCCGTTTCGCTCATCGCCATAGAATTAAGAAAGTAATTTTTCCGGGGAGTGCTGCCCAATATGGTGGGGTGGGGGAACCGATTACAGGTTTTCAACAACCGTCTGCTACGGATGCGTATAGTGATGCAAAAAACAAAGCATTTCAGCGGGCACAAATAATATCCAAAGAGCTTAATATTGAGATAATTTGGACACTGATTAGTAGTGTTTATAGCGCTAAAAGACGTGACAATAACTTGATTTCATACACTATTGAATCACTACTGAAGGGGGAAACTCCAAGATATACACGGCTTGAGCAACGTTGGGATTATATCCATATTCACGATCTGATCCGTGCACTTTATCTGATTGGAGAAAAAGGGATGGGAGGGAAAGTGTATCCTGTAGGGTCTGGTGTTTCCGGTTCACTGTTGGAGTACGTGCAAATTATCCGGCAATTGATTAATCCTGAAGCGAAGTTGGAAATAGGAGTACTTCCCTATAAAACAGGAAAAGTAGATCATCAAATGATGGATATCAGTGCTTTGCAACAGGATACGGGATTTGAACCCCACATCGATTTTAAAACAGGAATTGCTCAAGTGATTGAGCAGTTTAGGAAGAATCTATTATAATAAAAACAATATTATTGTTCAAATATTCTGTTATGTATACAGTTTTTAATAACTCTGCAAATTTAATTCTAATATATGAAGAAACTCTCCGTGATCGTTCCATGTTATAATGAATCTTTGGTGGTTGAAGAGACTTACAATAGGTTAACTTCAATATTTTCCTTAGAACCTTACGAGTATGAATTGATCTTTTTAGACAATCGCAGTGAAGACAACACACTGAAAATTCTAAAAAAAATAGCACATGAAGACAAAAAAGTGAAGGTGATAGGGATGTCCAGAAACTTTGGACATCAAGGCTCTGTAGCTTGTGGAATTAACAATTGCACCGGAGATGTTGCCGCCGTAATTGATGCAGATTTACAAGATCCTCCTGAATTGATCCCTGAAATGTTGCAGTTGATGGAGAAACAAGGAGCTAATGTAATTTATGGTGTGCGTAAAAGTAGAAAGGGAGAAGGCTGGTTCAAAAAAATAACTGCAAAACTATTTTATAGAGCGTTGAATCGAATGTCAGATACTCAATTTCCTGTGGATGTAGGGGATTTTAGAGTTATGGATCGGAAGGTGATTGATACTTTTAATGGATTAAAAGAAAAAAATAAGTATGTGCGTGGATTGATCTCTTGGATGGGCTTTAAACAGATTCCATTTCATTATGAAAGAGCAGAGCGCTTTGCCGGAGAAACAAAATATCCATTGAAAGATTTGCTGCGTTTTGCTGCCGTGGGCATCTTTTATTTTTCAAAAAAACCCCTAAAAATAGCTACTCTTACAGGTTTTTTGGCTGTTATTGCAGGGATTGTGTATGCAATGGTCGTGTTGATTTCGAAACTCTTTCTTAAAGATGTGATGGTCTCAGGATGGACTTCAATCATCATTTTGATTGTCTTTTTTGGAGGGGTTCAATTGCTAACAATTGGTGTTTTGGGACAATATATTGGTAATCTTTTTGATGAAGCTAAGGATAGACCCGAATATATTATTGATGAGAAAATAAATTTTTAATTTCATTTTATGAATACAATTCATAATTGGATTAAATCAGATGATTGGAGGTTTATCGCTGATTCCTTATCTTGTCATATTTATTTTTATCTATTGATGCATTAAAATAACTATAAGATAGTGACACGCTACATATTGATTAAAATTGGGTATGGTTTTTTGGTGATGCTGGGGGTAATCTCTCTGGTGTTCTTTCTTTTTGCTATTCTCCCATCTGATCCGGCAAGAATGATGATGGGACAGCGGAGTGATATCCAGACGGAAGAAGCGATTCGGAAAGAGATGGGATTGGATTTACCCAAGTCGGTTCAATTTTTGGCTTATTTGAACGACCTTTCCCCTATATCCTGGCATAAAACCAAAGATCAGGACTCCTTTTTTTATCTCAATTGCGATAATTATAGCTTTGTAAAACTCTGTTCTTTTTCCGAGAGTTCATTAGTGTTAAAGAAGCCTTATTTGAGAAGATCTTATCAAAGTAAACGACTGGTAAGCGATATTTTAGCTGAAGCGCTTCCTAAAACGGCTTTATTGGCATTGGTATCGATCTTTTTTGCGATGATTGTCGGGATTACCATAGGTGTACTAAGTGCTTTGTACAAAGATAGTTGGTTTGATAAAGTTGCGTTATTCTTTTCTGTTTTGGGGATTTCCCTTCCCTCCTTTTTTGCGGCAATTTTGTTCGCTTGGATCTTTGCTTTTGTGCTGGCGGATTATACCGGGTTAAGTATGTTCGGAAGCTTGTATTCTGTGGATGATTATGGCACCGGGATCTATGTGGACTTGAAAAATTTAATATTGCCTGCTATTACATTGGGAATCAGACCGTTGGCTGTGGTGGTAGAGCTAACTAAAAACTCTGTTTTGGATGTACTTTCACAGGACTATATCCGAACTGCGTTAGCGAAAGGGTTGGCAAAACGCACTATTATCGTAAAACACACTTTGAAAAATGCTTTAAATCCGGTGGTTACGGCTATTTCCGGTTGGCTTGCATCTTTGCTTGCAGGTGCCGTATTTGTGGAGTATATTTTTGACTGGAAAGGGATGGGAGTCGTAATTGTTGATGGACTTGACAAATACGATTTTCCGGTTGTGATGGGTTCTCTGCTCTATGTTTCAGTGATTTTGGTATTGATCAACATCATAACCGATATTATTTATGGATGGTTGGATCCCAGGGTTACTATGAAATAAAGAATAATAGGGGGATCTTCTCCCAATTTTTACTACCTTTGTGAAAATTTTTTAGATTATGCTAATTGTTGATGGTGTTTTAGTTTCAGATGATATTGTTTACTCTCAATTTGTATGCGATTTATCTCAATGTCATGGGATTTGCTGTGTAGAAGGAGATGCGGGTGCCCCTTTAGATGAAGAAGAATTGGGGATACTGGAAGATCTTTACCCTATTTACAAACCTTTCATGACTAAGGGAGGAATTCGAGCAATTGAGCAAATTGGCTTTTATGAGTATGATACGGATGGCACTTTAGTCACTCCTTTGATTAAGGGAGAGGCTTGTGCTTATATTTTTTATGAAGCCGGAGTTGCCAAGTGTGCGATTGAAAAAGCATATCTATTACATAAAACGCCTTTTAGAAAACCAATCTCCTGTCATCTTTATCCGATCCGAATTAAAAGTTTACCCGGCTACGATGCTTTGAATTATCACCGTTGGCATGTGTGTGAGCCTGCATGTTCTTTGGGAAAAAAATTAAATGTTCCTGTTTATCGGTTTTTAGAGGAACCTTTAGTAAGAAAGTATGGGGTTGAGTGGTATCAAAAATTGCTCAAAGAGATTCAACTTTTAACTCAGAGTACAGATTCCGAATCTCCAAAGATAGATTGATAAATTTGATCTGCAGCGCCTTTTGATGCAGTAACATAGGCTGAACAGATCCGACTTCTTTTCCGGTATTCTTCAGGATCTTGGTCGATAATTTGGAACTGTTCCAAGAAAGATTCCGTTCCTGAAATAGAGATAGCACCTTGAAGGGCAATCAAATCCCGGGCTTCTTTAAATTTATGGTATTTTGGACCGAAAAAGAGGGGAACACCAAATACGGCTGCTTCTAAAATATTATGCAATCCACTTCCAAAAGCACCACCAATAAAAGCAAAATCAGCATAACGATATATCTTGCTCAGTTGTCCGATAGTGTCAACGATCAACACTTCCGCACTATTTAGATCTACCTCTTGATGCTCTGTGTAACGTACTACTTTAAATTCATTTATTAGAGTAGCAATAGCTTCAATTCTCTCAGGATTTGCTTCATGGGGTGCAATAACTAATTTATAATCTTCCTTATATTTTTTAAACCAAGCTAAAAGAAGTTGTTCATCTTGAGGCCATGTACTACCACCAACCATCAATCGATAGGTTGATTTGAATTGCTCCATATAGGGTAAAAGAGCAACCGATTGTGAAATTTGGTAAACACGGTCAAAACGAGTATCTCCGGTAACAGATACTTGTGTAATATTCAGACTTTGAAGTAACTGTTTGGATCGTGGATCTTGAACAAAAAAATGGGAGCATTTTCTGAGTTGTTTTACAAACCAAAAGCCGTACCATTTGAAAAAAACTTGTTCAGGTCTGTAGATAGCTGATATATAGTAAAAAGGAATTTTTCTTTTCGTCAATTGGTGCATTAAATTGTACCAGTATTCATATTTGATAAACAGGACTGATTTTGGGGAAAGAATCTCTAAAAAGAGTTTTATTTGTTTGGGTGTATCCAGAGGGATGTAGGTTACCAAATCTGCAACCGGATCATTTTTTTTGACTTCATACCCGGAAGGGGAGAAAAAGGTAAGCACTACAGATGTTGAAGGTTCTTCCTTTTTTATTTTTTCAATTAAAACTCTGCCCTGTTCGTATTCCCCTAAAGAAGCACAATGAATTATAACGGGATTTTCAATATTTTTGAGCTGTTTTTTAAGTCTGGTAACCCAATTTTTTCTACCTTCTTTCCATGCTTTGGCTTTGGGATTAAAAGGAGAGGCAATATATATTACCCAATAATATAGATAGATAGCAGTAGTATAAAAAAAACGCATTTTTAATAAGTGTAGAATTGAACAATTTTCTGTTTTTCATAAAGAGGAATAATCCATCCTATTTTAAAACCTATTAATCCACTAAATTGGAAGGGAAGATTTTGTGTGTTTCCTAGCATAAAAGAGTAGTTGCGATCAGGTTTGCTCCATATTTCATTCAATTCAATTCCTGCATAAAAGCTTTTAACTCTTTTTTTGTGCATATATACATATCCAATAAATTGGGACAACATGATACCGGAAGATCTTTGATCGTACCCTTTACGATAAGTTTCACGGTCTAATTGGGGAACACCGTTATCAGGGTCAGTGATGAAAATTTTATGACTCAAATATCCTATTCCTCCCTTGACCCAGATTCCTGAGTTTTTCCATCTATCTACTGGAATAATTTTTCCAACTCCTAAACCAAAACTCCAATATCTTCCTTCCAGATAGATTGTAGCCTTGAGTCCATTTTCATCAAAAAGATCACCGTTATGGTTCACCATACTTCCCAATACCAATGAGTCGGGTAATATAACATCACTGCCAAACATGTAATTAAAGTACCCTTCAATGGTCCAATTTGAACGAGGTTTGACGATAATACCGGTACCAATATTAAAATTATTTCCAAAAGTATGTGCCAAATATCCATTTCCAAAGGGAATTTGATAAGAAAAATTGGCATGAGTCCATACCATTGTTGTTGCGGTATCCACATAGTCTCGATCTCTAATAGAAGTTTGTGAATAAAGAGAAAAAAACGCTATATTAATGATAATTAACAACATATACTTTTTCACAGGATGATGAATTTAAAAATTATTATCTAAATATTTTTTTATTCTAATTAAGAAAAATAGAATTCACAAAGATATACAAAAAATAGAACAATGGATTGATGAAAAAAAGTTAATAAATTTACAACTATTTCTGTTTCTATTGTTTTTTTTCGTATTTTTGGGGATTAGAAAATATTAAAACTCATAAAATATATTGCCATGAAAAATATCATAGTTGGAATAGACTTTTCTCCCAATTCAGAGAATGCTTTGAGACACGCGATTGCTGTAGCTATCAAATCAGAGGGGACTCTTCATTTGATTCATGTTAAACCTCAAAGATCCTCTTCTATTTTTAGTTCAAAAGAAGAGAAAGCGATCGCAAAGAATATTGAGAAACATCTACAACGGCTAACAGATGATGCTATTCGTGAAGCTCCAATGTGTATGGTTCAAAATGTAATTTTACAAGGAAAACCACCGGTAGAACTTCTTAGATATGCTCATAATCTTCAAGATTCGATGATTGTAGTGGGAACTCACGGAACTTCAGGGTTTGATGAAAAACAAGTGGGGTCCAATACTTTAAGAATTGTATCTGAATCAAAAGTTCCGGTTCTTTCTGTGAGAGAAAACATCAATATTGGAAGAGACTTAACACAGATTTTAGTTCCAATTGATGAAAGTTTTGAAACTTTACAAAAAATGAAGTATGCCGTTTCGTTTGCAGAATTGTTCAATGCCAAATTAATTATACTGGGAACCTATACCTCTTCCAGCAGAGAGTCAAAACATGTTATTAATGTTCAGTTAGGACACGCACGTTCCATGGCTCATAAAGCAAATGTAAGATGTGAAGTCAGAACAGTTACCATTACTGAAAATACAACCATGGCTTTGGTAGAATATGCAAAACAAGCCGATGTAAATTTGGTTATTGTTATGAGAGAAGAAGAGGAGGAATTTTTTGATTTCTGGATGGGGACTACAACTCGAAGGTTAATTTCCGTTTCACCCATGCCTCTCCTCATTGTTCCTAATATAAACCATTTTTCAGTTACTAAATAAAATTGAAAATATAAATAATTAAATATCTATACCTTCTAAAAGATCCGGGCGTCGTTCCCGGGTCTTTTTTATTTGTTGCTCAAAGCGCCAATCAGCAATATTTTTTTCATGGCCGGAAAGCAGGATTTCAGGGACTTCAAGCCCCTGATAGTTTGCCGGTCTTGTATATATGGGGGGAGAAAGTAGTCCGTTTTGGAAAGAGTCTGTCAGGGCTGAACTTTCATCACCAATTACCCCGGGAATGATTCGCACAATAGCATCTACAATAGTCATGGCTGCAATTTCCCCACCGGAAAGTATAAAATCGCCAATACTAATCTCTTGTGTAATGAAAAGATCTCTAATTCGTTCATCAATCCCTTTGTAATGACCGCATAAAATTATAATGTTTTTTTTCAATGAAAGTTCATTAGCTTTATTTTGCTTAAAAGGGACTCCATCAGGTGTTACAAAGATCACTTCATCATACTCTCTTTCAGATCGGAGATATTGGATAGCATTAGCAATCGGTTCAATCATCATGACCATGCCGGCACCACCACCAAAAGGGTAATCATCTACCCTGCGGTGTTTGTCTGTGCTATGATCCCTGATGTTATGCGTGTAAATTTCAACTAATTTTTTTTCAATCCCTCTTTTAATGATTGACTCACTAAAAACCCCATGAAACATTTCAGGGAATAGGGTCAAAATATCTATTCTCATTATCACAATTTTTCAATTAACATTAACCCGTCTCTAAAAGGAAGAAGCAGATTAGTAACCCTTGGATCTTGTTGAACATGTTGATTGAAAGCCAGAATTGCTTGAGTTTCATGATCACTTTTTTCCACCTCTTCGACTACCTTTCCACTCCACAAAAGATTATCAACTAGTATAACCCCACCTTTTCTAATTTTTGGAAGGATATTTTCATAATATCGGAGATAATCTTTTTTCTCTGCGTCAATAAATACCAGGTCCCAACTATAATTTAATTTATTTATCCAATCATTCCCATCTCCCATGTGAAGAAAGATCTGTGAAGAATATGAGGATTGGTCAACATATTTTAGAATTAATTCTTCCAGTTCAGGATTGAGTTCGATAGTATGAAGTTCACCATCAGCAATAAGACCCTCAGCTAAGCATAATGCAGAATAACCGGTGTAGGTGCCTAATTCTAAGATATATCGAGGTTGAATCAATTTTGAAATAAAAGAAAGAAATCGACCCTGTAATTTGCCTGAAATCATTCTAGGACGAAGGACTTTGAGGTGTGTTTCGCGTTCTAAACATTTCAATAGGTCACCTTCATCTTGAGTGTGATTTTCACAATATTCCTCAATCGCCTCATTGTTAAGTGTATGCATAGTTATATGTTCTCTATTAATTTATTGACTTCTGCTTCAGTTTTCGTTAAAGTATCCTTACATACTTTGATTAAAAGTGAAGCACGTTCCAGCATTGGGGTAAGTTCGTCGACATTAATTTCGGCAGTTTCTATTTTTTTGATAATTTCTTGTAACTCTTCAAAGCTTGTAAGATAGTTTAATTCTTCTTTCATTTTAATCATTTTTATTCGACAAAAGTAATCAAATTTTTTAAATTTACTTAATAACTCTTTTTCGGGTAATTTAATTTTTCACCTCTGAAAATTAATCATAGTTTTCAAAAGAGGACTATTATGACCTATTTTTATGATATTTAATCATTTTTATGATATTTTTTTATAATTCTGCTAAAAATAAACAATTGATAAAAAATAATTCCATATATTTGCAATTCTGTAATATTTTAGGGTGTTCTATCTAAAGTCCTTAAATATAGTCAGTTAAGTTTTGAAACCTATTCTATTTTATGGAAATAAAAAATACAAATAACTTTTTTTACTGGAGTTTAATTTTAGTATTCTTGTTTGTTTCGTGCAATCGTAATAAAAGTCCGAAAGAAATTTTTAATGACAAAACACCCGGAAGGAAAGTTATTGCAACCTATGAAAATAATTCTCCACAAGCAGTAGCTTTTTTTGAAGAAGGAGCATCAAAAGAAAATATAGACCAAAGGATTGGAGAGATGTACTACTATGAAAACAAACAGGTTTATATGGGTGGTGGAATAAAGAATAATAAAAGAGTTGGAATATGGGAAGCTTTTTTTGAAGATGGAACTCTTCAGACAAAAGCTTTTTATATCGATGGAAAAGAGGATGGAGATTATAAAGTATATCATCCTAATGGAAAAATACTGATGCATGGGCATTATGACCATGGCATTTGTGATGGTGTTTGGAGGTTTTATGATCCAAAAGGGAAGTTACAAAAAGAAATTCATACAAAAAAAGGAGAAATAGCTTGTGGTGTATGTGAAAGGTGTCAGAAAATAAGTCAATCTAAAAGTTTAAATAGTAAATAATTAAAATATAGAGTTATGGAAATTCCATTTGCAGAATCCTGGAAAATTAAGATGGTTGAACCCATCAGAAAAACTACTCGTGAAGAGAGAGAACAATTCATTAAAGAAGCGCACTATAACGTTTTTCAAATGAAGGCAGAACATGTGTATATTGATTTAATCACAGACTCTGGAACAAATGCTATGAGTGACAGACAGTGGTCCGCTATGATGTTAGGTGATGAAAGTTATGCCGGTGCAACATCATTTTACAAACTGAAAGATATGGTCACTCAAATTACGGGCTTCGAATATTTCATACCTACCCATCAAGGTAGAGCTGCTGAAAATGTTTTATTTTCATGTCTCATTAAAGAGGGTGACTATATTCCCGGAAACTCTCATTTTGATACAACGAAAGGACATATTGAGTCGCGTAAAGCTTTTGCTGTTGACTGTACTATTGATGAGGCTAAAGATACACAATTAGAGGTTCCTTTTAAGGGTAATGTGGATTGTAAAAAACTAGATCAATTTCTTTCCGAAAAAGCTGATCAGGTTCCTTTTATTATCGTTACCATTACCAATAATACTGCAGGTGGTCAGCCGGTTTCTATGAAAAACTTGAGAGACGTTAAGGCCATAGCAGATAAATATCAAAAGCCGGTTCTTTTTGACTCCGCTCGTTTTGCTGAAAATGCTTATTTTATCAAAATTAGAGAAGAGGGGTATGCAGACAAAACAATTAAAGAGATTTGCAGAGAGATGTTTTCCTATGCAGATGGAATGACCATGAGCGCTAAAAAGGATGCTCAAGTCAATATGGGTGGTTTTATAGCAACTAATATCGAGAGTTGGTACGAAGAAGCTAAAATTAAAACAATTATTTGCGAGGGATTTGTTACATACGGTGGATTAAGTGGTAGGGATATGAATGCCATTGCCGTGGGATTAGATGAAAATACTGAATTTGATAATTTGGAGACCCGAATTAAACAAATTGAATATTTGGCAAAACGCTTGGATGAGTTTGGAATTCCATATCAAAGACCTTATGGTGGTCACGCTATTTTTGTGGATGCTACCAAGATATTAGATAAAGTTCCCAAAGAGCAGTTTCCTGCTCAAACATTAACCGTTGAATTGTATCTCGAAGCGGGTATTAGAGGTTGTGAAATAGGATATCTTTTAGCTGATAGAGATCCTATAACAAGAGAAAATCGTTTTGGTGGATTGGATTTGCTTCGTTTGGCAATCCCAAGAAGAACCTACACAAATAATCATATGGATGTGATTGCGGTTGCATTGAAAAATGTTTATGATCGTAGGAACGAAATTACCAAAGGGTTCAAAATTGTATGGGAAGCTCCCATTATGAGACACTTTACGGTTAAATTGGAAAGAGTAGTATAAACACTATATCATATCAATTTAGGATATAGACTATTTAAGTAAATGAGTAATTTTAATTCGATCCTTCAGTCACTGAATGATCCCCAAAGAGAAGCTGTTCAACATATTGATGGCCCGCTTATGGTTATTGCCGGTGCAGGGTCAGGGAAAACTAGAGTTTTGACCCATAGGGTTGCTTATATGTTAGAACAGAAAATTAATCCGTATTCTATTTTAGCTCTTACTTTTACCAACAAAGCTGCCAAGGAAATGAAGGAAAGAGTAGTGCAGTTGGTTGGGGATTCATTGGCTAAAGCTGTGATGATGGGGACTTTTCACTCTGTTTTTTACAAAATTATTCGTATAGAAGCAGAAAAATTGGGCTTCACAAGAAATGTGACGGTATATGATACCGATGATTCTAAAAGCTTGATTCGAAATATAGTTAAGGAGATGGATTTGGATCCTAAGATCTATTCTGCCTCTATTATATTGAATAGAATTTCATCAGCAAAATCCAATCTATTGAATCACGAAGATTATGCTGCTAATCCGGAAATTCTTGCAATGGATGGAGATTCAGGCAGACCTTTCATTTCGGATATTTTTATGAGGTATAACATCAGATTGAAACAATCTGATGCAATGGATTTTGATGATCTGCTTTATTGGATGAATGTCTTATTACGCGATTTTCCTGATGTACTTTATAAATATCAGCAACGTTTCCAATATGTATTGGTAGATGAGTATCAGGATACTAATTTTGCTCAATATATGATTGTAAAAAAACTGGTAGCAGTCTATCGAAATCTTTGTATTGTCGGGGATGATGCGCAAAGTATATACTCATTTAGAGGGGCAAATATTCAAAATATTCTTAATTTTAAAAGAGATTATCCGGAAGCTAAAATTATAAAATTAGAACAAAATTACAGATCAACTCAAAATATTGTCAACGCAGCAAATGCTGTGATCAAAAATAATAAGGATCAGGTATATAAGGAAGTATGGACAGACAATGACGAGGGACAGAAGATCAACCTGTTTCAAACCAATAGTGATTCGGATGAAGCCCAATTGATTTCTAATACTATTTTTGAATATAAGCAAAATTATCATGTTTCAAATGACTATTTTGCAGTTTTATATCGAACCAATGCACAGTCTCGTGCTATTGAGGAGGCATTAATTAAAAGAAACATAGCTTATGTTGTTTACGGTGGAACCTCTTTTTATAGCCGAAAGGAGATCAAAGATGTGTTGGCTTATTTCAGATTGGTGATCAATCATTATGATGAAGAAGCGCTACGCAGAGTGATAAACTATCCTCAGAGAGGTATAGGTGCAACAACAGTGGAAAGATTGATAGTAGCTGCTAATCAAAACAAAGTTAGAATCTGGGATATAGTTAGTAATCCACAACAATATAATCTACAAGTAAATAAACCGACTCAAGAAAGATTACAAAATTTTGCTATCAAAATTAAAAGTTTTTCGACTCAATTAACTACCGTGGATGCTTATGAGTTGGGATTATCCATTGTTAAATCTGTAGGTATCATCCAGGATTTAAATCAGGATAAGTCAGATCAGGATCGAAAACAGAATGTGGAGGAGTTGCTGGACTCCATGAAACTGTTTACAGAAAAGGAGCCTGAATCTTTATTTAATGAGGCGACAGGAGAGATTGTTGAAGAATATTTTCCATCACTGGATCAATTTTTAGAAAGTATTGTTCTTTTAACTTCCGAGGAAGAGAAAAAGGAGGATTTAACAGATAAGGTGAAGTTGATGACCATTCACTCTGCAAAGGGGTTGGAGTTTGAGTATGTTTTTTTAGCCGGATTGGAGGAAAATTTATTTCCCTCTTCATTAAGTCTGGGATCCAGACAAGAATTGGAAGAGGAACGCAGACTTTTTTATGTCGGTATTACGCGAGCAAAGAAGTTATTAACTATCACTCACGCTGCAACCCGATATCGTTTCGGTTCACTACAATTTTGTGAGCCCAGCAGATTTTTAGCCGAAATCCCCATGAGGTATATCAATCATACTCAGAAAGCGTCAATGGGAAAAGGGCTATTTTACCGATCGAGAGGGGAAATGGAAACACAAAGCAGACAGAGCTTTGGCTGCCCCCCAATTAATCAAATAGAAAAAAATAAAAAGATCATTACTGAAAGAAAAATGGAAGCAGTTGGGGAACCTGCTCAGATTGATGAGATCCAAGTTAACATGAGAGTGTATCATGATAAATTTGGTTATGGTGTTGTAAATCAGCTGGTTGGCGATGGGGCTGATAAAAAAGCGATAGTCCTTTTTGATACGGTAGGATCTAAAACATTGATGCTTAAATTTGCAAAATTAATTATTCCAAAATAAAAATGTTGTTTAGGACGACTTTACCCTTGCAAAAATATCCTTTTGAAATGCATTATGAACATGCGTATTGTTTCGTAGGTTCTTGTTTTTCAGATCATTTAGGTTCTTTTTTTGTGGATCATCAGTTTACGACGTTGTCCAATCCATTTGGAACACTTTTTAATCCGCATTCTATTGCTGATAATTTAAGAAATAGCGTTGTTAATGCAGGTTTAGATGATCGATATTTTTATTCTCTCGGGGATCATTATGTCAGTTTTTTGAATCAGGGAAAGTTTCATCATCGGGATCGAGATCAATTACAATCGATTATTTTATCTATTTATGATGAAGTGAATCAGTTTCTTAAAAAGGCTGATTATCTTTTCATTACATGGGGAACAGCCTATGTTTATCGGTTTATTGAGCGTGATATTATTGTAGGGAATTGTCATAAAATACCGAATCATCAATTTACAAAAGAGAGATTATCGGTTGAGGAGATAGTTCAGATTTATCAGGATTTGATTCAATTATTATTGGGGATCAATTCTCATTTAAAGGTTATTTTTACTGTTAGTCCGGTCAGACATTTAAGTGACGGATTTCATGAAAATCAATTAAGTAAGTCGATTTTACATCTTGCAATAGATCAATTGACTGATCAAAAGAACAGTTTTTATTTTCCGGCCTATGAGCTCATTATGGATGATTTGAGAGATTATCGTTTTTATGCCTCAGATCTTTGTCATATCGGCGAGAATGGAGTACAATATGTACTGGAGCATTTTATTGCTACTTTTTTTAATGAAAAGACGCAACAACAACTTCAAAAAAATCGTTCTGTAATCAAAAGGACACAACACAAACCCATAAAATAGACTCTAATGAAACTTCTTTTTATACTACTTCAGGTTGTTTTTGTAGGGAACTATCAGGCAGATACGGTACCCAAAAAGGGGATTCAATTTCAAACGATACAAGAGATCAATCAAATTTTCGATCAAGCCAATTCACAATTGAAATCTGATGAGGTTCTTTCGCTGTTGACCAATATGGAAAATCAACTTAACGGTAGTATGCTTTACGGTAAAGGGGATTCAATTATTTATGAAAAATGGACAGGCTATAAAAAACTGTCAAAAGTTGGGAATCAGAAAGAGATGATTACCAAAGAATCTTTATTTAATTTGGCATCTCTTTCCAAACAGTTCACAGCTGCTGCAATTTTATTATTGGCATCACAGGAAAAATTGGATCTCAATGATCCGATTATAAAATATTTACCCTCTCTTCCTTATTCTCGAGTGACGATTAAGAATTTGTTGACTCATACTTCCGGAATTCCGGAATATCTTGATTATGAGAAGTATTTTAACAAAAACACGTCCTATACCAATCAAAAGATAATCAATTATTTTGCTGCCCGGGTTCCGGCATCCAAAGTTGTTCCCAATCGGGAGTTCAAATATATCAACACTAATTATGTTTTCTTAGCTTCTATTGTAGAAAAGATAACGGGAGAAAAGTTTGAAGACTTTTCAAGAAAAAATCTTTTTATACCAGCCGGTATGACCAATACTTTTTTTTACACGGAATTAAGTAATATTCTTAATATTGATCTTTGTGAAGGGCACTTAGGAAACAAAAAAGAAGTATCTGATAATATTTTAAATAGCGTATTGGGAGATAAATCTTTATACTCAACAGCTGAAGATCTTTATAAATGGTACAAAGCTTTTTTTATTGAGTATAAGATTTTACCCAAAGAGTGGGTTGAGTTAGCGATTACACCTCAAAATTATATTAAAGGAAAATTACCGAACGAGTTGTATGGGTATGGATTTAGAATAGAAAACAATCCCGTGACAGGTACGCTTGTATATCATGGTGGACTATGGAAAGGGTTTCATCACGTGATGACTTTTAGACCTAAAGATCAGTTGTTTATTCTCTTTTTAAGTAATTATCGGAATAGAATTCATAATGGAAAAACCAATGAAATCTTAGAGATTCTTGAGGGAGTTTAATAACTATTCAGTTGTGTAGGGGAGTACAGGCGGTTGGGGTGGAATCATTTGATCCAGTTTTTTAATCTCTAAGTTTTTGAACAAAAGAGCTTTAGGAAGAATATAACTTACAGGAACTCCAACTAACTGAAACTCATCATATCCATAAAAATCTCGTTCTCTTCCGGAAGTAACCCTATTGAACACTTGGAACTCTTTTTCGACAGCCTCAATTTGTTTAAAGGATTGTATGGAGAATTGAGGAAGCGTAGCACCTCTGATGAGTTGTTCACTCCCATCTTTAATATTAATCTGATATATATATATGGGTGTTATTTTTCCTTTTTCCGGATTATCGAGGGTTTTAAAATCAAGATCATACAGGTAGGGTAGTTTTGTGATGATATAGGCAAATTGATATCCCTCCTCCTTAGCTGTTTTAATCAATTGTTTTTTCAATTGTGAACGAGAACGATTAAATCTATGCTTATTTTCTCCTTTGAGCCACAGGACTCCGGGAGCTAAGGCAGTTGAAACTCGGTTTAGATTAAAGCCAATACGATGATGTCCTGTAGAAGCAATTGTACTGGGGGATGGAATCCTGTTTGAGAGAAACTGTTTCATAATCCCTTTTTCAATTATGGTTAGAGTGGGTAGGGGAGAATTTCCTTCAGCATCAATTTTAAAATGTCCGATTAAAGGAGTATGGTTATAAGATTCAAGATGATCAATAGCAAACAGACAGAGATACTTAGAAATAATCCTTTTATTGATCAGTTTTTCATTTTGATTCTCTTTTGGTAAGTGGGAAAGGAGCCATTTTGTTTGTTCATCTATACCAAGGAATGGTTTTCTTCCGGCCAGGATACCATTTTCGTTTTCCACAAAACTATGATTAAAAAGAGTACCTACAGCATCGTCCATAATTAAAACGGGTCCTTGGTAAATTTCCTCAAATAGTGGAGCTTTTCTCAAATTCTCGAGGTTGTCAGCCAGTTGGAGTGTTACTCTTTTTAAGCTATCAAGTGTAGGAATTACTCCCGATTTATTGAAGAGAAGCTGAAAGTGATCATTCAAATATTCTCCACTTTCAGTTTGTGTTTCTGCAAAAACACGGAGAGAGATTAGTGAGTATGGCTGTTTGTATTGTATCTTTTCTGAATTGAGATAATAAAGGTCAGCGCTGATAGCATGAAGGGAGACAGTAGAGTTTGTAATAAAGGGATATTCTTTAAATAAAGCAGACAATTGAACTGCTATATTTTCCATTTGAGCTTGAAAAAAGATCTCTTTAGCTCCTCCAGAAGTTGTGTCAGCAATTAGGGTTGGATAAAAATCGGGGAGTTGTGTCGGTTGTGATTCTTTGTTTTGTTGTGCGAGTTTATTTTTCTTGGCTTCCCAACGCGCACCCACTTTCTTGTATTGCTGGTCTGTACCTTTCCAGATAGCGTTTCGGATTGCAGAGTACTCAATCTCTTCGGGAATTGCAAAACAAGTACCACTATTAGAGCGATTCTGCATATCAAAATAGTTCAGATTATTGAGTTTGTGGGAACCAACTAAAAGTTGAGATTCTATAGAGTTTTTTTGCACTTCTTTAGCGTAAATGATTCCTCCTAATGAAGCTTTAACTGAAATAAAGTTTGCATTGGCCATTAAATAACTGATATAGTAAGGGGAGGGCAGTCCGGGGATATAAAGTTCAACTCTATTTCTTTCAATTTCTTCTTCGAGAGCTTTAAAAATCTGATTCTGTTCAGAGGTAGGATATTTAATTTTTTCTGTAGGTCTTTGAATTACAGGGGGTTTTTCTTGAGATTTATTTTGTTTTTGCAATTCAATTTGTTGAACAAAAAGTGCGGGAGATACACAACTAACGGGGACAGCACCAGATTCAGCAATACAGATTCCGGAAAAGACAGCAGGTGTGTCCCCTACGGCTTTGATCTGACTCAACATAGCAAGGGGCGTCCCGATTAAACTGACACCTCTGACTAATTGATCGGGTCTTCCATCAGCAAAAATTTGATATACTTCGATGGGAGTAATCTTAAAAGCGTTGGGGATTTCCCGGCCGGTAAGGGTATAACCTCCGGTCACGTTTTTAAGATAGATTCCAAACTCTATGTTTTGTTTTATCAATTCCTGGCGTAATTGTTCACGAAGTTGGATATCCGTGTAGTTTTCATCACTTTCTACAATCATATTGGATTGTCTAGAAATGGGCTGCATACCTGCTTCTGCTCTGGCATGTCCATTGGAGTATTCGAATCCGTCAATGGGAGTACGTGACATGAGGAAAGAGTTCAAAACTCCTTGTTTAATGACTTCAACACGACAGCCTCTGATTCCCTCTTCATCAAAAATATAACTTCCACTAAGAGGAAGTTCCTCATAAAACTGCAAAGTCGGATCAAAGGTAATATTAATATGGGGATTGAGGATCTGTTCTCCAACTTTTTTCTTAAAGGTCTGCCCATCTCGTTCACTTTTAAGACGGGAACCTTCCACTCGGTGTCCAAAAAGTTCATGAAATAAAACTGCTGCTGCATCATTAGAAAGTAAAGCAGGTCCTGAAAAAGATTCCAGGATGGGTGCTGTTCTCAAATTGAGAAACAGTTCTTTGAGCTCAATTATTTTCTTTTCAATAACTTCATCTGAAGGAAATTCCATCGGATCAAAAGCAAACCAGGAGTGATAAATCGGGATATCCATTCCATCTTCAGCTTTTCCATCAATGTAAATAGAGAGGTAACTGCTTGAGTGATTTTGAACGATACTATTCCCTTCACTACTCACGTAGTATTTACGTGTTAATTTGTATTGAATGGAAGTTTGAGCTGTGATAATATCATGAAATGGGAATAATTTTCCAGAATATGATCTTAATTTTCCTTTCCATAGCTCCATATTGAAATTAGCGTTGGAAATGGGAGGTTCATAATAACTTTCCAGGAGACTTTCAGTAAAGTCTGGGCTGGAATCTTCTGATTCAATAAGAAGAACACTGTTGGATTTCACCTGTTGATATTGTGCTGCTGCTTTTCGATAAGCTATCCCGGTCTCTCGCCGGAGAACTTGTTTGAGAGCAGCAGTCTCATCTGTAATAGGAATTTTAATTTCATACTCTTGGGATCCGAAATGAGAATATCCTGATCTGATCTCTCGAAAATTATCCATTGTCATAGAGCCTATCCGAACCTGAATAGTGACTACTCTTTTGTGTTCTTCGTCAGATTGATTAATCACGTTAAAGAGAGAACTGATTTTGAAGGTGTGGTTCTCTTCCAGGCGGTAGGTGAGGATATAGGCCGGAGGATCTAATTCTTTAAGTTCGGCAAAATTTTTATCACACTCTTCTTTCAATGTTTGTAATAAAATATCCTGTTCGCTTTGATTTTGACTTAAAAGCGAGTTTGAAAATAAAAGGAATACTCCAACCAGCGTAAAACAGAGATGACGAAGTTGAATCATCTTACTTAGATTTAACAACCGACAAAGGTAATTAAAAAAAATGAAACAGTTCAGAGGATAAAAAAAGAACTCAAAATTAATTTGAATTCTTTTTCTATCTATTAAAAATGATGACTCTAAAGCGATTTTACTATTCTAATTCGTGAACAACAAGACCTGAGCGCAATTTAGGTTCAAACCAAGTTGTTTTTGGTGGCATGATATTGTTTGTATCAGCAATATCAATTAATTGCTGCATAGAAACTGGATAAAGTGCAAAAGCAACCTTCATTTCTCCACTATCTACCCTTCTTTGTAGTTCTCCTAATCCACGGATTCCACCAACAAAATCGATTCTATTATCTGTTCTTAAATCTTTAATTCCTAAAATATGATCCAATACTAAATCAGAAAGGATTGTTACATCAAGAACACCAATAGGATCACTATCATTGTAAGTTCCGGCTTTAGCAATGAGTTGGTACCAATTGCCACCTAAATACATACTAAATTCATGTAGTCGGGTTGGTTTATAGATTTCTTTACCAATCAAATTAAGATCAAAGTATTTTTTCAATAATTCTATAAACTGTTCCTCTGTATGACCATTAAGATCTTTAACCACTCTATTATAGTCAATAATTTTCAAATGATTATCAGGGAAAATCACAGCCATAAAATAGTTGTATTCTTCTTTTCCGTTATGGTTTGGATTCGCATTTCTTTTTTCACTACCTACCAATGCTGCAGCTGCAGTACGGTGATGTCCATCTGCAACATAGAGATAGGGGATTTCGGTTCTGAAAATTTCAACAATCTCATCATTAGTTTTTTTGTCATTGATTACCCAAAAAGTATGTCCAAATCCTTCATCAGCAACAAAGTCATACTCCGGCTCTTGCGAAGAGGTTATTCTCTCGACAATAGCATCAATTCTTTTGTTTGCAGGATAAGTGAAAAATACAGGTTCTACATTAGCATTAGTGATTCTGACGTGAATCATGCGATCTTCCTCTTTATCTTTACGTGTTAATTCATGCTTTTTAATATTATTATTGAGATAATCATCGATATGAGCACACCCAACAATACCATACTGAGTTCTTCCGTCCATAGTTTGTGCATAGATATAGAAGTTCTCCTCTTGATCTTGAACTAACCATTTGTTGTCTTTAAAGCGTTGAAAGTTTTTAACTACTTGATTATATACTTCTTGGGAGTGTTCATCTGTTCCTACAGGAAGATCAATTTCAGCTTTAGTAACATGTAGTAAAGAGTAAGGATTTCCCGCAGCCTCTTTTCTCGCTTCTTCAGAATTAAGTACGTCATAGGGTCTCGAAGCCAAATCTTTTACAATTTCTTTGGGTGGTCTGAGCCCCTTGAAAGGTTTAATTATAGCCATAATTACGAAATATTTAGGTTTTAAAATTAACGCTGCAAAAGTAGTGAAAAATTCAATATAAAAAATAGGGTGTTTTGCTATAAAAACACCCTACATTAAATACTATGGTTGTATAGTTAAATTAATCACATAGAATCATCCGCATCATCTTCATCACGGGACGAAGAAAGTGAACGTTGTAAAGAAGAAATTAAGGACCCAATCATTTTTGTAAGTTCCATTAATTGATTTCTCGAATAATCTTTTTGATCATTATCCCAAAAGTTCATTTGAGCAACAATTTCAGTATAAACAACACACTCTCTAACTGCACTTTTAGCCATCTTTAAATAGTAGATAAACTGTGTTTTGTTTCTCGCAGATCCTTCAGCTAAATGAAGTCCTATACTCTGAGCCGATCTAAGAAAGGGATCCTCTAAACTAAGTTGATGAGGGGCAGGGATTGCACTAAGGTTTTTGTATAACCAAGTGATATAATCCAATGTTTTTGCGTAGATACGTAAGTCTTCAAACCTAAAAAAACTTACGGTGTTTTCTTGTTCGTTCATAATGATATATGTTAAGTGAGAAAATTCCCTCAAAGATAGCTTTTTTTTATCAAAAAACAACAAATATTTGATTTTTTTAACAAAAAAACACCTTTTTATTAGATATCTAGACATTTTTATGGCAAAAAAGACCATTTTTACCTCTAAAAATGATATAAATCGATAAATGAGGGTTGTTTTTTTAGAAAATCTTGATCCAAATTTGAATTTTTACTTCTTTTTTTTCACACAATTATGATGAATAACTTTTTGTATTTTTGCAAACTATTATAATGCAGGTAAAAGTATGAAACTGATTGGTCCTAAAAAGAGGGTTGCAGCTCAAAGTGAAACGATATTTAATCTAGTTTCAAATTGCTCTCATTTAAGTAAATATATGCCTTCTGAATATGAACTTATTGCTTCCGATTCGGATAGTATCGAAATTGAAATCACAAACATTGCCAAATTAAAGATCAAAATTGCGAATAGAGTTCCATTTTCCAAAGTGGAATATCAGGTTCTTAATGATAAAAATTATCCCATATTGCTTGTGATCGATATTAATCGACAACAGATGGAATCAGAGATAGAACTGTTTGTGGAAGCGGATATTCCTTTTTATCTGCAGCCTATGGTCAAATCGCCTCTGAATAGACTGATGGAGGAGATCACAAATAGAATTAAAGTAGAAGCTGAAAAATAATTTAATTATGGAATATTCACAAATAAGAACAGAAGGGTTAGTAAAAAAATATAAACAAAGAATAGTTGTAAATCAGGTTTCTATCTCTTTTAAACAGGGGGAGATTGTCGGATTGTTAGGTCCTAATGGGGCAGGAAAGACAACCTCTTTTTATATGATTGTTGGATTGATTCGTCCTAATGCAGGAAGAATTTTCTTAAATGACGAGGAGATCACAAAACTTCCTATGTATAAGAGAGCTCAATCGGGTATTGCCTATTTACCACAAGAAGCTTCTGTTTTTAGACAACTTTCCGTTGAGGATAATATCAGGGCAATTTTAGAATTTACTTCACTAACCAAAGCAGAACAAAAGGAGCGATTGGAGGAGTTAATTGCAGAGTTTCGTCTTGAAACCGTAAGAAAGAATTTAGGAAATAATCTTTCAGGGGGGGAGCGAAGACGGACTGAAATTGCACGCTGTCTTGCATCAAATCCTAAGTTTATCCTCTTAGATGAACCGTTTGCCGGTGTGGATCCTATTGCAGTTGAAGATATTCAGCATATAGTAGCTAATTTAAAGAATAAAAACATTGGAATTTTAATTACAGATCATAATGTTCATGAAACATTATCAATCACAGATCGTTCCTATTTACTCTTTGAAGGTGCTGTAATTCGTTCGGGTACAGCAGAAGAACTTGCTTCTGACGAATATGTTAGAAAAGTGTATTTGGGACAAAATTTTGAATTGAGGAGATAAGAAACCTAATTGACTTTGTCAGAATAACTGAGGAGTGCAGCGATATTAATTCCAATAGCCATGGCACTCAGAATAATCACTTGAGATGTGATCTCTCTTAACCCGGCTCCCTTGAGAATAACCAATTTGATGATATCCATGTAGAAGGACATTGGGTTTGCGAAATTAATCCATTTAGCCCACTTGGGCATTCCTTCGGTGGGAGTAAATATACCACTGAGCAATACGTAGATCACAAAGAGAAAAAATACAATAAACATTGCTTGAAGTTGGTTCTTAGACACAAAAGAGATAAAAAATCCCAATCCCAACATTACCAGCAGATAGATTGCCGTGGCACCTAGTAGTGACGTAGTACTTCCTTGAATAGAGATTCCGAAGAAAAACACCATGAGTAACAATCCAACTATAAATTCTAACATTCCTAAAATCCAGAAAGGAATCATTTTTCCCACCAAAAACTGCCATTTTGAGATAGGAGTAACATTGATTTGTTCGATGGTCCCAATTTCCTTTTCTCGCACAATATTCAATGCTGTAACATAAGACCCAATCAGGGTAACCAGAATTACTAAAATTCCCGGAACCATGATGTTTTGGTAATTCATTTTCTCATTGTACCAGTGGATATGATTGATTAATACAGAGGTCATCTTTTTACTTGTAGGGGGTGTTCCTTCTTGTTTAGATTCAAAAAAGAGAGTCAATACATTTTTGATATAATCTGATCCTATTCCCGCTTTGACACTGTTGATGGCATTGGCGGTGATGGCAATTTGCGATTCTTCTCCCCGCACCATTTGTTCCTCAAAACGGGGGGGAAACTGCAAGATAAAATCGACATGATCATGAAGTAGAGCCTCCTCTTTTTCTGCTTCTGAATCAATAAATCCACAATCAATAAAGTGAGTAGAGTGCCCAAAATGTTCAATGATTTCCCGGGATAGGGTGGAGCGGTCTTGATCCCAAAAGGCAATGGAAATATGCTTGATTTCATAATCGGCAGTAAAAGGGAAAATGAGAAATTGCACGAGAGGAGCAACTATTAAAATAGAGATCAACAAGCGATTCCGAAATACTTGGTAAAACTCTTTTTTGACTAGCATTAGGATGATTCTCATGACGCTCTCCTCCTATCAATTTGTGTAACACTGAAAATAGTTAACAGCGTAGAAATGAACAAAAGAACTGCAACGTAGAACCAGATATCGATGAATGTGGCCCCCTTAATCATGATATCTTTCAAAGCCAAAATAAACCATTTTGCAGGGAAAATATTAGCTAAGAGTTGGAATCCATAGGGCATATTGTCTAGAGGAAATAGAAATCCGGAGAGTAACACAGTGGGCAAAAAGAGTCCCATCATGGTGATCATCATAGCATCCAATTGCGTTTTAGAGATAGCTGAAATTAATAACCCAAAAGAGGCTGATGTGAACATAAAAACAATACAAAGAATTAATAAAACGAAAAGATTTCCTTTGATTGGCATTTCGAAAATCCACACGCTAATAGCTAAAACCATGAGGGTACTTAAAAATGAAAGTGCCATGTAAGGGATCACTTTTCCAAGCACAATATGGATCTTTTTAACGGGTGTAATCAACATCATTTTCATGGTGTTGGTTTCAGATTCGCGTGCTAATGTGATGGAGGACATCAGCGCTGTAATAATGATCATAATCAGTGTGATAATTCCTGGAACGAACATATAAACACTGTTTAATTCAGGATTATATTTCATCTGAATCGATACTTTTAATAGCCCTGTTTTGCCAAATTCTGTTAGATTAATATCGTTCTCAAAATTTAAAATGACAGTTTCAATATATTGTTTTATGACGGAGGCAACATTGATATCTGACATATCGTTAATCACTTGTAGCTCTACTTCTTTTTCTGATATTAATTTTTTTTCAAATTGGGGGGGGATAATAATAGCTGCTTTAATCTGCAATTGGGAAAAATCTTCTGCAATCTCCTTTTCACTATTGGGGTAATTTACAACTTGAAAATAATCTGATGCAATTAGCGATTGAATTAGTCTTTGGGATTGCACATCTTCGGATTGGTCATAAATAGAGATTTTAGCATTGGGAATCTCTGTGCTGATGGTGAATCCAAAAAGAATAATGAGCACAACAGGCATTGACAACATCAAAAATAGTGATATTTTATCCCTATAAATATGGATCAGTTCTTTTCGGATGATGGCTGAGAGTTGATTCATAGTTTATCGGTTCACAAAGTGGGTAAATAGTTCTTCAATGGTGTTGACACCCATTCGGATTTTAAGATCCGTGGGAGTCCCGATCAACTTTAAATCTCCTTCTGCCATAATAGAGATCCGTTCACAGTATGAGGCTTCATCCATGTAGTGAGTAGTAATAAAGATTGTAACTCCTTGAGCAGCAGCTTTGTAAATTAAACTCCAAAACTCCCTACGAACTATGGGATCGACACCACTGGTAGGTTCATCCAAAAAAACAATTTTAGGACGGTGAAGTAGGGCGGTGGAAAATGCTAATTTTTGTTTCCATCCAAGCGGGATGCTTGATACTAACTGATCCTTATGATTCATTAAGTTTAATTCTGTCAAATGCCCCTCAATTCTTTCATTGAGTTCTTGTTTTGGGACTTTGTAGATGGTTCCAAAAAGCATCATATTTTCCTTGATGGTCAGATCATCATAAAGTGAAAAGCGCTGACTCATGTACCCAATTTCTTTTTTGATCTGCTTAGATTCACTTTTGAGATCATATCCGGCGATTCGAGCAGATCCGGAAGTAGGGAGTAATAAGCCGCACATCATCTTCATTGCTGTGGTTTTGCCTGCGCCATTAGCCCCAAGAAATCCAAAAATTTCTCCTTTTTTCACCTGAAAAGAGATATTGTTAACTGCCGTAAAGGAGCCAAATCGTTTTGTTAAATTCTGGACCTCAATGGTATACATCTCTACTTTTTTTTATCAATTCAATAAAACAATCCTCCAAAATAGGGGTAATTTCTTGAAATGAGTTATAACTAATTTGATTTTGATTTAAGAAATTCTTGAATCGATCTACTGCTTGACCAACATCCTGGTAAAAAGAGATATGCAAGTACTCACCATAGGGATAGAAAGAGCAATTTTCTCCATATTGATCTAATAATTCCAACAGATGGAACAACTCATCTGTTTTTAATGCATAGAGTTTACCTTCATAATCTTTAATTATTTGAGAGGGGGTGTCGATCACAATAAAGCGTCCTTTTTCAAGCAAAGCGATTCGGTCACATCGTGTTACTTCATCCATGTAAGGGGTTGATACTAAAACTGATATCCCGTAAGATTTAATTTGAGCTAACAATTCCCAAAACTCTCTCCGTGATACGGGATCTACTCCGGTGGTGGGCTCATCCAAAAGCAGGATGTGGGGTTTGTGAACCAATGCGCAGCAGAGAGCTAATTTTTGCTTCATTCCACCGGAAAGTTTACCTGCAAGACGATTTTTAAAAGGAATAAGTTGTCTCCATATTGGCATGATCATCGCCAAATTTTCCTTAATTCCACTTTGATACATGGCTGCAAAAAACTTTAGATTCTCCAAAACGGTCAGGTCCGGATATAGAGAAAAGGTACCAGGCAGATAGCCTATCTCTTTACGAATCTTTTTGTAATCCTTGTTGAGATCCATTCCTAAGATAGAAACATAACCTGAGTTAGGAGCTAGCAAAGTAGCCAAAATATTGAAGAGGGTTGATTTTCCGGCACCATCAGGACCAATAATACCAAAAATCTCCCCTTTATATAATTCAAAAGAGATTTCAGTTAAAGCTTGAAGATTGTTGTATGATTTATTTAAGTTTTGGACCTGAATCACCGACATGGTTTTCTATTTAAAAATAACATCTCCGGGCATACCGATTTTGGCACTTCCATCATTAGTGAAACTAACTTTCACAGCATAAACCAAATTGGCTCGTTCTTTTTTGGTTTGGATCATCTTAGGGGTAAACTCACTTTTTGATGAGATCCAACTAACAGTACCCTCGAAACTTTTAAGTTCTCCATCTTGTTGATCAATACGTACTGTAGCTTTTCCTCCTAATCGAATAGAACTGAGCATATCTTCAGTGATATATACGCGAATAAACATATTTTTTAAATCTGCCATTTTGTAAAGTGGTTTCCCTACGTATGCCAGTTCATTTTCCTGAATATATTTTTGAATTACCGTACCATCAATGGGAGCAGTTAAAAAGCATTTTGATAATCCGTTAAGTAATTGCAGTTTTTGAAATCTAATTGCTTCAACTTCCTCTAAAATAGAGGTGTTGGTAGTTCCTAAAGTAGACTTAATCGCATCAATCTGACTTTGTGTTATTTTGATTTCAGCAGTAATTTCATCCAATTTTTGTGTAGAGGCTGCTTGCGCAGAGATTAAATTCTGAATCCGTAAGTGCTCATTTTGAAGTGTTTCCAACTTATCCTGAAGTGCTTTGATCTGTATTGGCATATCAGGACGTTTAGCCAAAGCTGCTTTAATGGAGGCCTCCAATTGTTGAATTTGGAGAAAGTAAACCATAGTGTCGATACAACCTAATAATTCCCCTTCTCGGTACTCCTTTCCTTCTTCGACATTAAAAGAGAGTAACCTTCCGTTGGCTTCTGAAGAGATAGAGATCTCTGTAGCTTCAATTACACCGTAGGCATCTGCAGAATCTTCTTTGTTTTGACAACTACAAAGATTCAGAAGAATAATGGATATTATGGTGAGGTAAAAAAATGATCTTTTCATTGGAAAGTTATTAATAATAATACAAACTGCAAAATTACAAATAAAATATAAAATAGGCTTCATTGTTTTTTTGGATTGATTGGCGGTCTAAAGAAATGCTATTTATAGGGGTATAAAAGAGTGTTTTCCCTTTTAATAATCTAATTTTTTAACCCTATTTAATGATCAGGTTAATTTAATAATTATTATTAATTTTCTAGGAAAAATTGCTATATTTTTAGTAACTTCGCGCCACGAAAATTTTAACAAATAATTTTTACACTTCTATTGATTATAGCGGATTTAGCCCTAACAATAGAACTAATAAAAAACTAAATAGTATGGATTTTTTACTAAACAAAGAACAACTTTTATTTTTACAAATGATCAGATCATTTGTAGAAAAAGAGGTTCAACCTCTTGCTGCGGAAATTGATGAGATGGAACGTTTCCCAATAGAAACAATTCCCAAATTGGCAAAAATAGGATTAATGGGTATTCCTTTCCCTGAAGAGTATGGTGGTGCCGGAGGAGATAATGTTTTGTACTCAATGGCTGTTGAAGAAATATCCAAAGCCTGTGCTACTACCGGTGTTGTCGTTTCTGCGCACACTTCTCTCTGTGCCGCACCTATTTACGAGTTTGGGACAGAGGAACAAAAACAAAAATATTTACCTAAATTATGTAGTGGTGAGTGGATTGGTGCATTTGGATTGACTGAACCTAATGCCGGAACCGATGCTGCAGCGCAACAAACAACTGCTGTTTTAGATGGGGAAGAATACGTACTCAACGGATCTAAGATCTTCATCACTAATGCAGCATATGCTCATATTTTTGTTGTTATGGCGATGACAGATAAATCTCAAGGGACCAGAGGAATTTCAGCATTTATCGTGGAAAAAGGAACTCCCGGGTTTTCTATTGGAAAAGAGGAGAAAAAATTAGGTATTCGCGGTTCTGCTACCTGTGAATTAATTTTTGAAAACTGTAGAATTCCCAAAGAAAATCTATTAGGTAAATTGGGTAAAGGTTTTGGATTAGCCATGAAAACGTTAGATGGCGGTCGCATAGGAATTGCTGCTCAAGCATTGGGAATAGCACAAGGTGCCATGGATGAAACTGTGAAATATATCAAGGAAAGAAAGCAGTTTGGTAAATTTATTGCTCAATTTCAAAATACACAGTTCCAATTGGCAGACTTGGATACCAAAATTGAAGCATCCCGTATGTTGGTTCGAACTGCAGCTAAGAAAAAGGATTTGCAGTTACCTTATACTGTTGAAGCGGCCAGGGCAAAATTGTTCGCTTCTGAAACAGCTATGGAAATGACATCCAAGGCAATTCAGTTTCATGGTGGATACGGATACATACGCGATTATCCTGTAGAAAGAATGATGAGAGATGCTAAGATTACCGAAATTTATGAAGGAACTTCTGAGGTTCAAAGGATGGTTATCTCAGCCAAATTATTAAAATAATCTAACAATTGAAATAAGAAAAATGAAAATAATAGTTTGTATAAAACAAGTTCCTGATACGACAGAGATTAGATTAAATCCGGAAACAGGAACAATGATAAGAGAGGGAGTTCCCAGCATTATGAATCCCGATGATAAAAGTGGATTAGAGGTGGCACTCTCATTGAAAGATCAATGGGGAGCACATGTTACAGTATTGACTATGGGACCTCCTCAAGCAGATGATATGTTGAGAGAAGCTTATGCAATGGGTGTGGATAAAGCCATCCATTTAACTGACAGAAAGTTTGCAGGAGCAGATACATTAGCTACCTCTCAAGCCATAGCCGGAGCAATTAAACAGTTGAAATATGACTTGATCATAACAGGACGTCAGGCTATCGATGGAGATACAGCTCAGGTTGGACCGCAAATAGCAGAACTACTTGATATACCTCAAGTGACCTATGTGGAACAGATTGTTAAAGATGATAATCAATTCACTATCAAAAAGAAGAATGAAGCCGGGTATCAAATGTTACAAGTCTCATCTCCCTGTTTGATTACCGTACTTTCTTCTGCTAATGAGCCTCGTTATATGACTGTTAGCGGAATTTTAAATGCTTACAAGAAAGAGGTAGAAGTTTGGGGATTTGATCAAATTAATGTAGTAGAGGAACATTTAGGACTAAAAGGTTCACCAACACGAGTAGTTAAATCATTCACTAAGGGTGCTAAAGCGATGGCACAAATGCATGAGGTGGATACTGATAAGGCTGTAGAGATTATTGTGGAGAAATTAAAAGAAAAGTTTATTATTTAATCTGAAAATCTAACTTTATGGAACTATCAAATTATAAAAATATATTTGTTTTTGTTGAACAAAGGGATCGTGAGATTCAAAATGTAAGTTATGAGTTGGTTGGCAAAGCAAGAGAATTAGCTGAAAAAAATAATGAGCAGGTAGTAGCTGTATTATTGGGATATCAGATGGATGCACAATTGGAAACTCTGATTCATTATGGTGCCGACAGAGTACTTTACGCATCTAATTCTGAGTTGGATCAGTATCAAACAGAACCTTATGCTCAGACTTTTACTCAAATTGTAAAATCGTACAAACCTGCTGTGGTTTTAATAGGTGCAACGACTATAGGTCGTGATTTAGCTCCGCGTTTATCTGCACGTATTAAGACAGGGTTAACAGCAGACTGTACTTCTCTTGAGATGAGTGACGAGGGAGACCTATTGATGACTCGTCCTGCATTTGGGGGAAATTTAATGGCAACAATTATGTGTAAGGAACATCGTCCTCAAATGTCTACAGTGCGACCAGGGGTTATGATTAAGGGTGAAAAAGATAAATCCAGAACCGGTGTTATCGAACCGGTAGAGATTCAGTTTGACCCTTCTAAATTTAAAGTTAAACTATTGGAAACAGTTAAAGAAGCTAAAAAATTAGTTGATATTACCAAAGCAAAAGTATTGGTTTCGGGAGGAAGAGGAGTTGGTACTACTGAGGGATTTGAACAACTATATGCTTTAGCTGACACGTTAGGAGCAGAAGTTTCTTCATCACGTGCGATGGTTGATGCCGGCGTTATACCACATGATCGTCAGGTTGGACAAACCGGTAAAACAGTGCGTCCTGATTTGTATTTTGCGATGGGAATTTCCGGTGCAGTTCAGCATGTTGCAGGTATGGAGGAGTCTGATTATATTATTGCAATCAATAAGGATCCGGATGCTCCGATATTTCAAACTGCTGACTTGGGTATTGTGGGGGATGTAAACAAGATTGTTCCCGTACTCAATGAAGCTTTAAAGAAAGAACGAGCAAAACGTTCAGAATAATGATAAAAAAAAGGGGCTTTTTAAGGCCCCTTTTTTAATATTATTGTCCGAAATTATTCAGCCATCTTTTTATACTTTTCGTATCTCCATTTGGCATTTTCTTCGGTCTTTTTGAATAGAACTTCAGCTTCTTCAGGGAATGTACCCTTTAAGGATGAGTAGCGAACTTCTGAGTTGATAAAATCTTGGAATTTAGACCAATCCGGTTCTTTGCTATCCAAAACAAATGGATTTTGTCCTTCAGCTTCTAACTCAGGATTATATCGCCATAGGTGCCAGTATCCACATTCAACTGCCAATTTTTGTTGGTTTTGAGTTTTACCCATACCTGCTCTTAATCCATGGTTGATACAAGGAGCATAAGCAATGATTAATGATGGACCATTAAAAGCTTCAGCTTCTTTGATTACTCTTAACCATTGGCTTTGGTTTGCTCCAATAGCAACTTGAGCTACATAAACATAACCATAGGTAGCAGCAATCATACCCAAATCTTTCTTTCTAATCTTTTTACCTGAAGTAGCAAATTTAGCCACAGCACCAGCCGGAGTAGATTTTGAGGATTGTCCACCAGTATTAGAGTAAACCTCTGTGTCCATAACCAATACATTAACATCCTCTCCGGAAGCTAATACGTGATCTAACCCACCAAATCCAATATCATAAGCCCATCCGTCACCTCCAAAGATCCATTGTGATTTTTTTACAAGATATTGTTTTAGATTTAGAATTTCATTGCAACAAGGACAGTCACATTTTTCCATCATTGGAACCATTTTGTCTGCAATTCTTTGAGTTTCTAGAGTGCTGTTCTTATTGTCAATCCACTCTTGGAATAACCCTTTAAGTTCAGCAGTGCAGCAATTACAACTTTCAATTCCTTCTTTCATTAATCTTTCGATTCTGTCGCGAAGTTGGTTCACCGCCAATGCCATACCTAAGCCATACTCAGCATTATCTTCAAATAGTGAATTACCCCATGATGGTCCTTGTTCTGATTTATAGTTTTTGCAGTAAGGAGTGGAAGGAGCAGATCCACCGTAGATAGACGAACAACCTGTTGCGTTGGCAACCATCATTTGCTCTCCAAAAAGCTGAGTGATTGTCTTGATATATGGAGTTTCTCCACAACCTGCACAAGCTCCTGAAAATTCAAATAAAGGTTGAGCAAACTGACTATTTTTAACGTTTTGTGCTTTGTTAATCAAATGATCTTTGTAGGTAACGTTAGCTTCGAAATGGTCAAATCTCTTTTGCTCATCAAGTTGGGTTTCCAAAGGTTTCATTTCGAGAGCTTTAGTTTTAGCAGGACAAATATCGGCACAGTTTCCACAACCGGTACAATCCAATACGGAAACCTGGATTTTAAAATGCATACCTGCAAACTCTTTTCCTACAGCTTTCAATGTTTTGGTTCCTTCAGGTGCTTTTGCCAACTCTTCATCAGTCAAAACGTATGGTCTGATAGCAGCGTGAGGACAAACGAAAGAACATTGGTTACATTGGATACAATTTTCAGGTATCCATTCAGGAACGTTAACAGCAATACCTCTCTTTTCATAAGCGGTAGTTCCTGCAGGGAATGTTCCATCTTCATAGCCTAAGAATGCGCTAACTGGAAGGTCATCCCCTTTCTGAGCAGTCATCGGCTCCATAACATTTTTAATGAAATCAGGAATATTTCTGTTATCTACCTCTTTCTTAACTTCGATTTTAGCCCATTCAGTAGGAATATCAACTTTAATAACGTTACCTCCGGCTTCAACAGCAGCATAATTCATCCTTACAACCTCTTCACCTCTACGACCATAGGATTTTTCTATCGCTTTTTTCATTTCTTCTACTGCCAAATCGTAAGGGATTACCTGAGAGATTTTGAAGAATGCTGATTGTAGGATGGTGTTAGTTCTATTTCCTAATCCAATCTCTTCAGCTATTTCAGTAGCATTGATAATATACATGCTGATATTTTTTTCAGCCAATGTTTTTTTAACGTAATCAGGAAGACGTTCTTTAGTCTCTTCAACACTCCAAATAGAGTTATACAAGAATGTACCACCTTGTTTTATTCCTCTCAAAGTATCATATTTTTCGAGATAAGATGGAACGTGAACAGCAACAAAGTCGGGGGTGTTTACCAAGTATGGCGCATTGATTGGTTTGTCACCGAAACGCAAGTGTGAACTGGTAAATCCACCTGATTTTTTACTATCGTAAGCAAAATAAGCCTGGCTATACTTATCGGTGTTATCACCAATAATTTTGATAGAGTTTTTATTGGCACCTACAGTACCGTCGGCACCTAAACCATAAAATTTAGCTTCAAATGTACCTGCCGGTAACACGTTAAAATCAGGAAGGATAGGTAGTGATTTGAAAGTAACGTCATCAACGATACCTACAGTGAATTGGTTTTTAGGATTCTTATCTGCTAAGTTATTGAATACTGCTAAAATATGAGCAGGAGTTGTATCTTTTGATGACAATCCATATCTACCGCCAATGATAAGAGGTTTTTTATCACAACCGTAGAAAGCCTCAACAATATCTAGGTATAGAGGATCTCCATTAGCACCGGGTTCTTTAGTTCTATCTAATACACAGATTCTTTCAACAGATTTTGGAAGAACGTCGAATAAATATTGAGTTGAGAATGGTCTATATAAGTGAACGGTGATTACACCCACTTTTTTACCATCAGCATTTAATTTGTCAACTACAGTTTTAACCACTTCAGTGATGGAACCCATAGCAACTACGATATCGGTTGCGTCTGGTGCGCCGTAGTATGTGAATGGGGCATAATGACGTCCTGTAATTTTGCTTATTTCTTTCATATATTCGGCAACGATACCGGGAACTGCTTCGTAATGCTTGTTTTGAAGCTCTCTGGTTTGGAAATAGATATCCGGATTTTGAGCAGTTCCTCTTGTTACAGGGTGTTCAGGATTCAATGCATTATCTCTGAATTGTTGAAGTGCTTCATAGTCAACTAATTTTTTCAATGTTTCCATGTCAGCAGCTTCCACTTTTTGGATCTCATGTGAAGTTCTGAAACCATCAAAAAAGTGCATAAATGGAGCGCGAGCTTTGATAGCAGCTAAGTGAGCTACAGGAGCTAAGTCCATAATCTCTTGAACTGATCCGGTTGCCAACATTGCGAAACCGGTTTGACGAGTACTCATTACGTCAGAGTGGTCGCCAAAGATTGATAATGCTTGAGCAGCTAATGAACGAGCAGAAATATGAAAAACAGCAGGAAGTAATTCTCCGGCCATTTTATACATGTTAGGGATCATCAAAAGTAATCCTTGGGATGCAGTATATGTAGTAGTCAATGCACCGGCTTGAAGTGAACCGTGAACTGCACCGGCAGCACCGGCCTCAGATTGCATCTCCACAACCTTAACAGTTTCACCAAAAATATTAAGTCTTCCGTGAGCCGACCATTCGTCAATATACTCCGCCATAGTTGAAGATGGAGTAATAGGATAGATTGCTGCAACTTCACTAAACATATAAGCAACATGGGATGCTGCGTAGTTTCCGTCACAAGTTAAAAAATTTTTTTTCGCCATAATTGTTTGATATTTAATAAGTTAAATATTGATGTATCATTTTTTTAAAACAGTGCAAAGGTACAAAAAAATATCGAGAATATCAACCAATTCTATTGATTAATTTGATAAACAAAAAAAGGTCAAATTAAGGAGAGAAAATCCAAATATTATAATTATTTTTTTATACTTTTGCAGAATAATATTCTAATGATTGGGTTATGTCTTTGAACCAATTCAAATATTTTAAAAGGGGATATGGGGATCGTTACGATGGATGGCGTGTACGGAAGGTTGATATCATATTTCGTGTGATATCCTATTTCTTAAGAACTCGTAATGATGCTCAAAATTTTTTTGAGGAGAAAATCCCTGTAGATCATCTTGAGGAATTTATCAAAAAGCACAAAGAGGAAATGCCGGATATTTCCGTTATGCATGTTATGATGGCTGCATTGGTTCGATTGTTTTCACAAAGACCACAGTTGAACCGTTTTGTGGTATGGAATAAAATATTTGCTCGGAATCATTTTAATATTTCTATTGCCATCAAACGTTCTCTCACGGATGATGGGGAAGAGACATTCATCAAACCTTATTTTATGCCGGAAGATACACTACAAGATATAGTTAACAAAGTGCAAATGGAATTGAATACCTTAGATGAGCCCGGAGTTCAAAAGGATGCAGATTTGATTGCCAGTATATTGAGTAAGCTTCCCGATTCTCTTCTTCGTTTTGTAGTCTTTTGTTTGTCATGGATGGACAGAGTGGGTATCATGCCTAAATTTGTGCACAAAATAAGTCCCTGGCATTGTAGTTTTTTTCTAACTAATATGGGATCGATAGGACTTGAACCCATTTATCACCACTTGTATAAGTTCGGAACTTGCAGTGTTTTTATCGCAATGGGACGAAAATCGACGGAATATGTCATGGATTCTAGTGGGAATGTTGAAAAAAAGAGATATATAGGGTTGAAATTTGTAGTGGATGAAAGAATATGTGATGGATTTTATTATGCTTCTTCACTTCGTTTACTGAATAAGATTTTGACTCATCCGGAACAATTGCTCTCACCGCCCCAAACAGTTATCATAGACGAAGCAGTGGGTAAGAAGAGGATTGATACGTCCAAAAAGTGATGAATTTCCACCCCCCCTTTTTTTATAAAAAAATAAAAAAATAAAAAAATAATCAAAAAGAGCTGTTTGTATTAAAATTTGTTGTATTTTTGCACCCTCAAACAGAGAACGGTTCGGTAGTTCAGTTTGGTTAGAATACGTGCCTGTCACGCACGGGGTCGCGGGTTCGAGTCCCGTCCGGACCGCTAAAAGGGTAACAATGAAAAAAATTGTTACCTTTTTTTTGTTTTTGCCCTATTGCTATATATCTGATAATCAATGCAATATAAAATAAAAGGCAAAAAATGATAAAATCAATATTTTATAAATAATCAAAATTTTGTTACAAATTTTGTTACTACTTTAGTCCTTATACTCTTCTCCAATCATCCATCTTCCACGTATTCGAAATGCAGGAATGGTCTGTCGTTTTGCCTTATTGGCAGCTATATGGAATAAACTTACCGTGAATTAATGTGCAAATATACTACTTTTCACGATAAGTTGAGTTCAATTATGCAATAAAATAAAATCCGAAGTCCGTCCCGGTCGTCGAGCAAATTCGAAACACCGAAATCTACATTCAATAGTTTTTTATAATTTTTAGCTTTTATCCCAAAACATACCTTTTACCTCCTCTTTTTTTTGTATTTTTGTTGGTTAAAATTGAACCTAAATTAAGAATAATAAACTTAAAAATAATATAGAAAATGAAAAAGATTAAAGTTGGAATTAACGGCTTCGGAAGAATCGGCCGTTTGGTGTTCAGAGCTTGTCTCGAACGTGATGATATGGAAGTAGTAGGAATTAATGACCTACTGGCTGCGAATTATATGGCATATATGCTGAAATATGATACTGTACATGGGCATTTTCCAGGTGAGGTTCACGCAGAAGATGACCGTTTGATTGTAAACGGAAAGTCAATCCGTGTAACTGCTGAGAAAGATCCTGAACTGTTGAAATGGAATGAAGTGGAAGCAGAATATGTGGTGGAAAGTACAGGACTCTTTTTAACTCAAGAGGCGGCTTCAAAACATATCACTGCTGGGGCACGTGTTGTGGTACTTTCAGCTCCTCCAAAAGATGATATTCCGATGTTTGTAATGGGTGTTAACCATACCAATTATGCAGGCGAATCGATTGTTTCGAATGCTTCTTGTACAACAAACTGTTTAGCTCCCATCACTAAAGTGTTACACGACCATTTTGGGCTGGTAGAAGGCTTGATGACAACTGTTCACGCAACTACAGCAACACAAAAAACAGTAGATGGTCCTTCAGCAAAAGATTGGCGCGGAGGAAGAGCTGCTGCAGGGAATATTATTCCATCTTCCACAGGAGCGGCAAAAGCAGTAACCAAAGTAATCCCTGAATTGAAAGGAAAATTGACAGGTATGTCTTTCAGAGTGCCTACATTGAATGTGTCTGTTGTAGATTTAACTTGTCGTCTCGAACGCTCAACGACCTATGACGAAATTAAAAAGGTGATGAAAAATGCTTCTGAGAATGAGTTGAAAGGGATTTTGGGTTATATCGATGAGCCTTTGGTATCATCCGATTTTATTGGCGATACACGTACCTCTATCTTTGACGCTGAAGCAGGTATCATGCTGAATCCAAATTTTATAAAAATTATATCCTGGTACGATAACGAGATGGGATACTCTCATAAAGTGGTGGAACTGATCGCTTATATCAATAGTACCAGATAAAAAAGTATGGAGAGACCCACCTATTTTGCCGATATTTTACTTCCACTTCCTCTCCCTACTACTTTTACTTATCGTGTACCCAGGGAGTTGGAGGGGCAGTTGGGTTTTGGGCAAAGAGTGGTGGTTCCATTTGGAAATAATAAACTTTATTCGGGATTGGTGATTGAGGTGCATACCCGTGTTCCTCGATTTGCGCATGTTAAATACATTCAGGATATCATTGATACACAGCCTGTTATTACAGATTTGCAGTGGCAGTTGTGGGAGTGGATTGCCCATTATTATATGGCGACCCGCGGTGAGGTGATGGCTGCGGCATTGCCTTCCGGATTGAAATTGGCAGGGGAGACAAAAATTGTGCTTCATCCGCTTTTCAATGGCGATCTGTCGTTATTGAATGAGCGGGAAGTCCGCGTTGTTGAGGCGCTGACCTATCGGGATAAATTGAGTGTTTCGGAGATTGCCAAGATTACCGAGGTACAAAAGGTGTTTCCCGTGATTAAAAATCTGGTGGAAAAGCAGGTGATTTTGACCGAAGAGGAGATCAAAAGGGTCTATATTCCTAAAAAAGAGACTTATATTGTGTTGACTCCTCAATATCAGACATCGCAATCATCACTTCTGGAATTAATCAGTGCGTTGCCGGAAAAGCAATCCAATCTTATTTTAGCTTTTTTGATGTTATTTGAAAAAGAAAAAATAGGGGGGGTGCCAAGACAATTACTCTTGGAGACTGCAGGGGTTTCAGGCTCTCCTTTACAGTCGCTTATCAAAAAAGGGGTGTTGATGCAGGAGGAACGGGAAGTGAGTCGTTTACCACAGGTAGAGGCAGAACGCACAGTAGCGGATATTCAATTGTCTCTGCTTCAACAGCAAAAGTTGGAGGAAATCAAAGAGAGCTGGAAGCAGTTTTCGGTGGTTTTGCTGCATGGGATTACCGGAAGTGGAAAAACAGAGCTTTACATCAAATTGATGGATGAGGTGTTGGCACAAGGAAAGCAAGTGCTGTATCTGCTGCCGGAGATTGCGTTGACAACCCAAATCGTGGAACGTTTGAGAACCTATTTTGGAGAGCGGGTAGGAGTGTATCACTCCCGTTTCAATGAACAGGAGCGGGTAGAGATCTGGAATCGGGTGCTTTCAGAAGGACCCGATCGGTTTGATCTCGTTCTGGGAGCCCGTTCTTCGCTGTTGCTCCCTTTCCGTGATCTGGGCTTAATCGTTGTTGATGAAGAGCATGATGCTTCATATCGTCAAATGGATCCGGCGCCCCGCTATCACGCCCGGGATGCTGCCGTGATGTACGCTCATTTTCATCAGGCGAAGGTACTTCTGGGCTCTGCAACGCCATCGCTGGAGTCTTACTATAATGTGCAGATCGGGAAATATGGCTTGGTGGAACTGCTGGAGCGGTACGCTGAAAGTCAACTGCCGGAGATCTGGATACAAAATATGGTTTTGGCAAAAAAACAGAATCAAGTGGAGGGCGTGTTGTCGCACTTTTTGATTGACCTGATTCGGGAAGCCTTGGAGAAGAAAGAGCAGATTATCCTGTTTCAAAATCGTCGGGGCTACTCAGTTCGGATGTTGTGCAACTCTTGTACCACTATGCCGACTTGCAAATATTGCGATGTAACGTTGACTTACCATAAAAAAGCCAATCTGCTGAAATGTCACTATTGTGGTTATGCTATTCCGGTACCGGAGAGTTGTCCCACTTGTGGAAGTCACGATGTGGAGATGAAAGGATTTGGGACTCAATTAGTGGAAGAGCAATTGCAGACTCTTTTCCCGGATGCTACCGTAGCCCGGATGGATCTGGATACAACCCGAAATAAGAACAGCTATCAGCGAATGATCGGGGAGTTTGAAAGGGGAGCGATCGATATTTTGGTAGGGACGCAGATGGTTACCAAAGGATTAGATTTTGATCGGGTTTCTCTGGTTGGAGTTTTGGATGCCGATCATTTGTTGAGTTATCCTGATTTCAGAGCTTTTGAGCGGGCATTTCAAACTTTATCACAAGTGAGTGGGCGGGCAGGACGAAAAGAGGTGCCGGGGAAAGTGGTTGTGCAAACACTTCAACCCAAGCACAAAGCACTCTCTTATGTTGTTGGAAATCAATATGTAGAGATGTATCAGCAACAGATTAAAGAGCGTGCAGAGTTTAAATATCCGCCGATTTATCGCTTGATTAAAATTACGTTGAAACATGCCAATCAGGAACTCGTAGATAAGGGAGCAGCCTTTTTAGCATCTCTGGTGCGGCAACAGTTTCAAGGAGTGTTAGGGCCTGAATCCCCCCTGGTTTCTAAAATCCAAAACCTCCATTTGAAAGATATCTACATCAAAATGAATAAAGATGGCGCTGTAGAACAAAGAAAAAAAAGATTAAGTGAATTGATTACGCAATTCAAAACAACTCAAACTTTCAGATCGATTCAGGTCGTAATTTATGTTGATTTTTAATAATATGAAGATGGAATATTTTTTGGATATGGATTCGGAATATGCTCAGTTGGAGCAAGCCCGTTATGTGTTGTTATCTGTTCCTTATGATGGAACCAGTACTTTTCAGAAGGGAGCAGATCGGGGACCACAAGCGATCATTGATGCCTCCGATTCGATTGAATTGTATGACGTAGTGGTGGACAATGAAGCCTATTTAGCCGGAATTCACAGTGATAGGTACACTTATGACCTCTCATCTCCGGAGCGCATGGTGGAAGGGGTTGAGCAACGGGTGACTCACTTTTTGCAACAAGATAAAATAGTAGGCCTCTTGGGAGGAGAACACTCTGTTTCAATAGGAGCAATTCGGGCTGTAAAAGAAAAATATCCCAATTTATCGGTTTTACAGATTGATGCCCATGCGGATTTAAGAGACAGCTATCAGGATTCACAATACAATCACGCTTGTGTGATGCGTCGTGCGCAGGAGGTTTGTTCGGTGGTTCAGGTTGGAATACGCAGTGTTTGCAGGGAGGAACAAGAGGCGATCATACCTCAAAAAATATTTTATGCCCATCAAATTCACAAACAGGAGGATTGGACTGATCGGGTATTGGAACAATTGACCGATGAGGTGTATCTGACTATTGATTTGGATGGACTGGATCCTTCAATATTACCGGCAACAGGCACCCCCTATCCCGGAGGATTAAGCTGGAATCAACTGAATGAATTGATAGAGAAGCTGTTTCAATCCAAAAAGGTAGTTGCTTTTGATGTAGTAGAATTAGCTCCTTTCAAACATGAAAAGAGTTCCGATGTACTGGCTGCCGTGTTAGTTTATCGCATCATCTCCTGGATGGAGAAACTGAAACGATAGCGTTAAAGTTTTTTCTCGTTTCCCAATATGGTGTTGATCCAGTCGAAAAACATGAGGAAAAAGGCTTTATTGTACGATTTTTTAAAGAATTTCTTATCTTCGGAGCGATTTCGTTCTATGATTTTAGGATCTTTGAGAGGTAAAATCTGATAAGTATCTCTCATCAGGCGTCTGAATCCCCTCCTTCTACTCTTAATCCCGATATTTTTTACCAAATTAACGTTGGGACTAATACAAAGCCCATTATTACGCCAAATATGGAAATTATATTGGTAATTCCAGTAAGCAATCTGATTCTTTTTAAGAATATTGAACACGCGATTCCAATAGAGTTTTTCTTTAATACCTAAGGCATATTTTGCAAAAACGGCATCCGCCTCTTCGTCACTCACTTCACTGATGTTGAGATTAAAATATTTCCATGTAGATTTCCAGGTAGCAAAGCCCCACGTGATTGCATAAGCAGAAAAATAGTAGGAATAGATATCTTTACGTTTTTTCTTTTGTATATAGCTTCC
>Ga0208195_1000490_pt1 | contig 51036 bp, 49 predicted proteins | sample AD_UKC077_MetaG_FD_184441 | JGI IMG/M metagenome (GOLD analysis project Ga0208195, IMG submission 184441) | Active sludge microbial communities of municipal wastewater-treating anaerobic digesters from USA - AD_UKC077_MetaG (SPAdes) (version 2) | ecosystem: Engineered > Bioreactor > Anaerobic >... | reverse complement strand
GATGTCCATTTTGGAGGCCAGTCATTAACTTCTCCTTCTGATTTAAAAGAAGTTATAATCATCCATGCAAAAGGAAGAATCATTATAAGTGCCCCGGCAGCCGTTAGAAGATATATTGCTACTGTACCAAAAGTTTTCCAAAATTTATTATATGTCATTATTTACCTCCGTTTACTAAGAATCATAATGAACTTTGTTTTTCCCGGCAGCCATCTGAACAAATGTAAAAAGAAGAATTATACCAAAAAGAACATATGCTGCAGCACTTGCTTCTCCCATTCTTTGTTCATTGTAGAACTTATCGTAAACATAATAAACAACTGTAAGTCCAGAGTTATTGTATGGTCCCGGAAGTCCGGAGTAAAGAACAAATATTTCCGAAAAAACTTTGAATGCGCCTATCATAGATACAATAAGAATAAAAAAAGTTGTAGGTGATAGTAAAGGCCAAGTTATATACTTAAGCTTTTGCCATCCGCTTGCACCATCAACATCAGCCGCTTCATAATATGATTTGTCAATGCTTTGAAGGCCTGAAAGAAATATTACTGCATAGTATCCAATAAGTTTCCATACCGAAATAATTGCAACTGTTGGTATGGTCCAATTTTCATTTTTTAGCCACTGTATCCTTTCAACACCGAAAAAAGATAAAAAATAGTTCAGAAGTCCATTATCATTAAAAATCCATTGAAAAACCAACGAAACTGCTACCACACTCGTAACAAAAGGTATAAAGTACAACGTTCGAAAAAATGATTTACCCTTTACACTTTTGTTCAACAACAGAGCTATTATTAAAGCTAAAAAGATTGTTATAGGTGTCGAGAGAATAACATAATGGGAAGTATTCCAGATTGACTTTATAAAATCGGACTGCTCCTTGGCAAGGCTAAGATAGTTTATTATTTCAGGGATTCCTATTTTAAAACAAGCAAAATAAAACACAAAGAAAAGTATAAGCCTTCCCATAAGTCTGTCAGAAGAACCTTCTATAAACTTCATTGCTGCCAAAACAGTATAAACACAAAGCATTGCCATAGATACTACTATTATTACAACCATAGGAACAAATCTGCCAAAAATAACAAAAGCGAGACCAACTGCTGTCATAACAAACATAAGCTTTGTATACTTTTTATCTTTAATCTTTTTTAAATCAAAAATCACATGCATTAAAAATATAAACGTCATCAAGACAAGGACTGTATTAAAAAAAGCCGTGTTAAAGCTTGCTTCTATACCATTTCTTAATGTAAAAAGCTTCTGATAATTTTCAAGTCCGTTAAACATAGGATTTTGCTGATTCTTAAAATCCCATTTAAAAAAGCTAAGAACAAAAGAGTATACTATAGGATAAAAAACGAAAATTCCTAACACCACAAAAGAAGGAAGAAGATAAAGATACGCCGTCACACTCTCACTATACTTCCGCCAATTTCTTGGTTTTAGAAATGGCTTAACAATCTTTTTTGACAAAAGAAGAATCAACACTATAAAGACAGATATAATTCCTATAAGAATTTCTGCTGGAAATTTCATCTTACCCCTCCTGATTCTAAACAGAACATCTCTTGGATATTTGTAATAACTTTTCTTTTATGGTTTTAAAATCTTCTCTTTCATCTACTTCTTGCTTCAAAAAGCTGTTTATGCTGTTTATTTCTGAAATAGCCACATCTATCTTCTTATTCATACCAGATTTATATGCGCCAACCTCTATGAGATCCTTGGCTTCACGATATGTTGATATTATCTCTTTAACAACTCTGCCTGCCTTAAGATGAGCACTGTCAACCACCGAACTCATAAGTCTGCTAACACTTCCAAGAAGCTCTATCGCAGGGTAATGTCCTGCATCGGCCATCTTCCTGGAAAGCACTATATGCCCATCAACGATACCTCTTACTGTATCTCCTATCGGATCATTCATATCATCAGCTTCAACCAGTACCGTGTATATAGCTGTCATGGTTCCTTTGTCAGAATTTCCCGCTCTTTCCAAAACTTTAGGCAGATTACCAAAAACACTTGGAGTATATCCCCTTGTAGCCGGTGGCTCGCCTATTGAAAGTCCGATTTCTCTCTGAGCCATTGCCCATCGGGTTAGAGAATCAACCATAAGAAGAACATTATATCCTTTATCCCTAAAATATTCAGATATAGCCGTAGCTGTATAAAGAGCCTTTACTCGTACTAAAGCAGGTTGATCTGAAGTGGAGACAAGTACAACAGACTTTTTAAGTCCTTCTTCTCCTAAGTCTCTTTCAATAAACTCTCTAACTTCTCGTCCGCGTTCGCCTATAAGGCCTATAACGTTAATATCGGCTTCCGTGTTCCTTGCAATCATACCAAGCAGAGTACTTTTACCCACTCCGCTACCTGCCATAATTGCAATTCTCTGCCCTTTGCCAAGAGTCAGCAAACCATCAATCGCACGTACCCCAACTGAAAGCGGTTGCTCTATTTTTTTCCTTATAAGTGGATTAGGAGGCGGTGAGTATATAGGTACCTCATCTTTAAATATGGCTCCTGAACTGTCCATAGGTCTTCCTATTCCGTCAAGTACATGTCCTAGTATACTCTGATCGGCCTTAAGTGAAACTTTCTTATCTAGCTTTTTCACTGGCGCTCCAACATAAAGACCGTTTATTTCATCAAACGGCATTAACAAGGTTTTATTATCTGAAAATCCTACCATCTCGCATAAGGCGGTATTACTATCCTTCAGTTTTATACCGCAAAGATCCCCTATGGAAGCATCTGGTCCTATTGCTTCGATAGTCATTCCAACTATCCTAGATACTTTTCCGCTAAGACCTATCAAAGGTAACTTATCAAGTTTTCCATAATAATTACTCTTAAATCTGCTAAAATTACTTGGTTTCATTTTTGCTTTCCTCAAAAATCTTCATCATATCTTCTATATAGCTTTGAGCAGATATATCAAAAACCCCATACTCAGTATCAACAAAAATTTCATTATCAGACAGAGAATTATCAGTTTTTATACTTTTAACAGAAGATTCTCCAAGAAATTCTTTTGCATTTTTGAATGTTCTTTCATTCATTCGCATACTGAAGCTATTAAAACTGCTCAGACGATTTTTAAGTTCTGAAATTATCGTTTTCATCCATGCAGGATTTTCCAAAATCTCCTGTTTAAGAAATTTAAGGTTCAATTTCTTAAAAGCTTCTATAAGAGAGTCTTCTAAAAGTTTCTCATAGTTTGCTGTATACTCATAAAGACTTTTTTTTGCATTTTCTATTATAACAGAAAACTCTCTACTTTTCTGTTCCACATTCTGTTTGTAATAAAGATCAGCTTGCTTTTTTCCTTCCTCAACTATAGCTATAGATTGCTGGTTAGCTTTTTTTATTATCTCTTCCGATCTTTTGTTAGCCTGTGAAATAATTTCCTTGGCTTTCTCCTCTGTTTCCATTAATATATGATTAACTTGCTGATCCAACAAAAGATTCTGCTGATTATTTTCAGCAGAAAGAATTTCTTCCTCTATTTTTTGGGAATTTATGTCCAGCTTTGAGTCAAGGACTACATACTTATTTTTGATAACTTTCTTATTATACAATCAATTCCTCTCCTCCGCCGCTTCCTATTATTATCTCTCCCGATTCTTCAAGTCTTCTTATAGTGGCGACTATCTTCTGCTGAGCCTCATCAACATCTCGAACTCTTACAGGTCCCATATAGTCAAGCTCTTCTTGTACAATCTGACTTGAACGCTTGGACATATTTTTAAATATAGTCAACTTAACTTCTTCAGAAGCTCCCTTTAGAGCAATAGTAAGATCTTTATTATCTATTTCTCTTATTATTCTCTGAATAGATCTGTCATCAAGTTTTACTATATCCTCAAATACAAACATTCTCTTTCGTATTTCTTCCGAAAGCTTTGGATCTCTTTCAGAAAGTCTGTCGAATATATTTTTACTTACAACCCTATCAATATTATTCATTATTTCTGCAGCAGTCTCTATTCCTCCAACCTGAGAAAATGTCTGTGTAGCAAAAGAAGAAAGTCTGTCTTTCATCTTGGTTTCAACATCTTTCACAACATCAGGAGTCGCTGAATTCATTATGGAAATTCTTTTAACAACTTCTACCTGAAGACTTTCATTAAGGTTGGTTATTACCTGTGAGGCTATAGCTGGACTCAAATAACATAGTACAAGGGCAATAGTCTGTGGATGTTCATTCTGAAGCACATTGACCATCTGGGCAACATCAATCCTCCTAAGAAAATCAAAAGGCCTCACTTGCAAGCTTGAAACAAGCTTTTCTATTATTTCAATTGCTTTTTCGGGTCCGAAAGCATCCTCAAGAAGCTTGCGGGCATAGTCTATTCCACCTTTATTTATGAATTCTTTTATCTTAGCAAACTCAAAAAACTCGGAACTCACAGAGTTCTTCAAACTTTCCTCTATCTTTCCTAGATTGGCAATTTCCAATGTGAGCTGCTCAACATCGGAATCGGGAAGTTTTTTGAGGATGGTTGCAGCTCTGTCCGATCCCATTAAGACCAGCAGCACAGCAGCTTTCTTTACACCTGTTATATCTTCGTTTTTAGCCACTGTAATCACCTCATTGTGTATTTATCCAAATCTTAATTATCTCAACAACGTCATTAGGTCTCGAGTCAACTATAGCTTCAAGTCTCTTCTGCATTTCCTGGCTTGGAGAAAGTTCCATAGGCTCCTCTTTAACCTCTCCAACAACTTCTTTCACACGTTCTTCAAGCTTCTTTTTTCTCTCTTCTATCAGAGTATAGGTTTTCTTTCTGCGCATATATAATAAAGCAACATACAAGAGGAAAAGCAACATTACAATAGCAACCATTATAAGTATAACGTAGGTTATCAGTTTCCTTCTTCTAAGGTTCTCTGCTTCGATCTTACTCTTTTCATTATCCATTTCCCTGTTAAAAGTAAGAGAAAGAACGCTTATATTATCCTGTCCCGATCCTGTTGCAGTGGTTATAGAGGATTTAATATTTTTTATGATCTCCTCGGTTTCAGTTACACCGGATTTCAAGAAATCTATATATATTGTAAAACTTTTCTTAGCAACCTCTCCTGTTCTATCATCAATAGTTTTTTTGTAAATTTCGTTTATATCATAATTCGTTATTACTTTCGATTTGGAGTATCCAGTATTCTGATCAGAGCTTTCTGTCTGATAATCGTACGGAGGAATATTTGATGTCGTTCCAGGTGCTCCGCTGTTGTTAGAAGAGTTTATAGTCTGTTCGCTCTCCTGCTGCTGGCTGAGTATAATACCGCTAGACTTGTTTACAGGTTGAACAGTTCTTTCCTCCTGTTCAAGTTTCTGCCAGTTAAGTTCGACATCAGACATGACTACCACATTTCCAAATCCAAAAACGGTTTGCATGGTCTGTTGGATTTTTTTTGTGTAGTAAGATTCTATCATCTGCTTCATCTGGAATTTAGTGTTGGCTGATCCCATATCATCATTGTATATAGAGGAGCTAAGATCACGCGAATAGTTATCAACAACTCTTACATTTTTGGGTTCAAGCCCCTGAACAGCACCTGAAATAAGTTCTACAATACCTTTTACCTGCTCCTGACTTATTTGAGCACCTGTTGCAAGCGATATCATTACAGAAGCCTTCGGAATGGCATTATCTCCGACTGTATAGTATGTTTTAGGAGGAATAACAAGATGCACTCTGGCAAAAGAAACACCCGTTATAGCTGATATAGATCTTTCAAGCTCTCCTTCAAGTGCTATCTGATAATTTACCTGTTTATCAAAACTAGTAGCTCCAAATCCCTGGTTCTGCAAAAGCTCATACCCTCTGGAATTATTGCCAAGTACTCCTTCTGAAGCCAGCTTCATCCTCAACTCATACTTTTGGCTATTTGAAACATAGATGCTCCCATTCGGACCAGCCTTATACTTTACACCCTGCTCGTCAAGCTTTGCTATAACCTGCCCTGCCTGAGTCTCATTAAGACCACTTACCAAAAGTGTATAGTGTGGGAGAGATATAACAACAAAAAGAACTATCATAACTATAATTACTGATAGTGCATATATTGTATATGTAATTTTCTTCTTTTTTTCGAGGTTTTTCCACCAGCCAAGAATTTTTTTCAAAAATTCTTCCATTTTGTTTTTTCCACCCCTCAGAATATCGATATGTACGAACCGAAAGACTTTTTAAGAAGATCAAATGTCACAGATACCTTGAAATCATTAAACTTCATCCCTGCAGCAACTATTGCCGAAGAATTCTTCAGCTTAAGATAGTAGAAAAATTCTTTATACTCCTCTTTAAATGTAAAGGAATTCTCTTCTCCTAACCTTACAATAAGACTCCTCCAGGGAAAACCCAATCTGAGTATATAATCTCCATTTTTGAATCCCTTGTCTTCAAAAGTCAAACCGGTTCCAAAAGCTATCACTGTACGTGGAAAATATAGGACCGAGGAGTTTATCTCATAGTCAAGCATAAAGCTATCGTTCTTTTTATTTATATATATATCCGCATAATTATAGAACTCAAACTTCATATAAGCTGCAGAGTTATAAAAATGTGTCTTTAAAATAGTACCATTTTCAAAACTTATACTAACTCCAAATACGGAAGGTGATTCAAGCATTATACTCTTATATTTTTTTTGATCAGACTTAACCTGATTATAATACTGTTCTCCAGTTACAGACATCCCTTGACGCTGGATACTCCCAGGACCATCATGATATGCGGCTATCTGCTTTTTTTCATCATTAAAAAGCCTTCTGAGATATCCATGATACTCCAGTGCCCCCTTTAAATTATCATATGGGTCGAATAAATTTTCAATATGCATATCAGAGGCTGTCTGGTACTTAATCTGCATTAACCCTAAAGCTTTAGAGCTGGAGATAGCATGGGTATAAAAATCAGATTCCACATCAATTTGGCCACCAATCATGCTTCTTTCCTGAGACCATACTGTCTTTAAAAGCTCAGAAGAAGACATAACAGAGTATTTCGATACCACAAAAAAATCAGCATCAATCGATTGTGCCGTATCAAAAAAATAATCAAAATAAATGCGGGGTTTCAAAAATAACTTAGTGAAATCATTTTCAAAACCTAACGCTATGCTCTGAAAAAAAATCAAAACAAAGAAAATCAATATGTACGGCCTGTTTTTTTTTATCATAATCAATGAAAATGTTCCGGAACTATCCGGAACAAAAAGTTATATATTCTTAACCACTTCCATAATTATCTGTGCAATCTTCTTTCCTGTACTGTTAGCAACGTCTATAACCTGCTGAGCGGTAAGCGGCTGTAAATCTTCAGCAATAGCCATATCTGTTATACAGGATATTCCAAGTATCTTTATACCAGCATGTCTTGCCGCTATAACTTCTGGAATTGTTGACATTCCTACAAGATCTGCTCCAAACTCCCTCATCATTCTAAGTTCTGCAGGTGTTTCAAAAGTAGGACCGGTTATGCCTAAATAAATACCTTTAAAAATATTTATGCCTAATTTCTGGGCAGCCTTTTCCGCTTCTTCAATGAGATCTTTTGAATAGCATTCACTCATATCAGGAAATCTTGGGCCCCATTGTTCGTTATTAGGACCAATAAGTGGATTATCACCAAAAAAATTTATATGATCAGTGATTATGCAAGGATTGGCTTTTTTAAACTCAGGATTGAGACCACCGGCAGCATTAGTAACAAAAAGGTACTTTACTCCAAGCATCTGCATAACTCTTACAGGAAAAGTTACTTCTTTCATGGAATAGCCTTCATAATAATGAAATCGTCCATTCATCAAAACAACATTTCTCCCGTGCATCTGCCCAAAAATAAGTTGACCTTTATGACCCGGTGCAGTTGATACAGAAAATCCGGGTATTTCAGCATAATCTATCACTTGGGGCATCTCAACGCTTTGAGCAATTGAACTTAGCCCAGAACCGAGTATTATACATATTTCAGGCAGGCATCTAGTTTTTTCTTTAATATAGTCAACCGCTTGGTTTATCTTCAATGTATATCCGGCCATATCAAACATATCTTACCTCCTAAAAGTTTATACATACATTATAACATATTTTTTTATTTTTTAAGTCACAATTGTTATTTAAAAATTATTGCTTTTGGGTAAATTATAGAAATATACAACATCCTTTGTGACTTTTCGGTTAATTATTCCAGATACCCTATATATGGAAGATTTCTGTATTTTTCATCATAATCAAGACCGTAGCCAATTATAAAATAATCCCCGATATCAAACCCTGGAAACCTTACGTCTATACCATTCTGGTTCTGGCTCTTTACAACCAGCGAAGCAATCTCTATAGATGCCGGATTTTGTTTTTCAAGGTACTTTATAATATAGCGTAGTGTAGCTCCTGTATCGACTATATCTTCTACTATGAGCACATGTTTATTTTCTAAAGATTCTTCAAGCCAACTCTTTACTTTTATGCGACCGGTTGTAGATTTTCCAGAATAGCTTGAAACCTGTATAAAATTGTAAATAACATCCATATCAATATTTTTTACAAGATCACTATAAAAGTTTACTGAGCCTTTAAGAACGCAGACACCAAAAAGTTCATTTGTTTTAGGCTTATAATAGTCAGATATAGCTTTTCCAAGCTCTCTGACCTTATTATCCAGCTGTTCTTTGGAAATAAGTGTTTTAAGTTCCATAGCTTCCTCCTAATAAAATATCTCATTTTTTTGTCCTGACAGATATTTCGCCGGCAAAAAAATTCTTCACATTATAGTTTTCATCAAGAATTTCTAAATAATCCGGATTAATAGAACTTATTTCTGCATAAAAGGGTGAACCATCTACAGGAATGATTTCTACTGAATCCCCAACCTTTATATTTAGAGCATTTATCCACTTTTTAGTTATCACAGAAACTGATTTGTCTTTTAGATACTTCAGATAATAGCGATAATATGCAATATGGTTTATTTTGCTCAAAAGCTTGGAAAGGTTAGCCTGCTTTGATGTATATTCAATCAACGATGTGGCTTTTGCGCTTAATTCTTCCGGAATACTGTTATTAACGTTTATTCCAACACCAACTATTATTGCCTCTGGGTTTTTACCGGCATAAACTGCTTCACTGAGTATACCACATATTTTTTTGTCTCCAACCAGTACATCATTTGGCCACTTAATCTGAGCTTGAATATCGTATTCTTTTAGAATATCATAAACGGTAAGACTATATAGTCTTACATAATGCCACGGATTCACAGGACGCTTTTTAGGTTTAAAAAGCACAGAAAACCATAATCCTCCAGAATTAGAACTCCAAAAACTTTTTTTCCGCCCGTAAGCATTCTGCTGCTGTTTTGCCCAGACAACTGTTTCTGAAGGAAGAACTTGCCAGTTTTCCAACAGATATTTATTTGTTGAATCCAGAGTATCAAAAAAAATTGTTCTGTCACCAATCACATTTATCAATCCTAAATATCATTAAATTACTTTTAGATACTTTTATTATACATGTCTTAATAAGATTTTGCAAATAAAATATTCCCTGATCTGTTAATTATATATAAATTTTTGCCGGCCGGTCAAACTTCTCTTTTTAAGCTTTTTAAAGATATACCGATAGTTGATAATGCTTCATACCAATTTATTTTTAATTTATTAACCGTAAATATACTTGATCATGATATAATACTTTAAAAAGAACGATAAGTGAGGAAGAGATGCGTAATACTATTTTTAGATCTATACGAACAGAGTATAAGGAACGATATAAAAGATTTGAATTTTATATATTTCTTTGCTATATAGCTTTACTCACCATAAGTTTCTTTGCAGTCAAAAGTGCAAATATGAATACAGCTCTTGAGTCTTCATCCTCTAAACATCTTGTTCTTATACTGTTTGGAATTTTTCTTTTTTTCCTCACAATTATTCTCCCTGAAAGGTTTTTAAGGAGATTTATACCAGTACTTTTTTTTCTGACGGTTGCCGCACTGGCATTTGTTTTGGCAGCTCCCAAGATTTCCGGTTCCAGGCGTTGGATAAGTCTCGGTTTTTTTAATTTTCAGCCTTCAGAATACTTTAAGCTGGCAGAGATTCTTTTTCTTTCGGAAGTGCTTGCAGCGAAAAATTCTAAAGTATATTATTTGGCTTGCTTGTCAATATTTTTTTCGGCGATCCTTATATATAAGGAACCTGATCTTGGAACAACTCTGATTGTTCTTTCAATGTGGCTTGTAATGACTATTGCTTGTGCCAAGCATGAAAGAATTTGGAAAGGTGCTGTCTGGGGGGCAATCCTTGCTTCTCCGGTAGCTTTTTTTATGATACAGGATTATCAGAGAGATAGAATACTCAGCATATTTTCTCCACAGCAAAACGCTACAGGTGCAGCCTATAATACAATCCAGTCCATGAGAGCTATTGGATCCGGTGGGATGCTGGGCAAAGGTTACATGAACGGAAATATGAATCTGGGTAATTTTGTTCCAGAGGATCATACCGATTTTATAATCTCTGTCATAGGAGAAGAGTTTGGCTTTATAGGTATATGCTTGATACTTTTTCTGTATGCGGTTATTTTATACAGACTATACCGCGGATTTACCCTTAGCTATGATTTTTTCTGGAAATTTTATTTTCTTGGAAGCGGTTTTCTTATATTTTTCCATGTCTTTGAAAATATAGGTATGAATCTTGGAATAATGCCTGTTACAGGTGTACCTCTCCCATTGGTATCTTGGGGAGGAAATCAGATAATAACGTACTCAATATTGCTTGGGTTGGCTACTAAAGGATGCATAGTAAATAAGAATAAAAGACAGGGGTGAAAAAAATGCAGTTAGTTGAATCAGTACCTAATATAAGTGAAGGAAGAGATGAAAAATTAATAAACTCAATTGTCAGAGAAGTAGCTTCTTATAAAAACCTCTGGCTAGTTTCCAAGCTTTCGGATCCATCGTACAACAGAAGTTTTTTCACAATAGTAGGTAGTCCAGACAGCCTTGAAGAATGTCTGTACAATATTTCACGTATAGCTGTGGAAAAAATAGATATGAACTTGCACCGAGGTACACACCCAAGAATAGGAGCAATAGATGTTATCCCTATAGTACCTATTATGAATATTGAAGAAAAGCAGGCTCAAGAAGTTGTTACCTCCCTTTCTTCAAGAATATCAAAGGATTTCGCACTTCCGGTTTTTCTTTATGAAAAATCTGCACGAAAGGAATGTTTTAAAAATATAAACAATATACGAAAAGGTGAGTTTGAAGGATTGACTAAAAAAATGAAGGAACAGGCTTTCGAACCTGATTTTGGTCCAAAGACCCCTCATAGGACAGCCGGAGCTACTATAATAGGCTTAAGAGAACCACTGCTCAGCATCAATTTTTCTTTCAGCATATCAGACAGATGGCTTATTGACCAGATAAGAAGAGAGGTTCTGATTGAACTGCCTTCTAGTGTTTTTGTAAGCAGAGATAACTACTCAAAGCGGTTTAGTCTTTCTCTTAACATCAGTGCTAAAGAGTACAGTATGATAGAGGTTTACGATAAAGTAAGAGAGATTGCCGAACATTTCAACTGTTCCATTACAGATGTAGAACTCGCTTCTCCTATCACCAGTTCGATGGCTTTGGGAGCTTTAGCAAAATTGACAGGCGGTCTTAAATCAAACTGTCATACAATAGAACAGTTTATCATTAGCAGCCTTTAAGTTTTAAATCATTTTCAAATGATACGAATTTTTCTTATAGGACCATTAAAGAGCAGTTTTATACTGCAAGGTGTAGAGCAGTACAAAAAATGGCTTAGTCCTTATACAAAAAATGAATTGATTGAGCTGGAGCTAAAAAAAAATATCAACAAACTTACAAAGGAAGAAGTAACTGCTTATGATTTTTTAAGGATCGAACCTTTCTTTGAAAAGGATTCAGCTAATATAGTGCTTGATGAGACCGGAATAATGCTTTCTTCTGTTGAATTGAGCCGGAAGATAGTTTTTTGGAACAACTCTTCTAAAAAAAATATTAACTTTTTTGTTGGAGGTCCCTGGGGCCATGACAGTAGAGTTTATGCAAAAGCGGATATGGTTGTATCCTTATCAAAAATGACCTTTACCCACGAGATGGTTGTACTTTTTCTTTACGAACAGATTTATAGAGCCTATAAAATCATCAATAATGAAAAATATCATTATTAAAAGTAAGAGGTGTTTATGCTAGAGATAAAAGATATCTCATATTGTGCAGGGAACAGAAAAATTCTGAATAACGTAAGTTTCACCTTTGAAAAAGATAAAACTTATGCTATTTTAGGAAACAATGGTGTAGGAAAATCTACTCTGGCCCGGATAATAATGGGAACGGAAGGATACAGAAACATTCATACCGGAAAGATTTTTTTTGAAGGAAAAGATATTTCAGAACTGAAAGTTGATCAAAGAGCCAGATCCGGTATAACTATGATATGGCAGGAACCAGCCAGATTTGAAGGAATTTCTGTTCGTGATTATCTTACACTTGGAGGGAAAGAAAACTTATCCGATGAGTCTATTTTAAAAACCCTTTCTTCAGTAGGTCTGAATCATTTCTATTTATTTAGAAAAGTTGATAAGACACTTAGTGGCGGTGAGAGAAAAAGAATTGAACTTGCATCGGTGATGATAATAAAACCCAAAGTGGTTATTTTGGATGAACCAGACTCAGGTATAGATATGATGTCTAACTCCATGATTCTTAACGTTATCGACTTTCTCCGGAGTAACGGTTCAACGGTTATATCCATAACTCACCGAGAAGAGATTGCCATGCTTTCTGATGAGGCTTTACTCCTTTGTGCAGGTGAGATTTATGCCTACGGTTCTCCTCAGTCGGTAAGCAAATCTTATAAAGATATGTGTGACAGCTGTTCACATATCAATATTCCTTTATCGCAATAGGAGGTTCATATGAGAATTGATCCGAACTACTCAAAAGAGTTTGAATATATTGCCAGAGCTTATGAACAGGCAGGCGGCAAAGTTGATTCCCTCCTTACCAAGGACATGGTTTCAATAATAATAAGCGGAGATAAGGTACTAGGAAGAAACAGTATTGAAGGCGTTACAATAGATTATAAAACCGAAGGGACTTCTTTAAAACTATGGATGAGAATTGCAGATAATGTAAAAATATTAAAACCCGTCCATATGTGTGTAGGGTTTCTTGAAAAGTATGGAGAACAAAATCTTGAATACTTTTTTGATATCGGCTGTAATTCTGAAGTCTCTTTTTTATCCCATTGTTCATTTCCAAACGCCCAGAAGATAAAACATTCTATGGTTTCGCACATTTTGGCACGCAGCGGTTCGAAAGTAGGATATGAGGATATTCACTTTCATAACGAGGAAGGTTGGGTAGATCTTAACACCGATTATTTGGCTGACGTAGGTACGGGTTCTTCATACTCTACAAGGTTCAGACTCACTAAAACTCGTGTAGGCTCTATGAAAGTTCTTATGAATGTTGATCTAGCACAAGATGCTAAGGCTTTTCTTGAAACCAAGGTGTGGGCAAAGAAAGACGACAAAGTAGATATAAATGAAATTGTCAATCTTAACGGTAAAGGCTCTAGCGGGATAGCTAAAACTTATGTGATTGCACAGGATGAAAGTCAGGCAAAGGTTGTAAATGAGGCCTATGGAAACGCTCCTTACTCCAAAGGACACATTGAATGTACTGAAATAGTAAAAGGAAATGGCGTAGAAGTTTCTACAATACCTATACTTAAAGTTAAAAATGAATTGGCAGAACTTACTCACGAAGCTTCTGTAGGAAGAATAAACGCTTTGCAACTTGAAACACTTATGGCAAAAGGGCTTACAGAAGAAGAAGCTACTGAACTGATAATACGTGGATTTCTAACATAAAATCTTCCTAAAAGGAAGATTTTTTTATTCTTATATAGTATAATTTCTTTATATATGGAAAAATATTGGGGTTTATAATGAAAAAAAGATTACTTCTTATGCTTTTTTCTTTCTTTTTTATCCTGGGGATGTCTGCGGATACAAAACATCCGTTAGAACTTATTTATATAGACAATCAAGATTACCGGTGGGAGTACTTGTTCTCATCAGAAGAACTTTCATTTTCGGATATTGTCCTTAACAGCAACTGGCAGGAGTATTCTTCTCCCACATTACCTTTGGTAAAACCTCTAGATCATAATAAAATTCTTTGGGTTCGGTTTCTTCTTCCTTTTTCCGAATATGAGTACAACTTATTTTCCAATCTTATAATATCTGACTTTCAGGTATTTATAAACCAAAAAGAAGTTTTCAGGTCAGATAATATTGTTACAGAAATTAAAAGCAAAGGCACTTATTGGAGAAACCAAATTTTCTTTATACCCTCAGCTGCACAGGGACAGTACATTTATTATAGAATAGTATCTAATACTGCTAATATTGGATTTTCTGGATATACCGTTATCGGAAAGAAACTTGATATACTTAGAAAGGTCATTGTTTTTGATCTGGATAGCCTTATAATAGCACTTATACTAATGTTATGCGGTATCTCTTTTATTCTGTTTTCTTTCATAAGGAAACAGTATCGTGCCAAACTCCTTTTTTCGGGAACTTTCTTTTTCCTTTTGGCCTTCAGAATTCTTTTTCAGACCAATTCTCTTTCATATATACTACAAAATAGCCTAATAAAAAATGTTCTTAATGATTTTATTCTTTATCTACTCCCTGTATCGGCTATCTTTCTGATCAAAACTTTTTTCAAAAAAAAGTTTTTTCTATTCAATGTAAGGTTCATATTACCTTTTTCTATTATTTCCGTAATTTTTTCTGTTATAAACCTTATTGATCTGATGAATTTTCCTATACTAATAAAGGTTAGATCATACTTTAATTTTTTCTGGTATATTTTTATTCTATTTGTCATATCGTCTATAATTTCATATATTTTTTTTATATGCGACAAGAATTTTTCGCGGACTTGCTTTCGTTACGGAATTTTTTTTATTTCAATATTTGTTGTGTATGAAATACTGGGGGGGTTCGGATTTGTCCCTTGGCAGCGCACCTACCTTCAGTGGGGAGCATTATTGTTTTCTCTAACAATAATAGTTCTGCTCTTATATGAAATGACCAAGGAAAATATTAGATTGAAACAAAAACTTGACCACACTGTTATTGAAAACAAGAATCTTATAGAAATATATTACCTTGAGACTCAAAAAAACAACGGTTTAAAAAACATCCTAAATGATTATTCAAAAGAAATATTAGATAAACTGGATACGTTTAAGTTTGAAAATTCCGGAAAGTATACTTTAACTCTAATAAGAAATTTTATTGAGTATGTATCTCAGATATCAAAAGAAGACGGAACTGATGATTTATATGATTTTAGCCATCTGAAAGAGCTATCTACGATAATAGTACATATTAAAAAACAAAATAGAAAGACTTTTCAGGAAAGATTAGTTTTCTTTTTTTTAAATATTGATTTTCCGATAATTATTAAAAAAGAAAGTTGGGCTTTGATAAATTTTTTAAACTTCCTTCTGCTTAAAATAACTGACTTTATATATGACTCTAATGTTAATATAACCTATGAGGAAAGCCCGGCAAATCAGGAACTTATACTTTCACTGCCTTTAAAAAATATTACTCGGCAAAGCGAATTGATGATATGTTTAAATCAAAAAATCGATTTTTTTTCAACAAAAATAATCAATAACCTTTCTATAAGAGCTTCTTCAAAAGATACTTTAGAAATTTGTTTGGCTTTCAATCCTGATATTCTAATGACTATTAATTTTTATGATTATAGAAAATCATACTATCTTAGGAATAACAATGATTTTAATATATCTGTTCTGCACGAGGATAGTCGTGATTGTGATATAGCAAATATCCTTGAAGTTGAGGGATATAATGTCACAATACATGAAACTCTTGAAAAACTATTTTATACCCTAAGTTTTCCCGGAAAAGATATTTTTATTTTTATATGTCATTCGACAGATACAATTAAAAAAATTATTTCATCAACCACTATCGACTTACAAGATAACTTTACTTTTTTGATCACCTCACGGACCATTTTGTCAGGATTAACAATAAGCGACTATCTTTTTTTTGATGAAATATTTATCCAGCCTCTATCTGTTGAAGAACTAATTATTAAAATAATATCTTACAGTTGCATATCTCAACACAGCATAAAAAAAGAAGAAAAGTTATCTTTGTTGGATATTAACCATAATAATCATTTCAGCACCATACTCAGCACTATGCCAAGTATATACAGAATAGACAGACAAGACATTGCACAAGAAGGAGCATTTCGTATTTCAAAAGAAGTAGAACACGTATTCGCAGTAGAAAATAATTCTCAATTTAAAAAGATTCTCAATCTTTATTCTTCATTTTTTTCAAACCAGATCGAAGGAGATACGGCAATACGAAGCTGCTTTAAAATCCTTCAGGAAATAAAGAAACTGCCCTTCTTAAAGAATACTCCTTTTATAATTTCCGGAAATGATTTTAGCAGCGATATTACTATTTTTAATGCCTTCGCTGAATTATTTACAATACACGAAAAGATTCTCGGTAATGCTTTTAATTACAATTCTAATCTTCTGGTTTCATCAGATATCTTTTTATCTTTAAATGATCCTCAGAAGTATAGTTTTAGAATAGCAGACATTTTCTATGAATCTTATACTAAAAGTTTTTCTATTCTTTTTGACTTCTATGATCTTGACGAACCCGATATAAAAAACCTTAAAAATGCCTCAAAGTACTTTTTTGAAAAAGCCTGGAACTCCTATATAAATTATGACTTTATTTCTTGCAGGGAATTTATAAGTGATGCTTACAGTATATATCCTGATGATGCTTTACTAAAACTATATTCAAAGCGATGTGAGTATTTTATTTCTTCTCCACCAAAGAATTTTTCACAGCTTTTTGAAATCTTTTAACTAATATAATACAGGGCTTAGCCCTGTATTATATTTTGTAAATATGGGAGTATTTCTCTTTTATATATTCCATAAAATAAGATGGATCTGGTTCCTGACCGGTTATCATAGCAAGAAGCTCTTTAGGCTCATATTTTTTTCCATGGACGTGAATTTTTTCTCTAAGCCAGTCTAATATGACTTTCAAATCTCCATTGGAAATACTGTCTTTTAGAGATGGAATATCCTTTTTCATCTGATTATATATCTGGACGGAGTAGACATTTCCAAGCATATAGGAAGGAAAATATCCAAAACTGCCATGAGACCAATGTACATCCTGCAAAATTCCTTCGGATGCCTTTAAAGGAACGATTCCAAGATACTCCTCCATTTTGGAGTTCCAAATCTGTTCAAGCTCTGAAACTTTTATTCTGTCGTTTATAAGAGCTTCTTCTATCTCAAATCTCATCATTATATGAAGATTATATGTGACCTCATCAGCCTGTGTCCTTATTAGGGATCGCTTAACAGTATTTATGCCTCTATAAAATCTTTCCATGTCAATACTTGAAAGCTCCGGAATGATCTTAACCGTCTCAGGGTAAAAGAACTCCCAAAATTCATGACTACGTGCCACTATATTTTCCCATAAACGCGACTGAGATTCATGCATGGCCATTGAAGCTCCACTTGAAAGAGGAGTATCTGCAAGCTCTGATGATACTCCCTGCTCATAAAGAGCATGTCCACATTCGTGAACTGTAGAAAAAAATGAATCTGAAAAATCATTATCTCTGTAAAAAGTTGTTATTCTGATATCGTTAGCTCCAATAGAAGTTGTAAAAGGATGCATGGATACATCAAGACGTCCGGCATCATGGTCATAGTTCATCAATCTTAAAACCTTTTCGCTTAACTTTCTCTGAACCTGCCTATCAACTTTCATTTTCAAGAAAGAATAATCATCATCAACCTCTTTTTCTGTTATTTTTTCAACAAACGGTACAAGCTCCTTTTTGAGATAGCTGATAACCTTTTTTACATCATTGCTCTTAAAACCAGGTTCATATTCATCCAGTAGAGCATCATACCTATTTGCTTCATATCCAAGACAATCTGCCATCTTCTTAGTCAGCAAAACAACCTCTTGCAGAAAAGGCTGAAAAATGCTGAAATCATCATTGATTTTCGCTTTTTCCCATGCTGCCTGAGCTTTAGAAGAGGCCACTGAAAGCTGTCCGACAAGTTCCGGAGGAATTTTCTTTTGCTTTTCAAAATCTTTCTTCATTACCCTTACCAGAGCTCTGTCATTATCGCTTAACTTTTCCATTGATTCAGGTAAAGATAGCTCATTTAAAAAGTTCTCCATCTTTTCAGATGTACTCATTTCGAACGCATACGTTGATATTTCACCTATGGCCTGTGCTCTGCTTTCAATGCATTTTTTAGGTGCACCTGTTTCTATATCCCAGCGAATAAGAGATAATGCCTGATAATAGTACTGAATTTTCTTGACATATTTTTTAAACTCTTCTGCTTTATTCACTTGTTACACCTCCTTAGCTTCTGTTTATTAAATACTAGCAAATTTTCAGCAAATAATCAATCACCCTAATATTAATTTTAAAAGTATCAACACATAAATTTAAAGTATATTGACTGTCTACGAATGTATAATTATAATTGAAACTTTTGGTGCAAAGGAGTATTATATTATGATATATAATTTTAGGTATAATAAAAAAGTACGAGTTTTTTGTGCGGTTTTTATTTTCATTGGATTTTTTACTCTTTCATGGTTTTACTCTCTGTTACCAGGTGTTGTCACTGGTTGGATCTGTGCAGTTATGTTCGCAAGTATTTTTTTCTATCTACCTTTAACGGTTCTGCGCTATAAAGTTTCTGTTAACACATCAGCAGACATTTTATTTGCAGGCTATATGACTTATGCTGCCAAATACGATACTATACCCATATCCGAAATAGAAGGAATAGTCGAGCAGAAGAGGCATTTTATAATAAAATCAAAGATAAAGATATTAAAGGTCTCAAAAAATATTGAGAATATATATATACTGCTAGATTTAATCAGGGGGGAAAAAAATGAACGGCAGGGGAACGGTAGCTTGGGTTAATATTGATAATTATCTTTGGAATCTTGAACTTATAAGAAACACCTGTAAAAAAGATATTATGCCTGTAGTAAAAGCAGATGCCTACGGACATGGAAAGATTGAACTTTCAAAAGCTGCACAGAATGAGGGCTATAGTAAGTTTGCTGTTGCTTTTATCTCTGAAGCAGCTGATCTTATAAAAAATGGGCTGACTTCGCAGATCCTTGTATTCGGATACTGTGAACCTTACGAACTGAAAGATTACATAGAATTTTCCGATTATATTGTTCCAACCATTTTTTCAGCACACTTTATTGAGCAGGCATACGCATTATTGGGAAACGATATAAGAAAATTTGTATTTGATATCAAATACAACACTGGAATGTCCAGAGTAGGAATTAATGATTATGAAATGGATTCTGTCATAGATTTAATCAAGAAGTATAATCTAAGAATTAGAGGTTTTTATTCTCATTATGCAACGGCTGATGATCTGGATGACTTTGTTTCCATACAGTATGAGAAATACTTAAAGATGCTTGAATACATACTTTCAAAAGGGATAAGCATTTCACTGCGTCATATGTCCAATAGTGCGGCTGCAATGTTTTTCCCACAAAACTCACTAGATATCGTAAGGCCTGGAATTGCAACATACGGACTGCAACCGTCATCAAAAAAGTATATAAACGGTCTTAAACCTGTTATGGAAATTAAAAGTAAAATTATAAAATTGAATACTGTAGAAAAAGGCGAAACAGTAGGATACTCCAGAACATACACTGCTAAGGAAAAGCTTCAAACCGCTATAATACCGGTAGGCTATGCTGATGGTTATTTCCGATCTCTTTCCAACAGGGGAAGGGTTCTGATAAACGGCGAATACTGCGATATACTTGGCAGAATATCAATGGATCAGATGACCGTTGATGTAACTGGCAAAAACGTTGCTTATGATGATGAGGTAGTTCTTATAGGACAGTCAAACAATAGTTTTATCTCTGCCGATGAGCTTGCGGATATATGCGGCACCATAAACTATGAGATAACTTCAAAAATTACCTCTAGAATCAGACGCAAATACATTAAGGGAGGAGTTATATTTGAATGAAGGTATTGATCTTGCGAGCATAATCAAAGACCAGGGAATAAAACTTGGCAGTCTTCTTCAGGAAAAAGACATTCTTGTTAAGGATCTGGGCGCGGATATGACTGTAAAAATTGATCTTAAGCTCGTAAGCAAAAGACTTCAGTCAACTAAAGACGGTAAAAAATTTATTTTGCTCACTTTAGCTGATAAAAGCGGAGTGTTAAGAGCAATCGATTGGTCTTTTCCGCAAGAGTACGATAAGAATCTCCGTATAGGCCAGATTCTCCGAGTGAGCGGACATACAGTGATGTTTGAAAACAGGCTACAGCTCAATATTTTTAAAGAACAGGGTTCTTTAGAGGTGTTGGACGAAACTCAGATATATCAGGAAAAGTTTATAGAAAAAAGTTCAAAAGATCCCCAGGAAATGATTCAATATATTAAAAACGCTATAGATACGATAACAACTCCAGGCATTAAAAAGCTATTGGAATCATTTTTCGTACACGATAACAGTTTCATTAAAAAATTCACTGAACTACCGGCTGGAATGACTGTTCATCATGCTTATAAAAACGGTCTTCTTGAGCATACCTGTACTGTGCTAAAAATAAGTATTGATATGTGTTCAATATACAAGGGTATAATTGATGAGGATATAATGATAGCCGGTGCTATTCTTCATGATATAGGAAAAATTCACGAATACTCTATATGCCCCTATGGGATTGAAAAAACAGATAATGGGGAACTTATTGGTCATATAGTTATGGGCTGTTCAATGATCTATGAAAAAGCACGTAGTATTGAAGAGCTTGACAACAAGACTCTTGAGCATATCGTTCATATTGTAGCTTCTCACCATGGAGAGATAGAGTATGGCAGTCCTGTTATTCCCAAAACTATAGAAGCACAGCTTTTACACTTTTGCGATAACATGGACTCAAAAGTGTCTCAGTTTAAATCCTGCATAGACAACTCACTAAAATCTTCGGCAGATAGTAACTGGACTGAATATGACAAATCTCTGGGCAGAAGATTGATGTTCAACAAAGAATTTTTCGCTGGAGGAACTATCTGATGGCAAAAAAAGAACAAAAATACTTGGTCATTGTGGAATCCCCGGCCAAAGCAAAAACTATAGAACGTTACCTTGGAAAAAACTATGAAGTAGTAGCCTCCAAGGGACATGTAAGAGATCTTCCAAAGAAAAAATTCGGCGTTAGCATTGAGAAAGGATTTTCTCCTGAATTTGAAATAATGGAAGGAAAACAAAACGTTATTGATGAAATAAAAAAGCTTTCAAAAGGTAAAAATATTTTCCTTGCATCGGATATGGATAGGGAAGGTGAGGCCATAGCATGGCATTTAAGTCAGATTCTTGACCTACCCAACGATGAACCCAACAGAATAATTTTCAGTGAGATCACAGAAACCGCAATAAAGAACGCTATTAACTCACCACAGAAAATTGATACTGTAAAAGTTGATGCTCAGCTCGCAAGAAGAGTTTTAGACAGGGTTGTCGGATATAAACTGAGTCCGTTAATATGGAAAATTATACGTTCAAACAACTCAAGTGCTGGACGTGTGCAATCTGCTGCTTTAAAAATTATTTCTGAAAAAGAAAGAGAGATCTTTCAGTTTATTCCAAAGGATTTTTTCAAAATATTTTTACTGTATAATGACTACAAAATAATTATTACAAAAGAAAATAATAAAAAATTGAAAATGGAAAGTATAAATGAAGCCAAAAGGGATGAAATTTTTACATATCTTAATAACAAGCAGTTCTTTGTAAAAGAAGTCAAAGATAAACAGTTAAAGCGAAATCCACCAGAACCATTTATTACAAGTACTTTGCAGCAAACTGCGATTTCAATGCTTGGCTGGACGTCAAAAAAAACCATGCAAGTAGCCCAACAGCTATATGAAGGTGTAGATACTGAAAATGGACATATTGCTTTTATAACTTACATGAGAACGGATTCGACAAGAATTTCAGACATAGCGTCAAAATCCGCAAAAGAATATATATTAAGTAACTATGGACAGGAATACTGCGGAAATTATAAAATGAAAAATCCGAAAAATAAAACTCAGGATGCCCACGAGGCGATCAGACCAACCGATACACAGATGAATCCTTCTCAGGCAAAAGCTCTTATAAAAGGGGATCTCTTAAAACTTTATAATCTTGTATGGTCACGTTTCATGGCCAGCCAGTCTACCAGTAGCTCTTATACAGAAAAAGTATACTGCATAACTGATGAAACTGAGAAGTATACCTTTGAAATTTCATCTAAAAAACTTAATTTTGAAGGTTACGAAATTTTCTACAAGAGCGGTGAGACAGAAAAAGAAGTTATTATACCCCAGAGCGGTAACCTTTCTCCAGTTTCTCTTAAAAGCGAAGCCGAACAAACCAAACCACCTTCAAGATATACTGAAGCATCTATGGTAAAAGAAATGGAGACTCTTGGAATCGGAAGACCTTCAACTTATGCAACTGTTCTTTCGACCCTTTATGACAGGAAATATATTGTGAAGGGTGAAAAAAATGTACTTATTCCAACGATATCCGGTTTTTTAGTGAATGATTTTCTTAACAAAAACTTTCCAAATATTGTAGACGCAAGTTTTACCGCAAATATGGAAAATGAACTTGACAGGATAGAAACTGGTGAACTCGGATACTGCGATCTTATGGAGAATTTCTACTCCTCATTTAAGATAAATTTATCTGAAACAGAACATAATATTGTCAAAGAACAAACCGAACTAAGCTATCAGAGCAATATAAAATGTAAGAACTGCGAAGAAAATATGGTGCTTGCTTTTGGAAGGTATGGAATTTATTTAAAATGTCTTAAGTGCAAGGAGACCAAAAAAGTAAGCTTTGATTGTCTTGCGGTAACGCTGGGAAATAAAGTCTTTTTCAACGCTGATTTTTCAGATGCATCGGCTGTTCAGGAAGAAAAAAGCTTTGGCAAATGTCCCAAATGCGATTCTGACCTTGTATTGAAAAAAGGAAGATACGGAGATTTCATTGCCTGCAGCAACTATCCAACCTGTAAGTTTACTAAGAATATTCCTGTACGCGGACACTGTCCAAAATGTGGCTCAGAAGTTATAAAACTTCGGTCAAAAAAGGGAAAGATCTTTTATGCCTGTACTAATGAACAGTGCAAAGAACTTTTCTGGTACGAACCTTCCGATCATATCTGTCCTGAATGTGGAAGCAAGCTTTTTTACAGTTATAAAAATAAATCCGAAAAGCTTTTTTGTCTTAAAGACAAAACCTACTATGATGAAAAGGAGATGCCACAAAAATGAAAATAGGTATTTTGGTCGGGGGACCTTCCAATGAAAGCGAAATTTCCTATCTCAGTGGGAATAATATTTTAAACTCCCTTAACAGGCTGGGATATTCCTCTTTTCTTATGGATCCCAGAGATAATGATTTTATAGAAAAAATTGACTCATGTGATCTTGTTTTTAACCTTATACATGGAGCAATAGGCGAAGATGGAAAAGTTCAGGGTCTTTTAGATCTTAAGGGGAAAAAATATACCTGTTCTGGAGTATCAGTATGTTCAAGTACTTATGATAAGTATGTTTTTTATACTCTCTTTAAAGATGTTATAAAATGTCCCGAAACATATCTGACTAAAGAAATAACAGCAGAACCTTTTGATTATCCCTTTGTTATTAAGCCACGATCAAGCGGCTCGAGCAAAGGTGTTCATATTATACATTCTCATGAACAGTACCTTCAGGCTATGGATCAGGAGCTCAAAGTATATGGTCAGATGCTTATTCAGCAATACATAAAAGCACGTGAAATAACTGTGTCTGTACTTCAGAACAGATTTGGATACGAGATTTTACCCATACTTGAACTGAGACCTAAGAACGAATTTTATGATTATGAGTCCAAGTATACAGATGGCATGACAGAGTTTATAGTTCCTGCTAATCTGAACAACACGGAAATGGAGTCGATAGAAAAAGCATGTCGAGCCATTACTTCTGTTCTGGATCTCAAAGATATGTTCAGAATAGACGGTCTTATATGGAATAACTCTTTTTATGTTCTTGAGGTTAACACTGTTCCTGGAATGACAAACCTGAGCGATCTTCCACAGTCAGCATATGCTAAAGGTATGACCTTTGATCAGATAGTTGATACAATAATCAAAAATCATATATAAACCGGAGGTAGTCTTATGGTACTTAAAGGCACAACTGTTATAGGTGTAAAACGAAACGGAAAAACAGTTATTTGTGCAGATGGACAAGTAACTCTTGGCAATACTGTTTTAAAAGCCACTGCACGAAAAGTCAGAAGGCTGGGAGAAGGAAAGGTCGTAGCAGGATTTGCCGGTTCGGTTGCCGACGCTCTTTCACTTTTTGAACGATTCGAAATAAAGTATAAGAATTCTAATTCAAATCTTTTAAAAGCAGCTGTTGAACTAACAAAGGAGTGGCGAACCGATAAAGCACTGAAAACTTTGGAAGCCATGCTTATTGTTGCTGATAAGGAAAGCATGCTTCTTATTTCAGGAAACGGTGAGGTTATAGAACCTCAGGATGATGCCATAGCTATAGGGTCAGGCGGTCCTTATGCCCTTGCAGCCGCAAGAGCTCTGCTTGAAAATACTGAGCTTTCGGCTGAAGAAATAGCTCAAAAAGCCATACTAATTGCTAGTGATATCTGTATATACACTAACTCCAACATAGTGGTGGAAAGTGTATGATGAATGAATCGGTATGGGTAGTTGAATCTGCTCAGTTATTTAATCTCCTTAAGTTTGAAGCACCTTTCCAGCTTTTTCCATTTCCGCTAATGGAAAAGGTGTTCCAAAAATGTTTCTTCAAGCTACGTGATTCTGTTGAATCTGACGAATCTATCAAACAGATTATTCCTTATGTGGTTTTTATAAATAAAGCTAATGATGTCTTTCTTGTTAAAAGAACCAAGAAGCAGTCTGAAAAACGTCTCCATGAAAAACTTTCCGTAGGAATAGGAGGGCATATAAATCCGTCCGATGATGCTATTCAGCCGACAATGACCTTCTTTAACGGTCTCAACAGAGAAATAAATGAGGAAATGCATATTAAAAATATTCAACGTCTTGATTATAAAGGTGTGATTTATGATACTGAAAATTCAGTTTCTAGAGTACATTTAGGTCTACTTTTTTTAGCTCAGGCAGAGTCGGTTGAAATAAAAGAAACAGAAAATTTTTCCGGCAGATGGGTTTCAGAAAACGAATTGAGAAACATGGATATAAGCAATATGGAAACATGGTCTCAGATTGCCTTAAAAGCTTTAGAAAAAATATAAAACATGCAGGTAAAAGCTTATGCAAAAGTAAATCTTTTTCTTGATGTTCTTGATAAAAGACCTGACGGCATGCACAACATTTTATCCCTTATGCACACTGTCAATCTGTACGATACCCTCTATCTGGATTTTTCAGATGAGGAACATTTTGAAGCAGGCACAACGTTCGACTGCTTATGGGAAAAAAATTCAATTAAAAAAGCCATAGATACTTTCAAACGGCTTACTGGTTATAACGATTTTAATCTTTCGATAAGATTGATAAAGAGAATACCCTTTGCAGGAGGATTAGGCGGTTCAAGCGCAGATGCTGCTGCAATATTGAGATTTTTAGGGAATACTTACAAGATACCGGAAAAAGATCTATTAGTGATTTCATCTCAGACAGGAAGCGATGTTCCTTTCATGCTAAATGGTGGAACAGCTATAGTACGTGGAAAAGGCGATATTGTCGAACCTCTTGAAACCCTTGAACTGAATATCAGAATCCATCCGCAGGATTTTCAGCTCCAGACTTCAGAAATGTACAAGTTTCTTGATGAAACCCAAAGAAAACAGAGATCATCTGACGAGCCGCTCAAGCTTTATGAACTTCTTAAAACCGGCAACAATAATGCTGCACGGGATTTGGCATTCAATGCTTTTGAGCAAAAGGCTTTTGAACTTTTTCCTCTGCTGGAAAAGCTTAAATCTAGTTATTCTGCCATGCCAGACTGTATATTCTGTCTTATGAGCGGTTCAGGAAGCTCATTGTTTTCGGTACTTAAAAAAGGAGCCTACTGATGGATAACCTCTCTGTTATTTTGCTTATTTTCTCACTTATGCTGATATTAAGTATATTTTCAAGCAAGATCTCTTCAAAAATCGGTCTTCCGCTTATACTTTTATTTATGGTCATAGGAATGCTCTGGGGCTCTGACGGTCCCGGTGGCATATACTTTGATGATCCATACCTTGCTCAATACATATCGACGGTAGCGCTTATCTTTATACTTTTTTCCGGCGGACTTGATACCGAATACAGAGCTATACGTCCCGTTCTTAAAGAAGGAATCCTTCTGTCAACCTTAGGTGTTGCAATAACTGCTTTAATAACTGGAATCTTTGCCAGTATTATATTCAAGCTTCCGCTGAAGGCTGGTCTGCTCATAGGTTCTATAGTTTCTTCAACCGATGCGGCAGCTGTATTTTCTGTTCTTAGATCCAAAAAAATAAGTTTAAAGGGAAACCTGAAACCTCTTCTTGAATTAGAATCGGGAAGCAATGACCCGATGGCTATACTTCTTACAATGGCATTTACTATAGTAAATACAGGTGGAAACATGACTGCCTGGAGTTTTTTCCTTTTTTTCACTCAACAGATTATCTTGGGACTTATATGCGGATTTATTCTTGGTAAGCTCTTCCTAAGAGTTATAAATCGTCTCACCCTTGATTACGAAGGCTTGTATCTTGTTCTCATAATTGCTTTTACAATACTGATATACTCGGTTACAGCAGTTTTGGGAGGAAATGGCTATCTTGCAATATATCTTTCCGGAGTCATCTTTGGAAATTCAAACTTTATTCATAAACGCAGTGTCCTCAAGTTTTACGAAGGATTGGGCTGGCTTATGCAAATTGTGCTTTTTCTTACTCTGGGGCTTTTAGTATTTCCATCCCGCATGCCACCTTTTGCTTTCAACGGTATACTGCTTTCTTTGGTGCTTATATTTTTTTCAAGGCCCATTGCAGTTTTTGCTACACTTTTATTTTCTAAAATTTCCATCAAGGAAAAAACTCTTATCTCCTGGGTAGGTTTAAGAGGTTCTGTTCCTATTGTTCTGGGAATAATTCCTCTTGTCAGTAATGTAAGTGGTGCAGATACAATTTTTAACACTGTATTTTTTGTCGTATTGACATCATTTATAATTCAGGGAACTACTATTCCCTTCATGGCAAAAAAACTCAATCTTCAAAATTCTTTCAAGCAGGACCGAAAACAGGAGCTGTCTTTTGAGCCTAAAAATCATACTGAAAATATTATTTTTGAAATGATTGTTCCTGAAAAATCTTTTGCCCATGGAAAAGAAATTCTTAACCTAGGTATACCTGATAAACTGCTTATTATTCTCATAACGCGAGACAAAGAGTATATTGTTCCTTATGGAAGGACTGTCATTCAATCAGGCGATATAATTACTGCTCTTGGAGAAAAAAAGGATATTGATTTTCTACAGGGACTTGTTGAATCGAAAATTCTTGACAGCTGATATTATTTCTGATAAAATGATAAAGTAAAAATTTAATATTTTTTCTCTCCTATATAATCCTGATAATATGGCTCAGGAGTATCTACCAGATAACCGTTAATTATCTGACTATAGGAAGCGAAGTTTACAAAATTCACTTCTCTTCCTTTCATTTAGGAAGAGAAGTTTCTATTTTTATCTCATTTCTCTAAGGAGGCTGACCAAAGTGAAAGACATTTTCGGTGTAAAAGCTGCGGGAAGTTCTGTTAAAACCGAGCTTTACGGGGGTATTGCCACATTTCTGACAATGGCATACATAATATTTGTAAACCCCTCTGTCGTTGTCAATGCTATACCCGGTGCAGCAAGCGATCCTGTACTTTATAACCAGTATTTCGGGGCTATCATGGTTGCAACAATAATAGCTTCTGCAATAGGCACTCTTTTAATGGGGCTATTTGCAAACTATCCTTTTGCACTTGCTCCCGGAATGGGCTTAAATGCTTACTTTACCTATACAGTATGCCTTAAGCTTGGAATTGACTGGAAGGTTGCACTAGGTGCAATTTTTATGGAAGGTCTCATCTTTATTTTACTTACAGTGCTGGGAGTAAGAACCAAAATTACCAATGCAATGCCCAAAACAATAAAAATTGCAACGGGAGCAGGTATTGGTCTTTTTATAGCCTATATTGGGCTTAAAGGAGCCGGCATAGTTGTAAGTGATCCAGCAACATTTGTAACTTTGGGGGATATGACTTCTCCGCAAGCGCTTACAGCGGTCTTCGGCCTTATAATAATTGCCGTACTTTTTGCTCTCAAGGTTCCGGGCTCTGTTATGATAGGAATACTTGCAGCAACCATCTTTGGTGCTTTTATGGGCATAACCAAGATTGACGGTATTGTTGGTCCTATACCTGATATATCACCTACTTTTATGAAGCTTCAGTTTAATTGGGAGTCTATTATCAGTCCCACATTCTGGATGGTGGTTCTTACATTCTTCTTCGTTGATTTTTTTGATACGGCAGGTACTTTAACCGGTTTAGGACACTCTGCAGGCTACACAGACAAAGACGGCAACCTTCCAAGATCAGAAAGAGCATATCTTGCTGATTCCTTTGGAACATTCATCGGAGCAATTTTTGGTACTTCCACATGTACAACTTACATCGAAAGCGGTGCAGGTATTGCACAGGGTGCCAGAACAGGTTTGGCTTCAGTATTCACATCTGTTTTCCTACTTCTGATGGTGTTTTTTTCACCTTTGGCTGCTGCAATTCCTTCTGCAGCAACAGCACCTGCACTTATTTTTGTAGGCTCACTCATGGTTATGAGTCTTAAGGAAATAGAATGGGAAGACACAACAGAAGGGCTTCCTGCATTTATTACCATGGTAAGTATGCCTTTGACCTACTCTATCGCTACCGGAATTACTTTGGGAATGATTTTTTATCCTATAATAAAACTGTTCACCGGAAAGTATAAACAAGTAAACGTAATGACTTGGATTTTAGCAGCTTTGTTTATGCTGTACCTTATCTTCCTGCATTAAAAATTTACTTCCACAAAATCATCTGATTTTGTGGAAGTATTTTTTATCTGAACATCATATTGGAAAAACCGAGATTAGGATTACTTATACTTCTTTTGTTTATATTAAGTATCTTCTCGTCCCCGTTAAGTGATTTGATACGTATCGTCTTACGACTCAGATCATGATGAGTTTGTATTTTACGTATCGTTGCACTAGAGCTTCTCATTACCAAAGATTCTGTTATGGCAGTTCCTTTAAGGAACTTTACTCCCTTAAGAAAATCTCCATCCGTTACCCCCGTTGCTGCAAATATTACATCGTCACCACCTATAAGATCATCAGTATAATAAATCTTATCAAAATTCCAGCCTTCTTTTTCAAATCTTTCTCTTTCAGCATCGTCTTTGGCCCAAAGTTTTACCTGCATCTCTCCGTTAAGAGTCTTCATTGCAGCTGCAGCAAGTATTGCTTCCGGAGAACCTCCTATACCTATATAAATATCTACTCCGGTATCCGGCATTGCAGTGGCAATTGCAGCAGCAATATCTCCATCACCTATGAGTTTGATCCTGGCACCGACTTTTCTTATTTCCTCTATTATAGGATTATGTCTGTCACGGTTGAGAACTACAACTGTTATTTCACTTATTGGCACTCCGAGAGCGGCAGCGGCGATACGAAGATTTTCTCTTATTGAAGCATTGATATCAAGACGGCCTTTCAGTTCCGGCCCGACGGCAAGTTTGTAAGAATAGAACGTAGGAAGGTAAGCTATCTTTCCTCTTTCGGCTGCGACCATAACTGATACTGCATTTGGCAAACCGTACGAAACAAGTCTTGTTCCGTCAACAGGATCCACAGCTATATCCAGTTCAGGTGAGTCGTCGGCCCAGCATCCAACATGTTCTCCTATGTATAACATAGGCGCCTCATCCTTTTCTCCTTCACCTATTACAATGATACCTTTCATATCCATGTAATCAAGCATTCCTCTCATGGCATCTACTGCCGCTCCATCAACAGCCTCCTTGTTCCCAAAACCAAGATAAAGACTGCTCGTTAATGATGCAGCTTCTGTTACTCTTACAAGATCCAGAGTAATCTCCGGATAGTTGAGCTGTTTCACTTTTAAAAACCTCCCCTTGATGGTATAATTGTAGTGAGTACCCAAATACCCAACTATAATTTCATGTTGAAAAAAATCAACTTCCTTTTACAACTTAATTATAAACTAAAAACTGACAAAACAGAAATTAATATTTCCAATAAAAAGATGGTTAAACCACAAAATTAGCCCGGGGGTGCAAATAAATGGATGTAAAAGTATTAAAAGACCAACTATTAAGAAAAAAAGAAACTGTATGGAAGAAACGAAAGATTGAAGAAATAAATGAGTACTGTAAGAACTATGCTGAATTCATGGATAACTCAAAAACTGAAAGACTATCTGTAAAAAATATTATAGCTTTATTAGAAAAAAATGGTTATAAGTCCTTTGAATCTATTAAGAAAACCGGTAAACTCCCCAAAAATGCCAAAGTATACTTTTCTAATAGAGGAAAATCTCTTTTTGCCATACGAGTAAAAGGAGATATTAAAAACGGAGTAAATATAGTGGGGGCACATGTTGATTCACCACGCCTTGATCTTAAACCAGAGCCTATTATTGAAGATTATGAGATCGCTATGGCTAAAACACATTACTACGGTGGAATTAAAAAGTACCAATGGCTCAATATTCCTCTCCAGATGTACGGAACTATAGTCAAAAAAGATGGCTCAATTATTGATATTTCAATTGGAGATAAGCCCGAAGATCCCATATTTGTTATAAGCGACCTGCTTCCTCATCTTGATAGGCGAGAAGGCGATGTAAAAAAAGTTTTTGAAGCAGAAAAATTAAATATACTTTTGGGTTCGGTTTCTGTAAGTTATGACGAAGATATTAAAGAAGGAGTCAAGCTTAATGTGCTTAAAATCCTTAATGAAAAGTACGGTATAGTTGAAGAAGATTTTATTAGTGCGGAAATAGAAGTTGTTCCGGCTTTCAATTCAAGAGATGTTGGGCTTGACAGGAGTCTTATTGCTTCTTACGGGCACGATGACAGAGTATGTGCCTACACTGCTCTTTCAGCTATTATTGAAGCTGAACCAAAGTTCAAATCCTCTGCACTTATAATCGCTGACAAAGAAGAAATAGGAAGTGAAGGGAATACCGGATCAAAAAATCATTACTGGATAGGAATACTAAAGGAGCTTCTAAGCCTTCAAAAAGAAGAAGTTACCTTAGCCATTGAAGAAACCTTAAGAAATTCCGTTCTTTTATCAGCTGATGTTTCTGCAGCAGTTGATCCAAACTACAAAGATGTTCACGACCTTACCAATGCCCCTAAGTTAGGATACGGCATAGTAATAACCAAGTACACTGGCAGTGGTGGAAAAGGAGCAACCAACGATGCAAATGCTGAACTTGTTGGAAAAATAAGAAAAATTCTTAATGACTCCAATGTTACATGGCAGACTGGAGAACTCGGCAGAACAGATCTTGGCGGAGGCGGTACCATAGCAAAATTCTTTGCAGAAAAAGGTCTTGACGTTATCGATGCTGGTGTTCCACTTCTTGGAATGCATGCACCGTACGAAATTGCTTCAAAGGCTGATATATACGAAACTTATCTCGCTTACAAAGCTTTTATGGAGAGTATGGATTGAAGCTTTATGCAGGCAACCCAATAAATGCCATTGAATTTATGAATGATGATTTAAACCTTATAATCAGCACATCACCCTGGTCTTTTAAAGACCAGGGAATGGCTGTTATAATAATTGATAAAAAAATAAAGCTTTATACCGGAGAACAAGTTTATGAGATAAATACCGAATCACGTTTTCTTAATCTTAATGAATACAAGCTCTGCTTCGGTTTCGGACACGACTGTTTGAACTACGATTTTTTCTTTATGAATTGGATTAAAAATACTGATCTAATAATACTTTCTATCAATATTGAAAAAAAAGAAAATTATGAAAAATTCTTTGACCATATAGCTTCAAATATAAGCATTGTGAAAATACCTACCTTGCTTCTATTCTGCATCGATGAAAAATTTTTTACAGCAATCTTTGATGAGACTAACTCTTACAAAACTGAAAAAAACAACTATCTGCTCTACTGTTACACCGGAATACTTAAAAAAGAGAAACGATTAGTTCTTAAAGATAAGCATATCAGAGAACTTACGAGCAGTTTGAAGACTATACGCAAAAGGATTATAAATAACAAATGAGAAGCTATTTTAATAAAATAAGATGGCACTTCCTAAAAAAGAAAGTTCTGAAAATTCTCGAAAAAATCAAAACTCCAGATTATGACCCACAAAAATTGAACATTGAAATAATAAGAACCACCAACTTAAGATATATTTTAAATTCTATAAAAACAGGCCTTAACATCGGTTGTATGCTTTTTTTAATAATATCTGGAAAAGAACTTACAGATAGCGAGCTTGAGGTTATGGCAGAACTTTTTAACACTTTTGGAATCAATTTTATTTTAAGCGATAAAAAAAATCTCTACAGAATATATGAAAATTCAGTAAAAAAAATATCAGAATACGATAATATAAAATTACGGTCTTTTTTTATTAAATCGTTTAACGTTAACTTTATACTTTTTGAAGATAGTATTTCTCCAGCACAGATAATGAATCTTAAAATAAATAAAACAGATTTTATTTTTTTTGACAACCGTATTTCCGCAGTCACCATGAAGCTTTTTGCGGATTCGCTTTTCTGTTTCTGTACAAACGGAAATGAAATTGTTTCACCTCATATGATCTCCAACAATCAAGATACTAATATGATTTATAAAAGTATTCTTTCATTCGATTACACAATGCTTAACTCGGTCAAAAGAAATTATATCATGTGGGATGAGCAGATTATATCGGAGATTGAAAAAAATTTAAATACCTAATTTTCAATTTAAAAACCTGCGGCATAGCCGCAGGTTTTTTATCAAAACTCATCTCTCATGAATGGATACTTAAAGTCATTTGGCGAAATAAATGTTTCTTTTACCGTTCGAGGGGATGTCCAGCGTAGTAGATTCAGATAACTTCCGGCCTTATCGTTTGTCCCCGAGCCTCTGGCTCCTCCAAAAGGCTGCTGACCAACAACTGCCCCTGTAGGTTTATCATTTATGTAAAAATTCCCCGCTGAGTTTTTAAGTATACTTTGCGCCTTCAGAACAGCAAGCCTGTCTTTGGCAAATATTGACCCTGTAAGCCCATATAAAGACGTCCTGTCGCAAATCTCCAGAGTCTCTTCGTACTTTCCGTCAGGATACACATAAATTGTAAGCAAGGGGCCAAAAATCTCCTCCTGCATAGTTTTAAAAAAAGGATCCTTTACAAGCACTGTTGTGGGTTCAATAAAGTATCCTACAGAATCATTGTACTTTCCACCGGTAATTATTTCAGCATCAGAATTACTTTTACAGTACTCTATGTACTCCTTTATCTTATCAAACGAACTTTTATCAATAACTGCATTGACAAAGTTTCTGAAATCCTCAGGACTGCCTGTGCTTATGTCGCGCACCTGCTGGATAAGTTTTATCTTTATTTTTTCCCATAGGTTCTGCGGTATATATGCGCGTGATGCTGCAGAACACTTCTGCCCCTGATACTCAAAAGCTCCTCTTACCAATGCTGTTGCCACTGAATCGGCATCAGCAGATTCATGAACAAAAATAAAGTCTTTTCCTCCGGTTTCACCTACAATTCGCGGATAAGTTCTGTATTTATCTATATTTTCACCTATTTTTCTATACATCCCATTAAAAACCTCTGTGGAACCTGTAAAATGAACTCCAGCAAAATCACGTTCAGAAAAAACAATTTCAGAGATCATAGAAGAATTTCCTGGCACAAAATTTATTACTCCTGCAGGAAGACCTGCCTCCATAAACAGTTTCATTATAAAGTAATTCGAATAAACTGCTGTCTGCGCTGGTTTCCATATCACGGTATTACCCATGATAGCAGGAGCAGAAGGTAGATTTCCGCCTATGGATGTGAAATTAAAAGGAGTTACCGCATATATGAATCCTTCTAATGGTCTGTATTCAAGCCTGTTAAAAGTACCGGGAGCAGAAAAAGGCTGTTCTCTGTATATCTGCTGCATATAAAAAGCATTAAACCTGAAAAAATCTATAAGTTCACATGCTGAATCAATCTCTGCCTGGAAAACATTTTTGCTCTGGCAAAGCATTGTAGCCGCATTCACTGTAGCTCTGTATGGTCCAGAAAGAAGATCTGCAGCCTTTTGAAATATAAATGCTCTTTCTTCCCAGTTAATGGATTCCCATGTTTTTTTAGCTTTCAAAGCTTCTTCTATCGCATATTTTACTTCCTGTGCACCGGCCTTGTGGTATACTGCAAGTTTGTGTTTATGGTCATGAGGCATACGGCATTCCCCAAGAGTTCCAGTTTTTATTTCCTTTCCGCCTATTATAAGAGGTATTTCCAGTAATGTATTTTTTAGTTCGGTTATTTTCTCAATTATGGCTTTTCTTTCAGGACTGCCAGGTGCATAGGAAAAAGTAGGCTCATTATAAGGCCTTTGAATAGATATGATACCATTGTCCATTAATATCCCCTCCATCAACTTTTATACATTCAAATTATACTACCGAAGGCTCAAACAACAGTTCGCCTTTTTCAAACCGTTTATAATTAAGTTCAATATCAATACTCAGCTTTTTACCAATAACCATTTCTGATATCAATTTACCAACCATAGGTGCAATCATAAATCCATGTCCGCTGAACCCACATGCCATGTAAAAATTTTCAGCTTCATCGGCTTTACATATCAACGGCTGTCTGTCTTCAGTCATGGTATAAAGACCAGACCATTGTCTTACCACACGAAGATTTTTCAACGGAGGAAGCAACCATACCGCCTTTTCAGCCATTTCTTCAAGAAATCTCCATGACGAGTTTATGTTATAGTCTCTGGGTTCGGTAGGATCACCATACCCCATTATAAAACTTCCTTGCGGAGATTGCTGACAGTAGATATTATATGAAAAAGACATAACCATAGGACCAAGAACTTCATCAACCGGATCTGTAACAAGTATTTGATGACGCTGAGGATATACAGGAATATCAACTCCAGCCATCTTACCTATTTCTTTAGAATACCCGCCTGCTGCGTCTATTACAGTATCTGTACTGATAAATCCTTTACTTGTCTGAACTCCTTCTATTTTGCTGCCGTTTCTTTTAATCGACACAACCTCGGTATATGTATTAACCTCAGCTCCTAGAGAGATAGCCGCCTGCGCATAAGCATTTGTTACCAGAAAAGGGTTTGCATGCCCATCTTTTTCATAGAAAGCACCACCCAAAAGTTTTTCCGTATTCAGATAAGGCACTATTTCTCTCGCCTGTGCGGGAGTAATTATTTTTGAAGCTATTCCAAGAGAATTCTGAAGTTCAACATTCTTTTTAAACTGATTCATTTCTTTTTCTGTATACGCAAGAAGAAGGTAGCCTTTCTGCTTGAGTTCTATATCTCTTTTCGTATGAAGAATATCGTTCATGTTTTCTAGTATCTCCATACTTTTCTGTGCCAGCAGACAGTTCATTTTTGTTCCCCACTGTTGCCTGACTCCTGCTCCGCACCTCCCAGTAGATCCGCTTGCAAGAAAACTTTTTTCAATAAGTATTACATCGCTGATGCCTTGTAATGCAAGATTATAGGCTATAGAACAACCTACGACCCCTCCTCCTATAACAACTACATTCGCTTTATTTTTCATTCTTATCACCTGTTAATTCACCCAAAGCTATTCCTCCAACCGGTGGACGAGCCTTTGATGGGATAATCTCATCAATACTTTTTCCTGTAATTCGCGATATTTCCCGAGCTATTATAGGAGTGCATGTTTTCCCCTGACATGGTCCCATTCCACATCTTGTTATTCTTTTTATTTCTTCAAGAGTTGTAAAACCTTCTTTGATAATACTACGGATCTCCTCAACTGTAATATCTTCACACCGGCATATTATAGTTTTATTTTCCATCTGAATCAACCACCCTTACGGCTCTGGCCTCATAGATATACTCGCGGTCAAGCTCTATTCCTAAAAGATAGGTTTTATCGTTAATCTTCCCGTCTCTAACTTCAACTACTTTTGCTTTACAAAGTTCTTTCCCTTCTCTGGAAAGAGCAACAACCTCATCCCCGACCGCCGGAACAGGAAGAAGTTCATATGCCATTTTCAATACGGCTTTTCCAGACGACTTTGACAGATCAACCACAAATATTGCCAGTCCGGGACATTTGACTACACATGAAGCACACCCGTTACACTTATCAAAATCAACCCTCGGAATATCGTTTATATCAGACATAGGTTTTATTGCTTTTATCGGACAACTATAAAAGCACGGATCACATGGAATTCTCTGAAAACATTCTATCATAGCAAAAGGTCCTCTTTCTTTTCTTATATCAGATGGAAGTTTTTCCATGTACTCTTCTTTACAAGCTACTCCGTTTTTTTTAAGCATTTTTTATCACCACAGCTCTAGATAATCCTTTTCTTATTTTCTCACCAAAAGGTCCTGCTCTAAGCTCAGTTAATGCTGACTGAAGCCTTTGCATCTGTTCCTGGTAATCCTGTATATCCGGAAAAATACTGTAACAGGCATGAAGTGCAGCGATACTTCCGCTTAGCATTGCTGCCGTTGCCTCTTCTATTCCACTTGCATCACCACAGCAGTACAGTCCGTTTACAGATGTCTGCATAAAATCATCTCTTAGCGGAACATAGCCTCCAAGTTCTCCAGAATAAACCATTGCACATCCTGCCATCCTGACCAACTCATTTAAAGGAGTTAACCCAACGGCTAAACATACGGTGTCAACTTCGATTTCCTCTTCTGTTCCGTCTATAGGATTAAATCTTTCGTCCACTCTATGAATGACAGCCTTTTCTACCTTACCGTTGCCATAGACTCCCTTCAAAGTTGCACTAGTCAAAATCGGAACACCTAGCCTTGCAATTTTGGAAGCATGTACAAGATATCCGCCTATTTCAGGCGCCGCTTCAACAAGTTGAACTACTTTTGCACCGGCCTGTATAAGCTGATACGATACTATAAGACCAATATTGCCAGATCCTACCATTAAAACCTTTTTCCCCGGTAAAACTCCGAAAACATTCATAAGCGTCTGAACTGCACCCGCTCCGAATACACCTGGCAAATCATTGTTTTCAAATGCCAAGTATCTTTCAAATGCACCGGTTGCAGCAATAATCTTTTTAGGCTTTATCTTTTCCATCCTTCCGTTTCTCAAAACGGTAACCACCCCATCTTCATACAAACCAAGCACTGTTGAATCAGTCCAAATCTCAGAACTTCCGGATTTCCTTATTTCATTCTCAATATTCTGCGCAATCGTAAATCCACGCATACCGGCTTTTTCTTTTTTTGAACCGAAAAAACGATGAGTCTGTTTTACAAGTTGTCCTCCAAGCTTTCTATCTTTCTCAACTAAAATACTCTTCACTCCATAATCTGATACAGTTTTTGCAGCACTCAGCCCCGCAGGACCTCCGCCGATAATCATAAGATCAGTGTAAATCATAAAAGATCACCTTTGCCTTCCTGAACACAAACATGCATTCCATGTCTGGCGGGAGTAACGCAGGTTTTGACATTAACAACTCCATCGACCTCCATTAGACATGAAGAACAGTTACCTATGGCACAAAATAATCCACGTGGTCTATGGAGCCTTCGACTACTGGAAAGATCTAGAATATTCGCAGCATAAAGAGCTGCTGCTATAGTCTCTCCTTCAAAACATTCAACAGGCATACCGTTGAAAAAAAAGGTTATTTTTTTTCCCCGTTTATACTCTAAAACTGGATGATTCTCTATCCTCACACTTATCTCCCCCATCTTTGTAAACAGTAAAAACCTTTTCGTTAAAATTATAGCATGAATATGAAAAAAATTTCAACATAGTTAATATTTGTACAAACAATAGAACAGTAAAAAACATTACAACTACAATCATCATAGGATCAAGGGCAAGTTAAAAGGACTGAGCCCTGTTCAATACAGAACTCAGTCCTTGTTAATAGCTTAATGTACTACCAAATGTGTCTAACTTTTTGGGTTCAGTTCAATAATAGCCGCTTATCAATTGAATCATTATTTTTTCAGCATCTGTATTTTGAGATTGGAAAAATAATTCTTAAGCTTCTGAACGTCCTTTGAAACAAATAAAGCAAGCAGACAAAGTAATACTGCACACCCGAACCAGAATAATGCTGAATAGTTCAGAGCTTTTCCCAAACTATTGGATATCCCCTTTAGTGCAAGTCCAGCAGAAATACTTCCGGCAAAAAGCTGTCCTATTCCTGTTCCCAATGAATCCGTCAAATTGAAAACAGAAAAGATTCTTGCCCTGTCTTCCGGTTTATTAACGTTTATAAGCAAGGTTTTGACGTTCGGTCCTGTAAGCGATAATGTAAAAGCAGTGAAAAAACCAAGAATGCTGAGCAAATAAAACTTTTCGTCAGAGTAGTTAAAGTTAAGGGTTGCCATAGCCAAAAAAGCGCCAAGTGCTGTAGTTATTCCACAGAATAAAGAAACCCAACCTTTGCGGATATTATAGAGAACATTGCCTATATAGCCACCGGTAAGTATTCCAAAAAGGTTTCCGACTCCAAAAATCAGAAATATTATGGTTCCCATTGAAGGAGGTATATTTTTTTCTCTCTCAAAAAAAGTAACCAGAAAGTATGGAATGGCTCCCCAAGGTATTGTTCCTAATACTCCCTGTATGAAAAGTAAAAAATTTGTTTTTATCTTTACCAAATTAAGATAGTCTCCTGCAGATATTTTCTTCTTATAATCAATGCCAGACTCTACAAGTTCTCCTATTGCATACTCCTTTGACCCTCTTTTGGGCTCCTCAACAAACAAAGAAAAAATAATTATAATAATGAAGTTTGGTATTGAAACCAGAAGAAATGGAAGCCTCCATGTCAGAGGTGTAATCGTGTTGGTAAAGCCTGCGACTGCCATTCCGACAATCTGTCCTATTGCTATTGAGGTTGATATTATGGCCATAGCTTTGGGTCTGGATTTTTCTTCGAACATATCCCCTGCCATAGAGAACACTAGAGGAAATGACGCTCCTACTCCAATTCCCGTAAGTGCCCTGAATATGAAAAGCATTGTGAAATTCATTGAAAATGCAGAAAGAAGACACGGTATCTCCCCAACCAGAACACTGAAAAAAAGAAGCTTTTTCCTGTTATACTTATCACCAAAATAACCCCATACAAGACTGATCAGTGCCCCTATAACTGTAAATGCTGAGGTTATAAACCCTATCTCTCTGTCAGTAACCCCAAAATCTTTTTCAATGGCATTGATACTCGGTGACATAACCATCTGATCAGCGTTAAGAATTATCAAAGTAGCCACCATAAGCAAAAGCGACCACATTCCGGTTCTTTTTGACTTTTCTGCCATTTTTATCCCCCCTGAAATAAAATTTATCTATATTCTATCATAAATTCATTCATAGGTATAACTTCAACTTAGTCTTTTTATAGCTCGACTGTTAACTGCCTTGTAAATGACATAAGCAGCAATCAGCTTTAAGCTGTCAATCCATATGAATGATGGAACAAGAATCTGAAACGCAAAGACAAAGGAAACATTCTTATATATCATAAACCATATTATTCCGCAAGAATATATCGTCAATATCTGTAAAAAACCAAGTACCAGCTTATGAACCCTTTCAAATCTCCCTAAAAAAGACGAAACCAAAAAACCTATCAAAAATCCTCCCGTTGGACCTATAATTACTTCAATACCGCTACGGAATCCTGAAAAAACTGGAATACCTATAATTCCCAAAAGCAAATAAGTCAGAAAAACCTTCCACGCATTAGCCCCAAGAAAAAATGAAGTAAGAAAAACTCCTAGCACCTGCATTGAAAAAGGTATTCCAATTGGCAAAGGAATGTTTATCCATGAAAATACTGCCATAATTGCTACGAACATACCAATTTTACTAATACTCTTATAATTCATATTATCACCTCGTTTGTATGATAATACGAAAGTATTTATTTAAAGTTACCAAAACATTATGCATGCTTACATCCTACTAATAAAAGATGAAACAGCTTCAAAATATTTTTTTATAATTTTTCTTACTTCAGGTTCCTTTTTTTCAAGAACTCCTTCATCCAAAAGACTATTTAACTCATTCATATGCTTAATTACTTTATCCACACTTTCATCTGTATTTTGCTGTGTTTTTTTCATTTTGCTTTTCAGTTCATTATTCTGGTATAAAACTTTTTTATATGATTCTACTGTACTTCTTGCTGATCTTATATGATGAACAACAAGAATACTTAAGCAACAGGCAAAGAAAATTATCATTCCCCATTTTTCTGCAGTTATGCTGACATTTGTGCCAATGAAAACAAAAAGTATATGAAGCAATGATGTAATGACAAAAGATAGGTATCCAAAAAGCAAAAACTTGAAAATACTGTTATTCTTTGACTTAACAAATGATTTATAAGATAAAAAAGATGGAATTAATAAAAATAAAAATAATATCATCACTTTTTCAGATAAAAAATCAAGATTAATAAAAAACAAACCCCACTCCAGTTTTGAGTTAAGGGAAAGCACAATAATAATTCCTTTAAGAATCACTTCATATACCATAAATGCTATCTGTATATTGCGAACTACATATACGAGAACATCCTTGTCATCATCAGATTCCTTTATAAAAACTGTGCTGAAATACAATCCAATAAAGGAAAGACTGACCCACCACATAAAATATTCCGCATTTTTTACTCCAAAAAGCAAGCTTACAACTCCAGATTGTGCAAAAAGATATGAAGAAATCAGAAAACTAAGCACAATCAACTCAATGTACTCGTTTTTCTTTAATTGTAGTAATTTTTTGATAATAGGAATAAATACAAATGCAAAGACTCCAAGGAAAGTACCAAAAATGAGATACTCAAAGTTATCCAGAATGGCTTTGAAAAAAAGAACTTCTGACGAGGAAAGAAGAAAATTGTTATGTATCTGTGAAATTTTAAGCCCTACCTGGCTCAGGTCAATTTTGAGAATTAACTCACTTTTTATTGACTGCGGATATAACAGAAAAAGAAAAGAAGGTTTTTCAAAGTGGTTGTAATCCTGAAACGGAAAATGATATGAATATGCAAGCTTTTGATCAACATAGATCTGAAAAGGTGTTTTTAAAAGCTGTATATAATTTTTCAAATATCCCTGAATATAAAGAGAGAGGTCTTCATAATCAATGTTCAAAACACCTGTTTTAAGATAAAGCAAAGTATTGGAAAACTCTTTTTCCTTTTCCAAAAAAGAAAGACTATCCCAATTTTCACCATCAGTACTGTAAAAAGAAAAAGTAGCATACTCAAACTTTGTATGCTTATAGCTGTAAATCTGCCGCCCAATAGATATTAAAAAAAATATGAAAATTAAAAAAAATATGAAAATAACGAATTTTCTATATACTTTTTCTTCGGAAATAAGCAGCAATATCACCTTACCCCAATATGAAAGCTCCTAGAAATCCGGCGCCTAGAATTATGTATATAGGATCAATCTTGGTTTTTATATAAAGCAGAAATGTAATAAATGCAACAATGATTATTCTGTACTCCGTCACGTTCGGAAGCAACATCTGCAAAAAAGTAAGACATACAAGAATAACAGTTGCAATTCCAAGAGATGAAAAAAGCTTTTTTTTATCCACTTTAATAAATTTACCAAGAATAGTAGCAGAAAATAATATAATTACCGGAGGAAGAACAAGAAAAACTGTATTTAGGACGGCACCTATTATGCCATACTGTCTATATCCCACATAAGTTGCCATATTTACAGCTACTGGTCCTGGGGTCATCTGCGAAATAGAAACTGCTTCCGTAAACTGTGCAAAAGATAGGTAGCCGTTTTTAATCATTTCTTCCTGCATAAGCCCGACTATGGACCATCCACCTCCAAAAGCCAGAAATCCTATTTTAAAGAAAATTAAGATCATCTTAAGCATCATTTCTACTTCCTTTTTTACTTTCATATACATAGTTTAAAATAATTACAAGTAAAAAAACCATAACTACTATATCTTTGTTTGCAAGTAATATCAAAACACCTGCTATGCACATAATAACCTTAAAAAGGTTCCATTCCTGTTTAGAAGCCATTTTGTACAAGACCCCTCCAACCATTCCTATCACAGCACCATAGCTTCCTTTCAAAAAACCTTTTACATAAACATTATCAGAATATTTTTTTATTATACTTGCGGCAAGTACTATCGCAAAAAATGGAGGTATAAGAACTCCAAGAGTACTTGCAAATGCTCCTTTTATTCCAGCAACTTTTTTACCGCAGAGTAACGCAACATTAAAAGCTATAGGTCCTGGAAGAGACTGGGCAATAGTAAGAATTTCATAAAAATCTTTCTCAATCATAATTCCTCTGCTTTGCAACTGTTTATCCATAACCGGAACCATGGCATATCCCCCGCCTAAAGTAAGTGCCGATACTTTCAAAAACATCCAGAACAGATTAAAAATCATACTTTCTCCTTTTCATTACATCTTTATGCTTTCAAATCCCTTTCCGTATACACCGGTAACAGAGCTTATTGAAGTAAAGGCGCGCTGATCCTCTTCATGAACTACTCTTAGGATATTCTGAGTTTCATTTTTCCTGACCAGTACCATTATTATATTCTTGCTTTCATGGCTGTACCAGCCTTTTCCATCGATTATAGTTACTCCTCTGTGCATCTCTTTGGTTATACGGTCTGCAATCTTCTCATATTTTTCAGATATTACGAATATTTGAGCCGACTGCTTGGTACCCTGTAACACTATATCTATCACATAAGTACTTACAGCTATTGCAACAAAACCATATATCGTCTTTTCAATAGATTTAAAAACCAGAAACGAAGAGCCTATTACAAGTGCATCCACCATCAGTAGTACTCTGCCGGGACTTATATCTTTATACTTGTTTATTATCATGGCAATAATATCTGTTCCGCCCGTACTTCCTCCCTGAGTAAAAACTATACCTATCCCCGCACCACCTAGTCCTGCTCCTATTATAGTAGCCATAAAAGAATCATTAACCAGCGGAGTTTTGAATATCTGCTGAAAAATCGTCGTGTATAAAGAAGTAAGACATATGGCAAATATAGTTTTAACACCAAATTTTTTTCCCAGTATCTTAATGGCAATTACAATAAGAAAGAAATTCATGACAAGGTAACTTATTCCAACAGGAAAACCTGTAATATAATATATTAAAGTTCCGACACCAGTAAGTCCTCCTCCGATTACCTTGGACGGAATAAGAAAGGCTGTCCAGCCTATAGAATTTACAAATAATCCAAAGGCTATAATAAAATAAGTTTGAAAAATCTTTATCTTTTTAGTCATTTTCTCCATCTTCTCTCACTTTCTTAAAAATTTCTCCTATTGACACTTTTCGTCCGTTGATAGCATCTTTTGCTGTAATAATCTTTTTACCGGGATACTGTATTGCACCTATCTTTATCATCTCATCGGAACAAGCTACAAAAAAGCTTTCTTTCTCTGTTAAACAAACTGTTCCGGGAAAAGAGGAAGTTTTAATTCCCGTCAGCGACGAAGAAAAGACTTTGACTATCTGTCCGCCTAGCTGGCATCTAACACCCGGATAAGGATCAAAGGCTCTTATCGTATTGTGAACTTCAAAAGCTCTTTTACTAAAATCAAGTAGCAGATCTTTTTCAGTAATTTTTTCCGCATAAGAACACTCTCCCTCCTGCTCGACTGGACAGTAAGAATCCTTATTTTCAAGAAACTCTACAATAGCCTCCTTCGACGCCTTAAGAAGTTTTTCAAAAACAATGGAAAAATTATCTTTATCTGATATCTCAACTTTCTTTACCAGTGCTACAGGTCCTGCATCTAATTTTTCAACAATTTTGAATATGCTGATTCCGGTTTCTTTTTCACCATTTAGTATAGCACGCTGTATTGGTGCTGCCCCTCTGTACTTCGGAAGAATAGACGCATGAATATTCCAGCAGCCCATAGGTGGAAGTTCTACAATGTTTAGTTTGAGTATCTGTCCAAATGCAGCTGTAATAATAATATCAGGTTTTAAAGCCTTGAGAGCTTCAAAGCCTTCGCCTTTATTTATACTCGTGTACTGGAAGATTTTTATGTTTTTCTCCTGACAAAGCATCTTCACAGGAGTAGGTTGAACTGTTTTCCCTCTTCCCTGAGGTTTATCCTTCTGCGAAAAAACTCCGGAAATATTAAAACCTTTATTTAAAAGTTCCTTTAGCACTTCTGATGCAAAATCAGGAGTACCCATGAAAACGATCTTCATGTCATTCCTCAGACAGCTGTTTAAGACTCTTTTTGGTTTCTTTGATAATCTGTGAAAGCTCACTTTTGATTTTTGCTCTCTGTACTACAGTCAATTTATCAATAAACAGAACTCCTTCAAGATGATCAAACTCATGCTGAAAGATTCTTGCGGTATACTCATGAAGTTCTTCCTCAACTGCATTTCCTAAAACATCCTGATACTTAACTTTTATTCCTTCAGGCCTCATAACAGTAGCATAAAGCTTTGGAATACTTAAGCAACCTTCTTCATACTCAACATCTTCTCCCAGATACTCTAATATATGTGGGTTAATTACCGTTCGTTTGGTTTGTCCATCATCAATAACAAAAAACCTTTCATTCAGTCCTACCTGAGGAGCTGCAAGACCAACTCCGTCATATTTATACATATACTCATACATTAAATCTATCAGTTCCTGTAGCCTGTTATCAAAAACCTTTACTTCAACTGCTTTTTTTCTTAGAATGGGATCACCTAAATACCTAATCTGCACTTTCATCTTTCACCTCAAGAATACCCTTAAGATATCCTACATTATCTGATTTTGTGAGAAAAACAGTTATCGGGGTGACAGATACGTAACCTTCATTTACCGCAACATAGTCTGAGTCATCTCCGTTATCATCTTCAATTACCTTTCCAAGCATCCAGTAATAGGTACCACCAAAAGGATCTTTCCTAGCTTCAAAATAATCATTGTATCTTCTTTTGCTCTGTCTTGTAATCTTAATTCCCTTGATCTCTTCGTAACGAAGATTAGGAATATTTATGTTAAGCGTGGTAAATTCTGGCCAATCATTAATGTTGATTTTATTTAGTATGTCAACAAGACATCTCGCACCGGTTTCAAAATTCGGATTGTTAAAATCAACACAAGATACTGCAATTGAAGGATATCCGCTCAAAGCTCCTTCAAGAGCCGCAGATACCGTACCGGAATAAAGAATATCCGTGCCCAGATTGGCTCCTTTATTTATACCGCTTATGACCACATCAAATTCGATATCTCTGTATATGGCCTGAAGACCAAGTTTGACACAATCAGCCGGAGTACCATTTATCGCCTGTCCAAAAAATTTATTGTCTATGTATATTTCTTTTGCCCATAAAGGATTTCTTATAGTTATAGCATGACCTGTAGCACTTCTTTCAACATCAGGCGCAGAAATATAAACATAATGATCTTTTTCAAGAAAATTTTTAAGCACAGCTATCCCTGGAGACATTATACCGTCGTCATTGGAAATAAGAATATTCAATTGACACCTCCACAATTTTATTATTTTTATGATTTTATCATTATTTTTTTAGTTGTACTTTAAGAAAAGATTAAAATATTAACAGACAATTCATTTTTCTCCGAACAGATAAAAGCATTACCACTTCTACAATAAACAACTATAAAGCAAAATAGATAAATTTATATAAAAGTACCATTACAATACGGTATTATGGCTATAAGAAACCGGTGCCCCAATAAAACAGCACCGGTCTAAAAATCACTATAAAAACATTTTTCTTTTTAGTGTCTTACGGTATAAGAAGTGTGAAGCAGTTCATGTGATCTTTCACTGAGAGGTTCTCCGAAAAATTCTTTATATAATCTTTTTACGGATTCGTTCTCATGTGATTTTCTGTGTTTAGCAAGCGTGTCTATATCGTACACTGCAGTCATCCTTTCCACTATGACTTCCTCGTTTGTCGGAATTGGCTGACCTCCGCCGCCTATGCATCCTCCTGGACATGCCATAAATTCAACAAAATCAAATTTTTCACCTTTTTTAATTCTTTCCATCAGAATACGTGCATTTCCTAGACCATGTGCTACAGCTACTTTCACTTCCTGGGTTCCAATTTTCACACAGGCCTCCTTTATTCCCTTAAGCCCACGTACTTCATGAAAATTAAGATTTTCGAGCTCATGGCCTGTTATTATTTCATATGCTGTTCTGAGAGCAGCTTCCATTACTCCGCCGCTTGAGCCAAACAGTTCTGCTGCACCAGAAGACTCCCCAAAAGGACTATCGTAATCTTCAGCAGAAAGATCCATAAGCTTTATACCGGCCTGCATGAACATCTTGGCAAGCTCTCTTGTAGTCAGAACATAATCCACATCACCTTTCATTTCATTTCTCTGAGCCTCAAATTTTTTTGCAGTGCAAGGCATAAGTGAAACTACAACGATTTTGTCTCTGTCCATACCGATCTTCTGGGCATAGAATGACTTTATTACTGCACCAAACATCTGCTGTGGTGATTTACATGTAGAAAGATTATCAAGCATTTCAGGATAATTATGCTCTATAAATTTTATCCACCCCGGGCTGCACGAAGTAAACAGCGGAAGTTTTTTCTGGGATTTAAACCTTTTTATGAACTCTGTCCCTTCTTCCATTATAGTAAGATCTGCTGTAAAATTGGTATCAAAAACCTTATCAAATCCCAAAAGACGTAATCCCGAAACTAATTGTCCGGTAGCTATTGTTCCGGGCTTGAACCCAAACTCTTCAGCTATGGCTACCCTGACTGCCGGAGCTGTTTGGACAATAACCATCTTATCACTATTTTCAATGGCTTTCCAGACATAATCAAGATGATACGCTTCATGGAGTGCACCACTGGGACATTCAAGTATACACTGTCCGCAGTTGGTACAATCAACATTTCCCATTCCCCTATCCATGAAAGTTGTGATGATAGTCTTTGGTCCCCTATTTGCTACTGTAAGAACGTTTACATTCTGCACTTCTGCGCACTTTCTGACACATCTGTTACAAACAATACATTTTGAAGGTTCGCGTATTATTGCATGACTGCTGCTGTCAACAGATTGTTTCTTCTCTATGGGAGGAATCCTTATAGAATGTATGCCTATCTCCTGAGCAACTTGTCTGATCTCACAGGATGAAGACCTGGAACAGTTCAAACAGTTGAGATTACAGCTTATATCGTGGGAAGCTATTATAAGTTCCATTATAGTTCTACGTACTCTTCGAACCTTTTCAGAGTGGGTTTTAACTATCATTCCGTTTTCTATTTTCGTAACACATGCCGGCATCAATGTTTTTCTTCCCTCAACCTCCACAGAGCAAAGTCTGCAGCTTCCATAAGGTGCCAGTTTTTCATTGTAACATAAAGTAGGAATTTTTATGTGAGCTTGAGCAGCCGCCTGAAGTATTGAAATTTCTTCGTCAAACTTATACTCTCTGTCATTTATTTTCACACAGTATGTCATACATACACCTTCTTTTCAAAATATTTTTCCAGAATTGAAAGTATTGAGTTCACTGATGCCTGTCCGAAACCGCAACGTGCAGCAAGACCTATAGCTTGTTTTATTTCCCTTATTATCTCAATGTCCTGAGAACCAACTTTACCGTCTGAAATCATTTTATCTATCATCTTGTTTATATTTCTGTTTCCCTCACGGCATGGAAAGCAGGTACCGCATGTTTCATTCATAAAGAAATCAGAAATATTTTTTACTATAGAAAGATAATCTCTATCTTTTGAAACAACAATCATTCCTCCCGAACCAAGTGAACTGCCTGTCTGTTCAAGATCTTCGTATGTATACGGTGTATCCAGCTGTTCATCGCTTATTATGTTGGTGGCAATTCCGCCTGGCATAACAAATCCCAGACCGCTTCCCTTTACTCCACCTGCTAAATCATTTATAATCTGCATTATACTCATCTTTCCAAACTCTATTTCATAGACACCTGGATTCTTAACATCTCCGCTTATCGACAAAAGTTTGGTACCTCTGCTCTTAGGAGTACCCAAGCTAAGATATATATTTTGATCATACTTAAGAATTTCAGCTATCACTGAAAGAGTTTCAACATTATTAACAAGAGTCGGTTTTTCATAAAGTCCTTCTTTTGCCGGTAGAGGCGGCTTTATTCTCGACAGGCCACGCTTACCTTCAATTGAGTTAAGAAGGGACGTTTCATCACCACATACATAGGCTCCTGCTCCCCTAATAAGTTTCAGCTCAAAACCAAAACTGCTTCCCAAAATGCTTTTCCCAAGAAGTTTTCTTTCTGTCATCTTATGAATGCTCTCTCTTATTGATTTTATAGCTTTTTCATACTCTCCCCTTATATATATATACCCATACCTAGCATCAACCGCATAGCCGGCAATTATAATGCCCTCAATAACCTTGAACGGCAGATTTTCCAATAGAAATCTGTCTTTAAATGTTCCCGGTTCCCCTTCGTCTCCGTTACAAACTACAAATTTTATTTCCGATTTTTCAGCGGCAACAAAATCCCATTTTATTCCCGCAGGAAATCCAGCTCCTCCTCTTCCTCTAATACAATTTTCCTTTACTTTTTCAAGAACTTCTGACGGTTTCATTCTGAGCGCTTTATTTAACCCAAGAAATTCGTAGTTATCTATGGTTTTTCCAAAATCGGTCTTTAAAAATATTTTTTCCATTTTTAACATCCCCTATTGTAAAGACTTCAATATTTTTATGGCTTCTTCAGGAGTCAAGAAACTGTAAACCTGTCCATTAATCATCATAACCGGTCCTTCGCCGCAATGTCCGAGGCATTCGGCCACTTCAAGAGTAAATTTTTTATCTTTGGTGGTACCGCCGTTTTCAATCTTCAAAAATTCTTTAATACTTCTTAGTATTTCGGTACTGTTGTTTAACCTGCATGAAACGCTGTTGCATAGCCTTATTATATACTTACCTGTTGGCTCAAGATAAAGCATTGAATAGAAGCTTATTACTCCATAGAGATGAGCTTTAGGAATATTTTTCTTTGTAGCAATTTTGACTATCTGCTCTTCAGGGATATATCCATAAGTATCCTGAATATCCCTTAATTCTTCTATAAGTTCTTTGGAATAAAACTTCTCCATATCTTCACCCCGCAATATTCTCCAATGAGATTTTTTTCACAAAAGCTTAATTATAAATTTCACTTTCAAGTAAATATTAACTCTGTTATGTTTCTTAAAAACTACTTTAAAGTTACATTTTTTTGATGAAGAAACCTTTTATTAATGTTATGAATGATTTTTTAAAATATATCTCCACGCTTCTTTTAAACTAGTAAAGTGGTATAATAGAAAAAGATATAATGCAGGAGGTAATAAAAATGGATATTCTAAAACTTATTTCAGAGGAAATGACCCTAAAATTTCATCAGGTTCAGAACACAGTCACAATGCTTGAGGAAGGCGATACCGTTCCTTTCATAAGCAGATACAGAAAAGAACGCACAGGAAATCTTAATGAAGAGGAAATAAGAAAAATTGAAGAGCTCTTTAAATACTATACGAATCTCGAAAGTTATAAGCAGACAGTTATAAACAGTATAAGTGAGCAGGGAAAGCTCACCGAAGAATTACGCAAAGAAATAGAAAACGCTCTTAAGCTGAGTATAGTAGAAGATATTTATCTTCCCTACAAAAAGAGAAAGAAAACAAAGGCTGATATGGCCATTCAGGCTGGTCTTGAACCTCTTGCTATTATGATTCTTCAGGGAATGGAAGTATCTAAAAGTACTTTTAATTCATATTTTTCTGACGAATACCCTGTTTTGGAAAAGGCAGAAGAGGGGGTAGTGTATATTATTGGACAGAAATTTTCGCATGATCAGTTTATCAGAGATTCTCTCCGTAATTTTTACACAAAGAGCGGCTTTATACTTTCGCAGAAGAAGAAGGAGTTTAGAGAGCAAAAAACAAAGTATGATATGTATGATGATTTCAAACAGGAAATATCCAAGATACAGGATTACCGTATACTTGCTCTTGACAGGGGAGAAAAGGAAGATGTCCTTTCTATTTCTTTATCTCTTGAGGAGGTTTTTATTGAACAGCTCTTTTCAAACTATATGACAAAAAAAATGCCAAATGACACTTATATTAAGACCGGGCTTGAATATGGTTTTAAAAACATGTTGGATCCTTCGATCAGTCGTGAAATCAGACAGAGCATGAGTGAAAAAGCCGGTGATGGTGCTATAGAATTATTTGCAAAAAATCTCAGAGAACTGCTTATGACACCTCCTCTCAAAAACAAACGTGTTTTGGCTATTGACCCGGGTTTTAGAACTGGGTGCAAGGTTGTTGCGCTAGATGAGTCAGGAAAGTTTTTGGAGTATAATACTATATTCCCCGTTCCTCCACAGAACGATTTTGAAGGAGCAGAAAAAACTGTTTTAAAAATG
>Ga0208195_1000488_pt1 | contig 51108 bp, 38 predicted proteins | sample AD_UKC077_MetaG_FD_184441 | JGI IMG/M metagenome (GOLD analysis project Ga0208195, IMG submission 184441) | Active sludge microbial communities of municipal wastewater-treating anaerobic digesters from USA - AD_UKC077_MetaG (SPAdes) (version 2) | ecosystem: Engineered > Bioreactor > Anaerobic >... | reverse complement strand
AGCTTCAGTCACAGTTATAGATACCAAAAGAGAGCATCACAACTTAAGTGTAAAAACTTCCAATGTAGTGGACTATTCCAATCACGGAGTTTATGAGGATAAAGAAACAAAAAACATAGTTGTATTGGCTCCTTACAGGGAGAATCTTTCGCAATATCGCTGCTATCTGAACAGATATGTAGTAAAAGTTAAGTAAGCCTCACGTTTTGCATCGCTTACTTATCGATTTTATTATTTTTCAATAAAAAAGTTATATGTTTTTTCTGCGGGATTGCTTAGTCTGATACATGCTTGTATCCGCTCTTTGGAGCAGAGAATCCACTGTTTCACCGCTGTTGTGAGTAGCAACTCCGCAGCTTAATGCTACTCCCTGGCAACAGCCGAAGTTGTATCCGGAAATGAATGCTTCTATTCTTTTTGCGATATCCGTTATTCCTGCATAATCGGTGTCGGGACAGATTATAAGGAACTCCTCTCCGCCCCAGCGTCCTGCAATATCCGTTTGTCTTACACAAGCCAACAGAAGATTGGATATCTCCACAAGCACTTTATCTCCTGTCATGTGTCCGTATGTGTCATTGATGGATTTGAATCTGTCAATGTCGGCAATTATAATGGAAAAAGGCTTTTTGCAGGTTTTGCTTTTACGTACCAGCTCATTCAGTGTTTCATCCAGTTTGTGTCTGTTATAAAGACCGGTGAGTCTATCCGTTATGGACATCAGATGAAGCTGATTATTTTTGATTACAAGAGATTTTTCCGCCCGTTTCTGGCTTCTTTCATAATACACTATCAGTAGCATCAGGCATGCACCGGCACCTGAAATATTGATGATTGACATGTAGCTGAAGACGGCAGGTTGCCAGTCCCCGTGGAAAAAAATAATGTATAAAAGTCCCGATAGTCCCAGAATAAGTGTTGCCCTTACTCCTTTTTTTCCTTCCAGCATCAAGTATACGAACGGAAGGTATGCCGCAGCCCAGAATAAGCCGGAATAGTCGCTATAAACCAGATGGAGAATGGAACCCATCAGAAAAGTTGCTAATATTACGGCAAAAACCGAAGTAAGCTGTATATTATCCGTCTTATGGAAGAATATGATTACAACAACCGACAATATCATTACCGCAAAATAGAAATAGATAAAGACGGGATGATCGGTTTTTATTATATTCAGGATGCCGAAAATCATGCATATGATAGACATATACGCAACGGCGGCATTTAAAAGGAATGCTCTTCCGTAATCAGGATTATCGGACTTAAATCTGTTGTTATTTGAAAGGTATCTTTTTAAAACCTTATTTCTTTCCCCCAAAGTACACCCTCTAAATAATCATTCCAGCATAATATACACTATCTGTAAATAAAGTGCAAGCAAAAACATGCATTATTGGTAATTCAAGGTAAATTCTAGGTAAATATTCTTTCTCTATTATTCTTTTCTTAATATGAAACTCATGCTGTTACACTATTTTGCATAATGTCCACGAATAAATCCGCTATGTAGGGATCAAGCGTTACACCTGAAGATTTTCCGATTCTGTCCAAGGCCTCTTCTTTTGATAAAGCGCAAATGTTTTTAGTGTTTGTCAGTGCATCATATGCTTCGGCAACCGCAACAATTCTTGCAATTAGAGGAATATCCGATTCCTTTAAGCCTTTCGGGTACCCTGAACCGTTCCACTTCTCATGATGAGAGTATATGCCTTCGGCTATGTCCAGCATATCATCAAAAAGATTTAATATTCTGTATCCGTAAACAGGGTGTAGATGGAACTGCTCTCTTTCCTCATCGGAATAAACTTCCTTTTTGAGTATTTTTTCATCAAGAACCACTTTTCCGATATCATGCATATATCCGGCAATCTTTGCTTTTTTGACCATAGGTTCGGGAAGTTTCATGGCCAATGCTATTTTCTCCGATAATGCCGATACATTCTTGGAATGGACCACTTCTCTGGGACTTCTTTCGTGCAGGGTTATGACCAACTCGTTCAGCATATCGGTATTGGTACTTCTTCTGTTCATGACTTTCTCACGATACATCCTGTCTTCGGCCATATTGATTGCCTGTTCAATGGATGTTTTATCATCGGTGATTGTCTCCGCTCCAATGGATATACTGAATGTTATAGATGCTATTCTGGCATTATGTATTTCCTCTTTAACCGCATTCATTATATCGTATGCTTCTTCCCGATCGGTCTTAGGTAATAATACAATAAATTCATCTCCTCCGACACGGGCTATGAAAGAATTATTGTTAGCACTGTTTTTCAGCGCCTGTGCCGTTTTCGTTATCAATCTGTCACCGATATCATGTCCGAATATATCATTGGTTATCTTAAGACCATTTATATCGGCAAATATTACCGAATAAGGCAGGTTATCCGATACTTCAATCTCTTTTATTCTTTGCTCAAAAAAACGCCTGTTGGGAAGATCGGTAAGCACATCGTGAAAACTTAAGTATCTTATACACTCCATATCGGACAGTTTTTGAGTTATATCCAGAAAAGTTACCACCGCACCGATAACCTTGTCATTTTTATACTGAAGATAAGAATGCAGTTCAACATGAATAGTGCTTTTATCCGCTTTTAAAAACTTTATATTATCTATATGCAAAGCTCTGCCTTGTTTCATGTACTCGATAACTTTGCTTGTTCTTTCATCGGTACTGTCAAACAACAGTTCATGCATTTTCTTACCCAGAAGCTGGTCCTCGGTTTCATAACCTAATATTCTCAGACAACTTCTATTGCAAAAAGTACATACTCCTTCCATGTCTACTCCGTAAATAGCTTCCGCAGTAGAGTTCAGTATTATCTGCAACTGTTCTTTTTTTTCTTCCAATTGCTCATTTAAAGCTGCAAGTCTTTTTGTTTCCGAATCTGCAGTATTAACGGAATCGGATATCTGTTTGCTATTATTTTCAGTCATGTTATCAATTAATAATCTGTCTTTTTTGTTAAAATCTTTCTTCATAACCCATAACTCATCCAGTTACATCGGCAAATCTATTTGAGAAGAGGTAATGTCAAGTCTTTAAATTAATTTTCAAATAGTTAGTCCGGTAACCGATATATATAACATGCTTTATACAGCCATGTTTTTTATAATTTTTGTCATAGTTGACCACTAATGATTATATCACAAAAAAGATTTAAATAAAGAAAAATGTAAAAAAATGTTTATTTGCTGAATAAGCAAATTCTTCACGGCATTTCTGCCGCTTTTTACAGATGCCTCTATCAAACGGTAAGGATGCTTGCATTAATATATGTTATAGGATGGACTGTTGTTGATGTTAATAAATAGTAAACTCCACTGTTTCCTCCAGATAATCATCAACATACAATTCCACTACATAATCTCCGACAGGGAATTCAAACTCGCTTTGGTCTAAGCTGAAGTAGAACCACGCGTCATAGTCAATATATATATAATCGGAAATAAAGGATTCATCGGAATCAAGGTGATACCAAACGGAAACAACACTTACCTCTTGATTGACATTTTGTATATAAGCCGCGACATAAATGGTAGGTTCGGTACCGGGTATGTTTCTGACCCGGTTGAGAGGTTCATAAGTTTCCGGGTCCAGCGCTGTGGCTACACATGCCTTTTTAATAACGGGAGCAGAAGAAAACCAACCGTTGCTCAATGCCGCTACAAGTAAACCGAAAACCACAATAATAGCAATTACGGCAATTACGACACCTGCTTTACTTTTCTTAGGTTGTACATATGGTCGTCCGTACGGTGCCTGCTGTAAGGGCGGCATCTGTTGGAATTGATTAGTTTGTCTGAGAGGCGGTAACTGTTGTTGGTATTGGTTGGGTTGCCTGAGAGGCGGTAACTGTTGTTGATATTGGTTAGGTTGTTGCAGTGGCGGCAACTGTTGGTTCGGCTGTTGAGGTGCGGACAAAGCATAGCCGCAATTAAAACAGAATCTCGTGTTATCACCATTATTTGTACCACATTTCGGACAGAACATTTTACTACCCCCTTTGTATTTCTCTTTTAATTTTTTGAAATAATAACTGTATTACATTATATATCTGCTATACAACATAATTTTATCATGAACAATATTAAATCGGCAATAAGAAATACTTTTTTATATCTGGTTTATATTTTTACCGCTATTTATAAATATCGGAGTAGCTCATCACATGCTTATATGTTATATCCGCCAGGTAGTCTGTATCAACAATACCGATACCGAAAATGGAGGTCTCCAGTTTATTTTTTATCGGAGCGGTCCAATAATCGGGTATATACTCTATTCCTTTGAGCATACCTATAACGGAACCTACCGTAGCGGCATTACAGTCGGTATCAAACCCTGTCTGTACCGCCAAGCATATTGATTTTGCATAATCATTGTTACCGTACAGGAGCGAAGCTATTACTATGCAGGTATTGGAAATGGCATGACACCAGTGATGTCCCGAATGTTCATCATATTCTTCATGTATAGATTCAAAACACTTCTCGCAAGTCATTCCCGATTCATATTGCTTCAATACCTTCATGACAGCTTTATACAATCTGGATGTCTGAGGTATCTGGTAAAGCCCGTAATTTATGGCATCTTTCACATTATTGCAACAAGCCGCTGCGGCAATTATTGCAGCTATCAGCATTGAGGAGTATATACCGTTCTTGATATGAGAAACTCTTGCATCTTTCCAAGCCATGTGTGCCGCTTTTTTAGGATCTCCGGGATTTATATATCCGTAGTAGTCCACCCTTATCTGAGCACCTATCCATTCTCTGAAAGGATTCTTGTAAATTGCCGTTTCCGGAGGCAGATATCCCTTTGCTATGTTCAGAAAAGCTACTCTTTCGGCTGTGCAATAAGCACTCTTCGGCTGTTTTTCCAGCCAGGTTTTTGCTACATCATATGAAGTAAACCGGTCGGTGAATTTATCTACGATAACGGAGGAGAGTACCGTATAGTTGGTATCGTCATCCGAAGGAGCATATTCAATTGCATCGGCATAACATCTGTTTCTTAAGTTATACTTGTATTTCGAATAAATTTCTTCACTCATATCCGACTTGAGTATGTATCTGTGCATGGGGTAATTACCCGTTTCTTTAAGCAGCGGAATAAGCTCCTCCGTGCGGATACCTTCCACAGTTTTGCCCAGCAGACACCCGCAAATGCGGCCCATCCACGCTCCTTTAATTTTACTTTTCAAAACATTCGTTGAAAGTTTACCGAAAGGATAGTGGAAATCATGTTTGGTTAAAGGATAAATCAAATTAAGCTCATCGGGCTCATTATACGGATAATCCGGTGCATAGGGAGTATTCAGAATCATATTATGCAACGTGTCCGCCAGTTGCTCTTTATAAGTAGATGTCTCCAAAGCCTGGATGCTTTCCATAAGAGTTTTCAACTTGGTAATATCTTTGCCTTCGTCAAGACATTGCTTGTATTCTATTGAAAGTTGTGTAGAATATACTTCCCACCAGTGCAAAGCCTGGTAACTGGGTTGAATCTCTTTTTTTACACGGAACTCCTGATGCGGATCTCGCGTTTCCAGATCCAGAATGTAGTCCACCGATACATTAAAAACCCTGCTTATGGATATGAGTTTATCACAGTCCGGTAAAGATATGCCTCTTTCCCATTTCTGTACAGCCTGTCTGCTTACATTAATCAGTGAAGCAAATGCCTCCTGTGTAAGACTGTGTTTTTTTCGCAATTCATGAATTTTATTACCAAGCATATCAATACCTCCATATGTCAATAATACGATATACAAAGAGAGAGTTCAATATACTTTAGTATACATTTATGCAACTGTAAGTAGCATAAAGCATGAAATCAAATGATGTGCTGTGTTGACTTATTCATTTGTCTTTATTCTCTTATTTTTAAAAAAGATATTCAATAATTCCGAACAATCGGCTTCCATAATTCCGCCGGTTACCGACACCTTATGGTTAAAAGCGGTATCAAAGACATTGAGTACCGAGCCTGCACATCCGGCCTTCTTATCATAGGCGCCGAAATACAGGTTCTTGATTCTTGACTGTATTATTGCTCCCGCACACATTATGCAGGGTTCGCAGGTGACATAGATGTCACAACCGTCAAGAAACTGCGTATTAAAAAAAGCACACGCCTGACTTATCGCCAAAATCTCCGCATGTGCAGTGGAATCTTTATCGCAAAACCTTCTGTTGTGAGCTTTTGCAACTATATTTCCGTCTTTTACTATAACAGCACCGACCGGTACATCGTCATGTTCCAAAGCCTTGGACGCTTGCTCCAAAGCCTCTTTCATCATTTTTTTTAACATCAGAAATTAAGTCTCTTTATTCCCGTAACACAAGCAGGGCAGAGGTTTGCTCCTTTGAATACTATCAGGTTATCGGTTTCTCCACATAATTTGCAACGGGTATTATATTTCTTAACGCATATAGCGGAACCTTCAAGATACATTTCGACGTCATCTTTGACATTCATTTCACATTTCTTTCTGTATTTTTTAGGCAGTACTATCCTTCCCAACGGGTCCAGTCTCCTGATAACAGTGGTGTATGCAGTTTTTCTAACCATTTATGTTGCCTCCTATAAAAACTGGTGCACTCAAGAGGATTCGAACCTCCGGCCTGCGGTTTAGGAAACCGACGCTCTATCCTGCTGAGCTATGAGTGCCCATGCTCCATATTGTACCTAAACAGCGATTCAATGTCAAAGAAAATATAGACACGGAAGTGATTAACAAGTTCGGAATCGAATTCGATTCTTGCAACCGAGGAATGCGGGAAACGGCCTCAACTTCCTCTATATCTTTTCCGATTTCTTGTTTGATTTCTTTTACATAATTTTTATAGTCTTTCCAATTTGCCATTGTTTATCCGTCCTTGCTATAGAAATGTGACTTTAAAACAGGTCCGAATGTGTGCCGGTACGAAACAGAAACAGTTCAAGTTCCGTTTTTTCAATTTTGTAAATTAAAAGCCGATCAGGTTCTACATTACATTCACGGAAATTGCGATATTTTCCGGTTAGGTTGTGGTCACGGTGCTTTACCGGTAGTGGTTCCTGGCGGGCAAGCATATTAACAACTTTGTTAAGTTTTTCGAGTTTAAAACCGCGTTTTTTTGCTTGCTTCAAATCTTTTTTGAATTGATTTGACAGAACCGCTTTAAGCATCGGAGAGTACCTCGTCCATAGCTTCCTTAAAGGAATTGTAGCGTTTATAGTTGCCGGGATTCTTCTTCATCTCTTCGTACTCCGCCAAGGCTGCTTCAGTTTCAGGGTTCAGACCTAAGTCCCTGAACAAATCTTCGGCCTCCTTTTTTAGAGAAGAATCTACTCTGATATTGATATTTGTAGTGGACACAGCCGTCACCTCCTATCCTTCTTTTTATTATAGATTTATTATAATCTCAGGTGCAAGAGATTTCAGCACAGTGTAAAGCATTGTTTGCGTTGATGTTTCTCCTGAGTTAAGTATTCAGTATGCTTATCTAAACTGAATATTTTAAATTAGACGTAATTTAACTTGCCGGTAACTTGCTGCGAGAGATAACAATGTATCCACACAGATATAATTATCATTCAAAATTTCTACAACTAAAAAACCGAAACACTCCTTACTTAAACTATTGATTTAAATGATTTATTTAAGTAATATATATAAGGCGAGGGGAGGAGTATCGAAGTGGTCATAACGAGCTCGACTCGAAATCGAGTTGTCCGAGAGGACACGTGGGTTCGAATCCCACCTCCTCCGCCAACAAAAAACGCACTTTTGTCTGCCAGGACAAAGGTGCGTTTTCCTATGATATTCTATGACTGTTGACCAAAAGTTGTGTAAAAAACCGTCATTTGGCCTTTTTCGGTCGTTTTCGGTAGAATACAATCAATAAGACAGCAGCAGCGCAAAGCAATACAGCAAGACCGATACTTATAAACAACCAGATATTTACTCCTTCAGGGCTTTGCATATCCGCAACATCCGATATCTTTGCATCTTCGAGAGTTTTGGTGGTTATCAGATATTCCGACATTGTATTGTTTCTATAGGTTACAATACCGTCCCGACCTACAGTGACATCGCCTGCTATCAATGTAAATATACCTGTTTCGGGATCATATTTATAAATGTTTACCTTTGTGCCTTCAGTCATACCGGTAGCGATGCTGAATTCCGCCATGCCCGGCAGTTCACCGTGATAGGCAAATGCAAAAGTGAAGTGTTCACCGTCAGGACCGGCCGAAGCTAAAATTTCCTCTCTGTTGAAGGCACCTTTGTAATAGCCGAAATCAAACAGGGTAAGGTTGTAGGCGGTTGTTATATCCTTTCCTGCAAATGTGACGGTAGCACCATCCTGAATGAAGGCCAGTCTTGCTCCCGGATTTTCCTGCAGCCTGACAAAATGTCTTCCGGTAATCATGGTGCCGGTAAATTCGTCCAGTTCCAACTTGAACAAGCCTATCTTTCTGGCGGACATTTGATCCAGCAGGGGACCGCTTTCAAGATAGGTAACCGGACCGACTGTTTGACCGTTCGGGAAAAATTCCAGCTTCTCCGTCATTCCGGTACCGTCTATCCATAAAGCTTTTGAAGTTCTGTTGTTATTATGATCATCGCACATATCCGATAGGCCATTTATCAGAGTGTCTCTCAGCCTTTTAGCCGCAAGGTCCTCGGCATAGGCTGCGGAATCGTAATGATAATTGTCGCAGCGGGGAGAGTAATCTGTAAACTCGGTTCCCATGCCCCCTCCGGAATAACTGACCCCGAAAGCATTAGGGGTGCCGGGACCGACTCCGACGCCCGGAAAGGCGTTCCAGCGTATAAACATGGCACCGTTATGCGTCCAGCGATCATCGGTATAAACATCCTTGGGATCGTCCCAGCGGATTGTAACGGCATTGGGAGGTATGCGCTCATACACCGCCTTGTCTATTGCAAAGGAACCGGGAACACAATACATAGCATCCCATGCTTCTCCGATTTGATGAAATTCCGGCAAAACAAATGAGGGGGAAAATTCCGACCCTGAAAATGAATAAGCCTGAGGTTGAGAGGTGTACATTGAATATTTGTTATCAGCCGAAACCGAAATAACCGGTCTTCCGGGTATATCCGTTCCTCCCGATCTTCCCGACATAGGCGGTCGGGTAGGTTCATCTATGAAGTTACGAATCTTTACCTCCAGACTGCAGGCTTGCGTATCACTGCCCACTGCATTTTCCGCTTTTATAGTAAAGTAGTATTTACCTAATGCAACATCCGGCCCTATGGTAAGTAGCCCCGTTTCGCTGTTTATCCATACACCTTCGGGCAGAGGATATCTCCCCGTAGGTATCAATGACCAGTAAATCGGTGTACTGCCGGAGGCGTTTATCTGAATATCCATTCTGTTACCGTCGGAGTATTTTATAAACTGATACCCATGTGCCTCACGTGCAATTTTCGGCGGTGTACGCGGATCGGTTACAATCAGACTGCAGGCTTGCGTATCACTGCCTACTACATTTTCCGCCTTTATTGTAAAGTAATATTTGCCTATCTCGATATCCGCTCCTATGGTCAGCACCCCTGTCTCGGCATTAATCCATACGGCTTGGGGCAGAGGATGTTCTCCGGTGGGTATTAAAGACCAGGATATCGGCGTACTGCCGGAAGCATTTATCTGTATATTCATTATTGAGCTGCCGAGAGATTTTTCAAATTGGTACCCGTGCGGCTCTTGTGCAATTTTCGGCGGTGCGGTTGCCTCGACTACGGTCAGACTGCATTCCTGCTTGTCGCTGCCATATGCATTTTCCGCCTTTATTGTAAAGTAGTATTTACCTAACGCAATATCCGGCCCTATGGACAATACCCCCGTTTCGCTGTTAATGCGTACGGCTTGGGGCAGAGGATTTTCTCCGGTGGGTATCAAAGACCAGTAAATCGGAGTACTGCCGGAGGCGTTTATCTGTATATTCAATGTTTCACCGTCCAGGTATTTTATAAAATCATATCCCTGTCCCTCTCTTATGATAAGAGGCGGTGCGGTCTGCTCGGTCACGGTCAGACTGCATGCTTTCGTATCGTTGCCGACATCATTTGTTGCTTGGATTGTAAAGTAATGTGTGCCGACATATATACCCTGATTTGCTGAAAGAATGCCGGTTTGGGAATCAATATGTATGTATTCCGATAGGGGATAGCTGCCTGTCGGGACAAGTGCCCAGGTGATAGGTGTGCTGCCGGTAGCAGTGACAGGAACGGTTAATCCTTGTCCTCCCGCAGTCATGGAAAAGACATATCCGTGTCCCTCCTCTGAAATCACCGGTGCCGTTCGCGTATCTCTTACAGTCAATCGGCATTCCTGCGTGTCGCTTCCCGCTACATTCACAGCCCTTATTGTAAAGTAATAGGTGCCGACCGGAATATCCGATTTCACAGTCAGAACGCCGGTGTGTGACTCCATTAATATGTGTTCCGATAGGGGATTACTGCCTGTCTGTATAAGTGACCAGATGATAGGTGTGCTGCCGGTAGCAGTGACCGGGACGGTTAATCCTTGCTCATTAACATTTATTTCAAAAACATACCCGTGTTTCTCCTGTGCTATTGCCGGCGGTGTGGGTAGGGGCGGTTGGTCGGGCGGTATGATGATACCTCTAACGGTAAGAGTAAACTCCTGTTCGTCGGGCGGTGAAGGATCATGTCCTTTATATAAATCATCGGCGAAACTGAACATGATATCACGATTTTCCTCCGCCCGGATGGTGAACTTGTAAGTGCCCGGGGAAATCAGTCCGCCGGGAATAACCATATGTCCGTTATTTCCGATGACAAATCCTTGCTGCTGTGTGAGGCTAACTCCGGCAGGAGCCCCGATAAGCGTATACTTTATCAGTCCGTATCCGTCAGCTTTTATATCAAATGAACCTCCGTTTGTATCCACCTCTACATGGTTCGGGCTGGTTATTTTTACCGGATTGGGATGGGCCTGCCACACCCACTCCACAGTGACGCGCTGAGAAAACAGTGCTGCTCCGGTGGGTTTGCCGGATTCATCCAGAATAGGCGTCAATTTCCGCATGCCGGGTTGACTGAAGTCACGTTCCCAACTATCGGGGAAGGCGACATAATATCCGACCTCGTCATAATATTTTTCATCTTTTGAATAGTCCTGTGTGGAAAAGACTTTCATGTGATAACGGAACTCCTCATCGGTAGGCGTGCGGGTGCCGTTATTGTTGAATATCCAGATATGCTCGTCATACTGCATGCTGTCGATTATTTTACCGTTCTCTTCGTATCGCTTGTATGAGCCTTCCACCACATTCAATACACGGGAAAAACTCATGGACATCCCGGATTGGAATTTGACGCGTGCGTGGACCGTCTCTTCATTATAGAAAACGGTCAAATCAAAGCCGTTTGCACTCACATAGTCTTCAGACATTCCCGGAACTTCAAAGTGGCTTGTATCCGGGATATACCCTAAAACCGCCTTCGGTGCATTCAGAGGTATTCTTGTATCGAAATAGCCCGTTTCATCAGTTTGTGTGACCGTGCTGCCTCCGTACGGTTGGTGATAATTGTATGAAGTGCTTGTATACGGGTGAACAAAGACCGGTTTATGGTCATAGTACGACAATGCGTAGGTAAGTTCGGGTACACCGTCTTCCCAGTTTAAGGTACGGATGGGCTGTATCCTGCCGGTTACATAGTGGTTGTAGTAGTCGGCATAGGAGATTGTCATTTTATCAAAAGGCAATGTGGGTATGACAGGATCGGAATAGTAGGTTTTACCCTCCCACTTAAGTTCAAGATATACCTTGGATTTGCTGCGAAGGGCCTCTCCGTCAGGATACTGAATAAACTCGCCCCACGCGTTGGTACGGGCATAACCGGTTTTCGGATATTTTTCAATACCTATCTGATTAAAAGTGGACGGGTTGTTCAGGTCGACATTAATATTTTTGGGAACCACCCAGATCCGATATTCAACATTGCCGGCCGGCTCATATGGAGCTCCGGATTTATCCGGCTCTTTTTGAATGGTACCGCCCGCTCGTTTGGGATGAAGGAAAACTTCCTGAAACTTGATTATAAGGCCTGCCGTGTCGGTTTGTCGTCGATTCAGTATTGCAGGTCGAAAATTGGCTAAATTGTAAATTTTACCGAGGAATGACACATAGACATTAAGTATAGCGTAAAGAGTGACATCAAGATAGGCACCTTCTTTTACCACACTTACACCCGTTCCCAGTAAGACTCCTGTTCCCACTAAATCCAGACCGAAAACCTCTAAGCTCACCATGGGACCGAACTTCATATATCCGTTTATCTTAGCTGCAAGTTGTACATTTCCGTCACATTTTATATCCTGATAGATATGCGGTGTAACGCTTGTGGGTACACAAAATGATGTACCGCCGCTTACTCCTACCTGTGCCGGTGTCCACTCACGCATAGCAATATCCAGACGAATATCGCCGTCCATACCTACAATAGCATAGAGACCGCCGCTTACCCGACCGATAAGAAAGGGTACATCAATGGCTAGGAGAGGTATACGTATCTCTTCATGAACTTCCGCGTCCAGTTCGATAATAAGGTAGCATTCCTGCTTTAAGCTGAGACCTATTTCATAGCCGCCGAAAGAGGAATATCTGCCTGTCAGTTCTATATTATCAATGCCCAAACCGCCGGTGACCGTAACGGCGATTTTAGTGTTGCTGACAGTGGCATCCAACCTTACTTTTTCAAATTTCAGGGCAAGCAGAGACTGGTTTGAGATATATTTAAACCCCTTTTCCATATCAACATTGAACTCGTCACCGGAACCCAGTGTCCTTATATCTGCATAGTTGTCTTCGGGCTTGGGCAGACAAATATTTCGTTCGATATTGGGCGCAAATCCGCTTATATTCGCCCTTGTCAGCTGAATGGTATCTTCTTCCAGTGTAAAGTCCTTAAGTATTTCGTGAAGTTGGGGCGTGGTAAGCCCATATGTCCCCTCCAGCGGTTTTATCATTTCTTTGAGTTGCTCGTCGGCTTGAAAAAGTCCTGTAAAAATAGTGGGGGACACCACCTTAAAAGCGGTACCGGTCGATTCGTCCACGACCACCGTTCCGTTTTTGATAACACCGCCTGTCTTTGCGACTGCAGCATCCAAGATATTCTGACGAATATAGCCTCCGTTGGCAATAATCTGATTGGGCGGTTGCAGTTGCTTCATACTGCCCGACATGAGTTGCCCGGCCGAAGCAATGTGTTTTGTGATGCCGGAATCTACTTTTACCACATCATCAGCAAGCGTGTAGGAAATTTTATCAGGCGAGAAAGTCGCCGGTGCCTGACCTGCTACCCATTGTCCCCAATCAACGCTCGGTGCCAGGAAAGGATAATCATAAGCAGGCTCATAAGGCCTGTTATAAAAATCGTTTTGAGTATACTCCATGGCTTGAATTGACGATAATGTATTTGTATTTTGCAAAACCGCAGTTGCAGCCATAAACTGTTCCTGCGAGTTGCTTTCAGCAGACATTATCATTGGCAACGGAGAGCAGGAAGTAAGCAGCATACATATTGCCAGTATAATTACAAAAATTCTTTTCATGTGGGTGTCCTCCCGATTATGAATATTATGTTATTCGTTTGTCTATGATCCGGTACCGGAAATAAGAAATACTGTAAGATAAGTTCGGTTTTACTGCTGCTCCGAGTTTCCGGTATATTCGATTGACAAAGTAATTTGCTCCCCACATGCTGACAGACTCTTCGGAACATCGCATTTGCTTTTATACCAAAAAGGTTATGCTTTTAACACGGTGTCGTAATTGAAATGACATCAGCATCCGAGGTGTGCTTCTTTTTACGTATTCAAGGCAATTCTAATTGCGATTTCATTATACAATGATTTTTTTATTTTTAACAGATGATATTTGTAAAAAGTTGACATAAAAAGGGTGTCTTTGGTCAATATTTGAGTTGTTCTATTGAAAAACCGTGTTAAATCCGTTCTAACGGTTTACATCCCGATGGAAAAAATCAAAGCACTGTTGTACAATATTATTGAGATTTGCGCACCATCTTCGCGAAAAGTAATATAAGGTTTTGTATAAAAAGTTTCAGAGGTATCGCTAATATGTTGAAAAACAAAAGAATCAGAATAATACTCATATCCACTCTTGTTGCATTGGTGATAAGTGCCTTGTACATGCTGGGCATAATATCCGATGAAATAAAGCTTTTTAAAATGGAGGCAACTTCTGTTCTGGATAATCAGGTAGCTTCCATAAGAAATGAGTTTATGGTCAATATAAATTCCGTTTATGAGCTCAGAGCCCTTGTTTACGGAGCCCGGGGCAAGTATGTGGATCCGCAAATAATAGGTGAACGGATATTGAAAAATCCCAATATACGTAACATATTGTATGCGCCCGACTCTGTAGTAACAAATGTCTATCCTTTGGAAGGTAATGAAGCCGTTATCGGATTGGATTTATTGAGTCCTGAAAACAAAAGCTGTGAGGATGCTAAATTGGCGGTGCAATCGGAGGATGTAGTTCTAACGGGACCGTATGAATTAAAGCAAGGCGGACAAGCCTTTTCCGCAAGACTGGCGGTCAGGATTCCCGATGAAAATTCCCAATTGAAGTATAGCGGATTGGTATCGGTTACCATGAATTTTCCCGATTTAATATCCGAAAGCACAAATAATCTGCATAACAGTTTAAAATATGATTTTATACTGGAAAAAAGACTGAACGACAGTGATGAATATATCGAAATCCATTCGGGCAGAGTTTCGAAATATGACGATTATATATCTTCCGACTTTTCCGTATCCAACATGGACTTCAGATTATCCGTAGTACCGCAATCCGGTTGGTATGATAAGTCGGGAATTATGATAAAAATACTGGCCTTTGTTGTCGTGTCTCTTGCTGTAGGTATAATCATGGGCTTTATCTTCGCCGCCAGGCAGAAACTGATAGAAAAATCCAGAACCGATGCACTGACGGGAATATATAACAGGGCGGGAGGAACTCACGCGATAAATACTATAATCAAGAACAACCTCTATAAAAGCGGAGCCTTTATTATGATGGACTTGGACAACTTCAAGAGTGTCAATGATCAACTCGGGCATCAGATGGGGGATGAGGTACTTATAACCACAGCGGCAATACTGAAAAATTCCATCCGTGCCACGGATATATTGGCCAGACTGGGAGGAGATGAGTTTATGCTGTACCTTCCGTTTGAGGGCGACTCCGATTTCTTAGATAAAAAGCTTGAGGAAATTCGTATTAAGATGCACCGCGACATTAAGGGAACGGAGGGAGTCGTAACCGTAAGCAGCAGTATAGGCGTAACCTTCTACGATAAAGACAAAAACTTTAATACCCTTTATGAGCAAGCCGATAAAGCCCTCTATCAGTCAAAGGAAAGCGGGAAAAACCGGATAACGATATATGAAGCAAAATCAGACATCGGATAGCGATTTATCCGGGATCAGTCTCTTCCTATAAGTATGGATTACATGCTTTTAAGTTAAGAGAATCGGAAAAATATATTGATACTTTCCGACTTGTATTATTAACTGTATTACGATAAAGTTTATCGTGATACAGTAATGAAGGGTTCGTATGTTTATCGGAAGAGAAAAAGAGTTAAGTACACTCAATCAAAAGCAGGAGCAGATTTAACTGTTTATGAATGCTTCTCAAATTGAATGTTAAGTGAAATAGTCTTGAAAATGCTATGCTACTATCATAAGATAGAGTTGTATTTTATTATTTAATGCTTGGTTGGAGTTTATGAGGTAGTTTATGAAAATAGCAACACAAAGTGCGGCAGTAGACAGAATATTCGGACCGGAAAAGGCTTTTTCCGTTTTAAAGGGGGCAGGTTTTGAGGCAGTGGACTTTCCGCTGGATAATGAGGTTCGGCTTAATCTTCCGTATCCCGCTTTAAAGAAGTATTTTACAGACATAGGAAAATATGCTGCCGATTCGGGTTTGGAGATAGGTCAGACTCATGCACCTTTTTATGGCCCCGACAAGTATATGACGCAATATGACGAAGTTATCGAGATTCAAAAAAGGGCTATAGCCGCAACAAGTTTTCTGGGGTCTGAATATGTAATTATACACCCCATAATGACCAAGGAGCGAAAGTACAATAACGACTATGAGCGTAATAAAGAGATGATTCTTAAGTATTATACCGATTTGATTCCCGCACTGAAAGAGCATGATGTATATCTTGCAGTGGAGAATATGTTCTCCTGGGATTCAGTGGAAAAATGTATCTGTCCGACTGCTTGTACTACGGCGGAAGAGATGGCGGAATATATTGATGAGTTGGGGGAGAGGTTTGTGGCCTGTCTAGATATAGGGCACATCAACCTTATACATCAGAAAGGTTATGAGCATGTTAACTTCGCTCATATGATACAGACTTTGGGACATAGGATAAAGACATTGCATGTACACGATAACGACGGAATAAATGATGAGCACCTTCCTCCTTTTGCGGGGAATATTGACTGGAATCTTGTAATGACCTGCTTAAAAGAGATAGGTTATAGCGGGAATTTGAGTCTTGAAGCGGATAATTTTTTGACATATTTCCGACCGGAGCAGTTTGAAAAGGGTCAGAAGGTTATGTATGCAAATGCAAAAAGACTGTATGATATGTTTGTTCAGGGAGGGACAAAATGAGTAAGATAATCAGAGGAAAAGAAACGCTGTCTTCCAAAGAAAGAATCAAAAGAACATTTGCTTTTGAGCCGGTAGACAGAGTAGCTATGGGTTATGATACCAATACCATTGCACATGAGAACTTATGTAAAGCACTTAAAATGGACCCTAAAGAGAAATTCGCATTTTTGCGGTATATAGGTGTCGACCATGCCGGGGCATGGTTTAAATACATAGGTGAGAAAATATACCCCGATATTCCCGGCAGAAACCGCAGTTCCGAACACGGAGCGGTTACCAAGTATATACAAAATCAATACGGAGGATATTGGGATTTCTGCGATTTTCCGCTTCTGGATGTAGACGATGAAGTAATATACAATTACCCTTTTCCTAATCCCGATGACTTTGACTATGAGTTTTATAAGCAAAGAGTGGACTATCTTTGCGATATGGGCTTTGCCATTTCCATAGGTGATCCGGGAACCGCCGATATAATGAACACAACCGGTATGTTAATGGGTGTGGAACAGGCTTTAATTAATATTTGTACCGATCATGAAGCCACATTGCATATGATAGACAAAAGATTGAATATGCAGCTGAAGAGGCTGGAAAGGATTCTGGAACTGTGTAAAGGTAAATTTGACTTTATGTGGCTCGGAGAGGATTTGGGTTCTCAGCATGCCCCCCTTATATCCATGGACTTATACAGACGGGTATTAAAACCCAGGCATCAGAAATTTATAGATCTGGCTAAGGCATACAATCTGCCCGTTATCATACATACCTGCGGAAGTTCATCATGGGTTTATGAGGAGTTTTTAGAAATGGGCATGAACGGAGTGGATACTTTACAGCCGGAAGCAAAGAATATGAGTCCTCAGTATCTAACCGATCATTTCGGAGGAAGACTTGTATTCAGGGGCTGTATTTCCACAGCCGGTCCGCTTGCATACGGAACGGTGGAAGAAACTAAAAAAGTATGCCAAGAAACTCTGGAAATAATGAGTAAACACGGAGGATATATATTCGCTCCGACACATGCGATACAGGATAATACGCCGCCGGAAAACACCATAGCTATGTATAACACGGCACATGCATTCAGAAAGAAAGGGAAATAGCACATGGAAAATCTGTCAATCAGTGAAAGATCAATGAAAATAATCATAAAAGCCCAGAAAGACGAAGAAACGGGTGCTTTATTATATGATTATCTTGCGAAAAAAGAGAAGGATCCCGACAACAAAAAATTACTTCACAGAATGGCTTCGGATGAGATAAGCCATGCAAAGACATGGAAGAGTTATACCAAGAAAGATATAAAACCCAACAGGTTGAAACTTTTCTTTGTCAAAATTATAAGTACCGTATTGGGATATACATTTACTCTTAAAATGATGCAGAAGGATGAGCAATTTGCTCAGAAGGACTATGAAATACTGAAAGTTGAAGTTCCCGATGCCATAAAGATACAGGAAGACGAGCACAGGCATGAAATGGAACTGATAGCCATGTTAGATGAGGAACGGCTTCAGTATGTCGGAGCAATGGTCTTAGGTCTTAACGATGCACTGGTGGAGCTGACCGGAGCCATTGCAGGCCTGACCTTTGCTCTTGCCAATACCAAGGTAGTCGCATTGTCGGGAATAATAACGGGAATATCCGCTACATTATCCATGGCTGCGTCCAACTATCTTGCGGAAAAGGCTGACGGTAACCCTAAAGCACTCAAATCCAGTGTATTTACCGGAGTGGCTTATCTTATAACGGTGGCACTGATGGTTTTGCCTTATCTGCTGTTGCCTGCGGATGCATATCTGGAAGCTTTCCTGACAATGATAGCAGTGGTAATACTGATAATCCTTGTTTTCAACTACTACATTTCCGTAGCCAAAGACCAGCCGTTTTTTAAGAACTTCCTTAAAATGGCCCTTATAAGCATATCGGTAGCAGGCATATCCTATTTAATAGGAATACTTGCCAAGAACCTTTTGGGCATAGATGTAATGTAGTATAAAAGACTTAGTATATTTGCTTATTTAATCTTTTATGCAGTTATTCATCCATTCGGTAACTGATTAATTGTTTTGGAAACTATTCCGGTAATAGAAAATCTTCCATCCTGAAGGAATATCCTCTTATCTGTCCCTTGGGAGAATCGTCCAGAAGATAAGTGACCACATATATTGTACCGTCTTCAAACTGAACCCATCCGGAATAGCCCAAATCGGATTTGGGGTTTCTGTCGTAATCAATAGGAAATATCCTGGTCTGCTGCTGTCGCCGCTCCTTTGCCAGAGCGGTATTCTTATCAAATATACATCCCATGAAGTTCTGGGTAGTTTTGCCCCAGCCCTGTTTTCCGCCCTGTATGAACCTGTACGTCATAAGTATGGTGCCGTCCTGCAAAAAGCCCGCAACCGGTCTGTGACAGCCGGGAATGGGGATTCTGTATACACCGTCCCATGTAACCCCGCCGTCATAGGAAAATGCTTTAAAGCAGTCGTATCCTTCCCACGAGTTCTCCCGTAAGAACGCAACCAATACATTATCTTCCACTTCCAGAATACAGGTCTCGCATAAGTTATATCGTTCATCTTTGGCAACAATTACCGCATCCGACCAGGTTTTTCCCCGGTCATCGCTGTACCACAGATACTGCACCAGTTTATTAATTTCTCTGTCCAGAAAATGCGAGGATATTATCCATCTACCGCTTTTTAACACCCTTATCTTATCCGGAACAATTCCCGATGAGGGATTGTCAAAAGGTCCCTGCCATGTAATGCCGTCATCAAACGATTTCCATATAAATGTCTGTGCCTTATGATTTTCGTTACCGAAAATATAGTCGGCAACAATAATCAATGAATCATCGGGCATTACACAAATGCGTGCACAGTTAAAGAACTCTTCTTTTGTACCTTTTGTTGTAAGATACATCTTTTCTGACCAGGTCTTTCCGCGGTCGGTACTGTGGCAGTATACAATTCTTGCATTATCTCTGTTGCCGTGGTGCTCGCACTCGGAGAATACGCATATCAGCTTTCCGCTTTTAGTTAAAACAATGTCCGGCCATGCTTCATAAGTCCGATCGTCCTTACTTACTATATATTTTTGCAGCGCCATAGTACCCTCCTATTTTTTCGGTAACTCCCATATTGTTCCCATTATTTCGCACAGAGAATCGGAAGTTTCTTTCTGATAATATATCGTTAAAATACTGTTATCCTTCAATTCCACCGAAGCCGGATATCCCAGATCGTTGTCCGGTCCGTCATCTCGAAGAATTATTTCTTCTGACCAGGTCTTACAGTTATCATAAGAAATCATAGCCCTTTGTCCGAAAGGCTTTTCTCTGTAACCGTATGTCAATATGACCGCGCCGCTGCTGTGTAAAAGAGCATGCGGAGGAGAGCCGTGTTTGTTGATTCTTACGGGATTGGACCATGTTTTGCCTTGGTCGTATGATTGGGTCATAAAGGTTGCGAAGAGACCTCTTTGCACCCTGATGAAAGCAACAAGTTTGTCCTTAAGTTCCAGAATATACGGTTCGCAATGATAATACTCATATCCTTCTTCTGTCACATAGGGGACATGCGAAAGATAGTTCCATTTGATACCGTCTTTGCTGTAAAAGACTAAAAGCTCTTTTTCGAATGTCAGTTTTTTATCATATTTGGCGGGATTCTCATCGGCTTCTTTGTAATTGCCCATGTATATAAGTCCGCCGCTTTTCAATGCGGTCGGTCCGTGCGGGGAGGTTACCGGTGCATGCATAACCTCGCTCCAAGTCAGTCCTTTATCGTCCGAGATAACATATGTGGAGCCGTAATATTTCTTTTCCATCTCCTTTGTGATGTGATTATTGGAGAAATATGCATCTCTCATGGCAAGTTTAAAGCCCTCTTGAGGGAATTTACTTTGTCTTTCGATAAAGTGATTGAAAGATGTGACAATTATCTTGTCTTTGTTGAAAACGGTGATACCCGCATCCCTGTCATCCAAAGGTGTGTCCATTATAATCTCGGGGGCTGTCCAGGTGTGTCCTTCATCATAGCTCCGTGAAAGCAGTACCTTGCCGAACGGGCATACATGCCCTAATCTGCTACCCGAACAAACCGCTAAAAGTTCACCGTTTAAACCTCTGCATACCGAAGGCCATCCGTGATATCCGAATACCGAATCCTTTGAGCGGAATATCTTTATATTTTCGGATTTTGATTTAATCATAGTCTCTACCTCATGTTGAATGATATAAAAATTATACCATAATAACCGTTCATTAAGGCGTATATGCGTGAATAATAAATTTACATCAATATAAATAAAAAATAATCTAAAAACCATATACATGATATATAATCTTGTATAACTGACAAACGCATACATATGTATGTATTGTGAAATGAGGATGAATATATGAGACTGACCAATTTTATTGAAAACGGCAAATTCTATAAGGCCAATTACCACGCACATTCGACAAGAAGTGACGGACAGCTGCCTCAGGAAGAAGCTGTCAATGTTTTTAAAGAGCACGGCTATAATTTCCTTTGTTTATCCGAGCATAATATAGTGACAAAGACCGATAAGTATAACACCGATGATTTTATACTTGTTCCCGGGGTGGAATTACATTCCAATCGCAATTGCCCGCTTACTATCCATCACCTGTTGGGACTTACAACAATGGATAATGATAAGATTTATGACGGTATGAGACTGGAGGATATACCTTTTACCGAGAGTAAGGAATCGTTGCTGAAACTGGAAAAGACATTGCTGGATTTGGACCTTCTGACAGTTTATTGTCATCCCACATGGAGCCGTGTGGAACCTCATCAGTATGATTTCTTAAAAGACACACATATTGTGGAAATATGCAACTGGGGAACGGTATATTCGCAGAATCATGATAATGACCGTGTGTACTGGGAAATGCTGTTAAAACAGGGAAAACAGATATGGGGAATGGCCAACGACGATTCGCACAGAAGAGAACAGTATTGCGGAGGATGGAATATGGTCAAGTGTGAGGAATTTACCGTTGAGTCTATGCTGGACAGTTTAAGAAAGGGCAGTTTTTATGCAACTACCGGCCCGGAAATATATGATTTCTACATAGAGGACGGCTACGGATTTGTTAAATGTTCGGAAGCTAAGACCATAACGTTCGTTACATTGAGCAGATGGGGAAAATGCTATCGAGATCCTGCTGCTAAACTTACCGAAGCTTCATTGAATCTGTCCAGCAGCGCATATATGGTCAGAGTGGAAGTAGAGGATAAATACGGCAATGTAGCCTGGTCCAATCCCATCATGAGAATGGACAGATTTGAGTATTAGTAGTTAGTAAATAAAGACACAAAAAAAGCGGCTATGAAAGCCGCCTTTTTGTGTAGTTTACTTTGCTTATTCGGCTATAAGGCCTGCTACTTTTTCCAATCCGGTATCTTTCTCAACCATAGCAAATACAACAGTGTATGTGCCTGCTTTGAGTACTACGGGGTTTCCGTTCCAGTCCGGTCCTACTGCCGGGGTTTCGGTAAATCCGGGAATCCAGAGAAGATCGGGTGTCAGGGAAGTAACCGGGCCGCTTTCGGGACTCTGTGCCCACCAGTCGGGAGCTTCCTGTCCTTTTGCAACCTGTAACCACTTCATTGTCTGGTTTCCGTCGCAATCCTTAACAGCACCGTTCTCTACATATTGAGCTGTCCAGCCTGCACCGGAGTCGGTGATTACTACGTGCTCAAGGACATAGAGATATTTTGCACCTTTAAGTTGAGCTTTCAGAGCAGCAACACGTGCATCCTTTAAGGAAACAGCGGTCATTCTGAACTGATCTTTTCCAACTGCATCGCCCCATCCGGCGAACTGTCCTGTTACATAATAGTCTTTCTCTGTGTTTTCCAGAACGGTATCAGGTGTGCAAGCGACAAGTGATCCGAGTGCCAAAACCAGTGTCAGAACAATAGCGATAACTTTGATTTTTTTCATAAATTCCTCCTGTTTTTAGTATCTAGTACTACTTATAATGAACAATCCTATTCTATCACAACGATTAATACAGTCAAGGGATTTTAGGCAAATTGTGAAAAATTTGTGAACTTTTCCCTCAGTGTTAATATTTTGTAAACTTTTATCATTTCAGTATAACCGAAGTCATTCCGTCCAGTGTCAGAGTATTCTTTTTTATGCTTGCTTTTCCTTGTCCGATATACCCGCTTATAGAGTTGAATGAAGTACCGGCATTCAAATACGGTGACAAATCAATGGTTATAGGTTTATCGGAAAGGTTATGGAATACTCCTTTAACTACATTATTGTGCTCAACAAGAAATCCTCCGAAAAGGTTATAACCTTCAAAATACAGAGGAGTATAATGTCCCACCGCAATTTCGGGATTTGCCTTTCTTAATGCTAACAGTTTCTTGTAATGAGTGTATAAACTGTCGGCCCGCTTTACCTGTTTCTTAACGGTACCGTTTACCTGTCTTTCAGCAGGGAATGTTGTCCCCGGAGGATCTTTTACGGTATCGTTATCTCCCCACAGCATTGCCAGACGCCTGTTGGCATCGGTTGAAGAGGTGGCTCTGCTTCCGTACATACCTATTTCTTCTCCGTAATACATAAAAGGATTACCCGAAGTAAGTATATACATATTTGCGGCCATATGCATTCTGTACTCTTTGACCGGTAAGTATCCTGCACATCTGTCCATATCGTGATTGGAAATGAAAGGTTTGAGTACAGCATCGGGGTTGGATTTTTCCACATTTTCTTTGTAGCGGCATATGTTTTTGACAAAGTCGTTCAGATTGAATATGCCGTTTACCGTAAGTGCCACCTGTCCGGCCGAGCCCGACATACCGAAATCAAAGCAGTCCAATGCCGCATAATAATCGATTATGCTGGTATTACCTGACCAGTTTTCCGCAACTAAGAATACATCCTCGTCATACTTTTTGCAGGTATCGGCAAACCATTTCCAGAACTCTATGTTACGGGTATCATCGTTCAGATAAACATATTTAACGGCATCCAGCCGGAAACCCTTTACGCCTTTTCCCAGCCAGAACTTGACGATATTTTCAATTTCGTCAAGCACTTCCTTGTTATCCATATTCAGCTCCGGCATGGAAGGGGAGAAGTTGCCTTCGTAAAAATAGTCGACACCGTCGGGGTCTGTTGCAAGCTTATGCCATCCCTTGGACGAATCGGTTGTAATACTGTACCAGTCTAAATATTTATTATCTTTATCTCCCTCTTTAATTGCCTTTTTCAGTTGGGTAAACCATTTGTTGTATTCCGATGTGTGATTGAGAACCAGATCAATTATCACATCAATACCTTTTTCATTGCAAACGGCTATGAGGTTCTCAAAATCTTCCATAGTACCGTAGTTGTAATCAATACTGTAATAATCTACGGTGTCATATTTATGATAGGAACCTGCCTGCATTATCGGCATAAGCCAGATGCCGTCTATTCCGAGACTTTTACCGCTTAAAGGGTTACCGTCATTGAGGTAATCGATACGGTTGATTATTCCCTGTATATCGCCCGTTCCGTCTTTATTGCTGTCGGAGAAACCTCCCACGAATATTTCATAATAAACGCCGGGGATATTATCCGCCGGCATTTGTTCTATTTTTATGGCTTTTTCGCCTCTAAACGCATCAGTACTGCAGGAAACAAGGGTAAGCAGTATTAAGATGCTTAAAAGTATGCATAATATTTTTTTTGTTATGTTTTTCATCATCCTTTTACCGAACCCGCCGTGCTTCCTTCTATGTAGTATTTCTGCAGGTACATAAATAACGCAACTATCGGGATGGCTACACATACACAGCCTGCGGCAAAAACCGTAAACCGGGATGTGTCGACAATCTGTCCGTACATCATGTAATACAACCCGACCGCAACGGTATGCAGATGAGTGTTCTGCTCACCCAGTATAACACGGGCAAATATGAAATCCATCCACGGTCCGGTAAAACTCATTAAAGCGGTATATACAATTATGGGTTTACTTATGGGCAGAATGATGGTAGCGAATATTCGTGCTTCTCCTGCGCCGTCTATGCGTGCCGCTTCAATAAGCGCATTGGGTACGGTATCGAAAAAGCCTTTGCCTACATAAAATCCCAATCCCGCACCTGCCGAGTAGCAGAGTATCAAAGCAAACAGTGTCTGTGTCAGTCCCAGAGCTTTCAAAATGTAGTAAATAGCTATCATGGACATAAATCCGGGGAACAAACCCATTACCATGGCTATGTTCATAAACGGTTTTCTCATTTTGAACTTTACCTTACTCATGACATAAGATACCGACATATTGAGCATTGTGGACAGAATACAGGTGAATACAGCCACAACCAAAGTATTTCTGAACCATACGGGAAAATATGTGTTTGTAAAAAGTATCTTGAAATTATCCCACCCCACCTGTTTGGGCCAGTAGTGGGATACAACAGTACCTACCATCGTTCCGTCGGGATTAAACTCCGTACGGAATGCATTGAGCACTATCCACACTATGGGATAAAGCCATATTAAGCACAAAGCGATGAGGAGAATATATGCACCCAATCTGGAAATTTTCTCACTGCTGGAAAGATTCAAATAATTCGGTCTTATTTTCTTTACCTTTACATTTTCATTTTTTTCACTCATTGGAATGCGTCCTCCTCTTTATAGGATTTGGATCTGCGGTAGGTTATCAGAGTAACCGTCGATGTTAAGAGGAAGGTAAGAATACCTATCACAGCTCCTAAATTGTACTGTTGTTCATCAATGGTAAGTTTGTAAAGCCAGGTAACAAGAAGATCGGTACCTCCCGCAATATATCCGCCGGTAACTTTGGGCATACCGCCGGTCAGGAGATATATGATATTGAAACTTGTAATGTTGCCTATGAATGAGGATATAAGGTAAGGTGTGGTGATGAACACTATGTACGGCATGGTTATTTTCCTTAATATCGTGAACTTGCTTGCACCGTCTATTCTTGCCGCTTCATAAAGGCTTTCGGGTATATTCATAATGGCACCCGATGCCAATAGCATGGAGTAGGGAATACCCACCCACAGGTTTATAAGTATAATGGTTATCCTTGCAATCCACACATTGGGAGCGTTTGCAAGAAAAGACATAGGTTCGCTCATAATTCCTGTTTTAATCAGGAAACTCTGAAGCGGACCGTATTCACCTATAAGGTTTCTCATTGCAAGCAGTGAAATAAACTGCGGTATCGCAATAGTAAGAACGAAAATCGCACGGAATATTACTTTACCTTTGAGCCCTTTCTTGTTGATAAGTAATGCCAACAGTATTCCTCCGTAGTAATTGAGGAATGTCGCAAAGAACGCCCATATAAGAGTCCAGCCTAAAACCGGCAGGAATCGTGCAGCAATTTCTCCCGAAGGATTGGTAAAGAAAGTAGTAAAATTATCCAGTCCCACCCAGTCGAAAAGTTTTAAGCCGGCTTGCCTTTCCTTATCAAAATTGGTAAAAGCTATAAGAATCATGAATAAGGTCGGCAGTAACGTAAATACAACAGCGCCCAGCGTTGCCGGTGTAAGCATTGCAATGTAGAAACGGTTGCCGAACATTTCCTTTAAGTCATGTCTGAATGTTGTGACCTTTCCGTAGTTTTTAAGGTCTTTATCCGCTTTGTAGCTGCTTTTTATCGATGAATTGTATGCAAACAGGTACATAAGTGTAATACCGAATGTGACAACTCCGAAAAGCAGCATCAGCATGGAATTGTCCGCGGGAGTGAAAATATCTCCCTCCTGTGTGCCTAATGTAACGAAGTTTATGAATGCTTTATAGCCCAAAGGCGTGTTGTTGACTTTGGGGCAGGTTACCATGAAGACGACATAACCGACCTGAATAAGAAAGTATATAAGCCCTTTTATTATCTGACCGTGGTATATGTTTCCCGCACCCATTATAAAGTGAGACATTTTGGTGCCTATACTGCCATCCATAAAACGTTTATAGAAATTTACGAAGGGTTGCGCAATTCTTTGAAAAAATCCGCTAATCCCGTATTTTTTCCTGTCCATATTTTAGCCTCCGTTCGACCGACTTTTATTCTCTTTCTCCGGTTTTCCAAATATTCTCAACTTTCTGCAACTGAGCTCTTATGGCATCCGTTGTACCGAATAAGCCGTCTTTGTTCTCCAATATCTCCCTTATAAGATCGGGAGCTCCTTTTGAGTAGTAATAGAATTGAGATGTAGGAGTACCGAAGGGCTGGGGAATACCGTAATCGAACATATCCAGCTGTCTTGCAGCCAATTCGGTTTCCAGATTGTCGGTCTGCATGGAGGCAAATTCCTTGACGGCATTCTTGTATGCGGGAAGATTGGCGCATTCGATGAAAGACTGTTCCTGTACTTCCTTGCTTGTCAAGAAAAGCAATATGTCTTCCAGATAATCGGCTTTATCGCTTCCTTTTTTCATGACAAAGACTTTACAGTCGGCAAAGGTACCGCTTCTGTATACCGTACCCGCCTTGACATTTGTTCCCTTGACATCCTCCGCTGTCAATGTAAAGGAAGGAAGTGTGGCTATTCCGAGATTTGCTCCCAGGGCAGCTTTTGCCGCATTGAATTTCCATGCACCGGTTATGACACCTAAGGAAATCTCGTCTCTTAACTCTATTTCCCATCCCGAGTCGGTAGGCATCTTGGCGCCGTTAGCACCGGTAAAGAACCGTTGGCCCCACTGCATTATTGCCACCACTTCATCGGAAGTAAAATTACAGTTTTCGGTAATGCCGTCTTCATACAATACGGTAGGCATTTTTTTGGTCGTTTCATTTTTTGCAAGAACCAAAAACGAATTATTAAATCCGTCCGATCCCGTAAGAGAGACCGACTGCATATTATGTTTTTTTGCAGCCGCCCATATTCCTTCCCATGTTTTAACATCGTCTTTTGTCAGATATTTGGTGTTATACATCAGGATAAGCGACTGTGCGATATACGGAATGCCGAAGGTGTATGTTGTGCCTTGTACATTCATATCGATAACATCCAGAAATGCCTGAGGATTATCGGATTTTATCTGATTCAATAATGCCTGGCTTCTGACCGGAGCTATTGCCGATGCACCTGCCGTAAGTTTGGGCAGATTGTCATGCGCAATGGTAAAGATATCGGCACCGGCATCTATATCATCCAGCACCTTTGATGCTGCCGAACCGGTGTCCACTCCCTGCACCGCAATCTGGTAGGGGAAATCTTCACCGGTCTTGGTTTTGTAATTTTCCACATACTCCGCCATTTTGGCAGTGTAAAAATCTACCGATTCCACACCCACCCAGATGGTGAGGGGGTTGGCTTTTTTTGCGCATCCGGCAAATAATGCCGCAATCATACATAAGGCCAATAGCAATGCCAATGACCTGAACGCTTTTATTTTTCTCATATTCACTCCTCCTGAAAAATACAAATCTAATTGATTTTATGTTCTATTAACATACAAATTATACATCCATTGAATAGTAGGTGTCAAATATTGTTACAGTTTTAATTTACAATTACTTTAAGAGAAATTTATATAAAAAAAGAGTAAGATAATCGTTTTTCAAATTAAAGAAAGCAGGGCCGCCACATCAAAAACATCGGTAATGAGGTACAGAGTGACTATGGATACCAGTGTGGAAAAAGCCACGATTGAAGAAGCAAGTTTCTCGTCATTATTGTATTTCATTGCCAATATTCCCGTTATGGCCGCAGACGGCATGGCATTTATAACGAATACAACATAAACGGATATTGCGGGTATTGACGGAAACAGAAAGAATATCAGCACGAATGCGGGTATCACCAGCAGGCGCAAAGCTGTTACAAGGTATATTTCTTTGACTTTTATTATCTCTTTAAAGTTGACCTGTGAAAGTGTGGCTCCTATGAGAAGCATGGAAAGAGGGGTAGTCAGTTCACCCATCATTTTCAAAACCGTTCGTATTGTATCGGGTATTTCCCAACCTGTCAGCATGAAAATGACGGCGATTACCACTGCAACAAGACAGGGATTAAGCATTTTTTTCAGAGAGTCTTTAAACTTACCCGATTTAGTGAACAGTGAGATGCCGTATGTCCATGTGAAAACATGGAAAATCATCTGAAATATTGCACCTAAGAATAAGCCTTTTGCACCTAAAATGGAGTTAAGTACGGGCAATCCCATATAACCGGCATTGGAAAAAACCATGGCAAATCTAGGAACCGCTTTTTTGAATATAAGCTGAGCCAGCAGAATGGAAAAGAAAAAAGTCACAACCGACATTATTACCAACCACAGTGTCTCGTTCCCGGTTTGTTTGTCAAACTCCAGATTGCTGGATACGACTATGAGCATGGGCATGGAAACATTGACAATAAGAAAAGAGATTGCATTCCTGGATTCGGAATTCAGCACCTTCATCTTACCTAAGAGCAGCCCTATTAACATAATGATAAAAAGCACAACTACCATAATATCGGTATTATATATCAAAAAACTTTACATGCAATATCAATAAGCTTATCTCTCGTCAATATCCACATATTTGCTGCGGTCGGCAACCGCGATATATGCGGGACGTATTATCTTGCCGTTATTGGCCAATTCTTCTATCCTGTGAGCCGACCAGCCCAAAATTCTGGAAATAGCGAAAATAGGTGTATATAATTCTTCGGGAATATCCAGCTGTCTGTAAAGATATCCGGAGTAATAATCAACATTTATAGCGATGTTACCTGTGACATTCCGCTTTTTCTGTATTACTTTAGGAGCTATGTACTGAAGTTTATCGTATAAGGTGTATAGCCTGTCTCTTTTTTTATCGGACATGTATTTTTCCAGCTGATCGCGTAGAATAAGTGCTCTGGGATCGGATACCGAGTAGACCGCATGCCCCAGTCCGTATATGAGACCGGATTTGTCAAATGCTTCTTTTGCAAGAATCTTTTCCAGATATACTTCAATATTGTCATCCGAAAGTACTTTCACATGTTTTAATATGTCATCCATCATATGAACAACTTTAAGATTGGCACCTCCGTGACGAGGTCCTTTCAATGAACCGAGAGAAGCGGATACGCAGGAATAGGTATCGGTACCGCTGGATGTAACAACATGAGTGGTGAATGTGGAGTTATTACCTCCGCCGTGCTCTGCCTGCAGTATCATACATATATCCAATATGTGCGCCTGTTCCTGAGTATACCTGTCCGTACCCTTAAGCATGTACAGAAAGTTCTCCGCCGTGGAAAGTTCCGGTTTGGGTTGTCTTATATAGAGATTCTTTCCGAGTATATAGTGCATATATGCCTGATAACTGTATACGGCCAGCATGGGCATTACCGCTATCAGCTGTACAGCTTGTCTGAATACATTCTTTATGGAAATATCGTCGGGATTGTTATCATACGAATAAAGGGTAAGGATACTTCTGGAAATGGCATTCATGACATCCTTAGAGGGTGCTTTTAGAATAATATCTCTGACGAAACTGTCGGGTACCGAACGAAAATCGTTAAGCAGTTGAACAAATTCCTCCAATTCCTTCCTGTCGGGTAGAGATCCGCACAATAACAGATAAGCACACTCTTCATATCCGAATCGGTTATTCTTCATAATGCCGGCTATTATTTCAAATATATCTATACCTCTGTAATACATGACGCCTTCAATGGGAACACGTATACCGTCTTCATTTTTTATATACCCGTTCATTTCGGATATCTCGGTAAGTCCGGTTATTACACCTACTCCCTTATTGTCACGTAAGCCTCTGAAGACATTGTATTTTTCATATAATTCATTACTTATAATGTCACTTGCCAGTGCTTTTTCACTGAGTTGTTCTATTTTTTTGTCGTTGGAGGCCAATATGTCCTCAAATCTGGTTTTTAACACTGTTTATCCGTCCTTTTATCGTATGTAATAATAACATAAATCATTCTTCCGATAAAGTTTTTTATAACATCTCCGATTCTCCGACTCCCTTTTTTACTGATTCTTTATGTCTCGGGATAATTGACTCAGCTATGATAAAGGAATATAATTGAACTTGTGGATACTCTGCCGTCAGGTTATATGGGGTTAACGTTGATTTGCATATTAAGAGTATTCGGACAGGAAATAAATAAAATGAGAATAGGACAGTTTACCGATTCATTTCTGCCGATAGTTGACGGAGTAGGGCGGGTCGTTTACGGCTATGCAGATGCATTAAGCAGGAGAGGACACGAGTGTTACGTTATTACACCTATTTCCGATGCCGGTTTCCGCGGCAAGTATCCGTTTGATATTGTGGACTTCTATGGAGTTACGGTGCCTAAATATACGCAGTATAAGATGGGTATACCTGCATGGGATATCCATTATCATGAGAGAATAAAAACAATAAAGTTCGATATAATTCACGTTCACAGCCCCTTTCGTTCGGGTTTTGAGGGGTTGCGTTTAGCAAGAAAAATGAAGATACCGTTAGTCGGAACCTTTCATTCCAAATATTATGAAGATTTTCTGCAGGCATTGAAGGTGCAGCCTCTGGCCGAAGCCGGAGCCATGCTTGTGGGAGATTTCTATAAAAAATGCGATGAAGTCTGGGCGGTAAGCGAAATATCGGCGGAAGCCTTAAGAAGTTACGGTTACAAAGGTGATGTCAGAATAATGAGAAACGGTACGGAAGTGCGTAAACCCGACAGAAAGAATGTCAACTATGTAAAGTCGACTTTCAATTTGGGTGATGTGCCGGTAATTCTTTTTGTGGGGCAGATGAATTGGAAGAAGAATATACAAAAAGTACTGGAAGCGGTAAGTCTGCTGGATAGGCAAGGATACACAACCAAACTGATATTGGCAGGGCAGGGACCGCACACAGAAGAAATAAGGAGTAAGATAACGGAACTGAATATATCTCATATTGTGGAAATGGCGGGACATATTTCCGATGTTAATATACTGGACGGATTGTACGGAGTTGCGGAAATATTGGCTTTTCCGTCATTGTACGATAACAGCCCCATGGTGGTAAGAGAAGCGGCAGCAATGATGACACCTTCATTATTGGTGCGGCGCAGCAGCGCATCGGAAGGCATTACCGACGGATATAACGGATATTTATGCGAAGATGATTCAAAAGACATTGCAAGTGTTCTGAAAAGGGTGTTATTTGAAGAGAAGAACAGAGTACGACAGGTAGGCAGGAATGCACAGATGACAATACCTGTTTCCTGGGACATTGTAGTAGAGGATGTCGAAAAATGTTATTCGGATATTATTCATACAAAGAAGAACAGAAGGACCGGCAGAAAAGAATATGTATAGGATAAAGGGTGATAAAATGAAGCCGAATATTAAGACTCCGTGGCTTACAAGCTACAAGGATTTGCCGTTTTACCTGGACTATCCGGACATTTCCATGTTTGAAATGATGGAAAGAGCGGCTAAAAGCACTCCCAATCTTTATGCATACGATTTTTTGGGAGTGAAATGTACATTTAAGAACTTTATAAAGAGAGTCCGGCAGTGTGCAAAAGCATTGGCAGCTATCGGAATCAGGCAAGGTGACAGAGTAACGGTGTGTCTTCCCAACTGTCCGCAGGCATTGTTTATGTTTTACGGGTTGAATCTGATAGGAGCAATGGGCAATATGATTCATCCTTTGTCTTCCGAAGGAGAGATAGAATTCTTTCTTAACGATTCAAAAAGCAAGGCTGTGATAACACTTGATCAGTTTTACGGTAAATTCGCTGCGATAAAATCCCAAGTGTATCTTGAAACATTGATAATATCCTCCATAAAGGATGAATTGAATATTCCTATGGCAATAGGGTATGAGCTTACTCAAGGCAGAAAGATAAAGAAATTGCCCGAAGATGCAAAAGTGCTTAAGTATAAAGATTTCATGAAAAAAGGCAAGACTTACAAAGGCAGTTATGAGGTGGAACGAAAGGGTAACGATCCTGCGGTAATACTGTACAGCGGCGGAACTACGGGTACCACAAAGGGAATATTGCTGTCCAACCTTAATTTTAATGCTCTTGCCATGCAGACAATGGTTATGGGAAACTGCAATAAGCCCGGTAATACCATGCTTTCCATTATGCCGGTTTTTCATGGATTCGGCTTAGGCATATGTATTCATACCGCTTTATGCGCTTCCTGTACATGTATACTGGTTCCTCGTTTCAATGCAGCTTCCTATGCAAAACTCTTAAAAAAGAAGCAACCCAATTATATTGCCGGTGTACCCACTCTGTTTGAAGCTCTCTTAAGAAATCCGTACATGGATAATGTAAATTTAAGCTGTCTTGAAGGAGTATTCTCCGGAGGAGATTCTTTATCTATTGAGCTTAAGAGAAAGTTGGACAAGTTTTTAAAAGAGCACGGCGCACATGTGCAGGTCAGGGAAGGGTACGGAACTACCGAATGTGTCACGGCAAGCTGTCTTACTCCCAAGGATTTCTACAAAGAGGGAAGTATAGGAATTCCGTATCCCGACACATATTATAAAATAGTCAAAGTAGGGACAACAGAGCAAGTTCCGTACAACGAAGAAGGGGAGATATGTATTCACGGGCCGTCGGTAATGCTGGGGTATTGCAACAATGAAAAAGAGACTGCGGATACATTGAGAAAACACGATGACGGTTATATATGGCTTCATACCGGTGATTTGGGCAAGATGGATGAAGACGGATTCGTGTATTTTTCTCAAAGAATAAAGAGAATGATTATTACTTCGGGATATAATGTTTATCCGTCCCGGTTGGAGAACATACTTGATGCCCATGAGGCGGTATCCATGTCTTGTGTAATAGGTGTCAAGGATCCGTATAAAATCCAGAAAGTCAAGGCATTTGTGGTATTGAAATCGGGATTTGAACCGAATGATATAACAAAACAGGCAATATTGGAGTACTGCAAGAAGCATATTGCCAAATACGCTCTGCCGTATGACATAGAGTTCAGAGACGATTTACCCAAAACACTTGTGGGAAAAGTCGCTTACAGGGAACTGGAAAAAGAAGAGATGAACAAAATGGGAGCTTAAAGCTCCTTTTTGTTCTTATCAGTTGCAAAAATTCTTTGTCGGATTATGCAAAGAAATTCTTATACCTGTGGAAAGTTATGTTATTTGCGTTATGAAAGTTATACGGTTTGTTAATGGCGGTTCTGCTTACATAAACTATGTCTTTTTCTTCAATAAACCAGTCGGGATATTGCAATGCGGCTTTTTTTCTGTCCGCTGTGCCTAAAACATCGGCAATGTCCTTACAGAATTCCCAGTCTATAAGGTTTTTCGAGCGATATACGCTTAGTATCTGCCTTATATTTTTACAATTTTCATCAATTCTGTTTCCCATTGCGTAATGATATCCGTCGCTATGAGTCCTGACAACAAATTTGCTGTGCGAAACGGGAAGGTCCACCGCTTTTATAAACCTCAACGGTGCCGATATGTCCTTTTTATTCACTTCGCATAAAACCGCCGCTTTGTTCTGTATTAAATTGCATCGGAGAATGTTATACAGTTTACCGTCAAAACCCTGCACAAGATTGCCCTCTATGCATACGGGATCTTCCTTTGCAATTATTCCTTCATCATTTTTTGTAATGTATAAAGGTTCTGTGATTGTCCAGTTGGCAGGGTTCATTATATCGTCATCAAGACAGCAGGAAAGGGCATGTATTGCAAATTTGTGCTTCCAGGTTCCGTATTCAACATTTAACCACAGTCTGCCGCCTGAAATTACCGTAGGCATGGGGGCTTTGTGAAATCCTTTGGTGTCATCTTTACACTTTTCAAACAGGCACACCGATTGCGGCCAGGTGGCACCTTTATCATAGGACTTATGCAACATTATATTCCCGTATTCGGTGCTTATTCCGTACATATATACAATTCCGTTTATCAAAAAGAGACTGCCCCAGAAGCAGGGAGACAACTGACTTAGGTATTCCCAAGTTTCTCCTTTGTCTTTTGACTTAAAAATCAGTGTGAGATTCTGAGCGGTATATTGCCAGAAGACATCGTGTGAACATATATAGGTGTTTTCATCAAGTTTCAGAATAGATGGTGAGCAGGTGGATCTTCCTGAAGGATAGTAAAAGTAGTCATCTTTGTGTATATAGTTTACCGTTTTGAATTTCCTTTTATTCGGATAGGGGGTAAAAAGTCTGGTACACGACGGTTCTTTGATTCTTCCCGAATTGTCAACTAAAGTGAGGCTGATAAAGTAGTCCAGATTGTTTGTGAGATTGCTAACAGTTACCCCTGTTTCGGATTTGTCCAGTTTCTTCTGTATCAAGGGCATACTTGTCGTCAACGGTTTTACGGTCATTAAAAGCTCATATTCCGAACTGCATCTGTATTCGAATACCAGTCCTTTATCTATCGGCTCCATTCTGGTTATTGTAATCATGCTGTCCTCCGTTATGCTCACCTTAATCTTACCAAATAAGTTTGTCCTATTCCAATATTTTACCGGGAAAGGATTAGGTAAAAAAGAAATCGGAAGAAGAGAAAACAGAAAATATCCGAGCATTTAACCAATATTTTATATTGCAATTGGCAGTTCATGTGTTATACTGAAATAAGTTATGACTAGCTCATAAAAACTTTCAAAGGAGAGCATAATATGTCTACAGGAATGAACTTTTGGGATACCGGAATGTGGTCGTTTATAATCACACTTACTATTTTGCTTACCTGTATGATGGTAGCAAATTTTTTAAGAAGAGTTATAAAGCCGCTTAGAAGATCATTAATACCCAGCTCGGTATTGGGAGGTTTCCTCGCACTGCTTGTCGATTTCCTATTCAAAAAGATTACAGGTAATTCCATGTTCAACCCTGTAATGCTGGAAGCCTTGACTTATCACGGTTTGGGCTTGGGGTTTGCGGCTGTGGCATTAAAAACCACCGAACGTAAAATTGTCGGTGACAGTAAAAAAGATATAATGAATTACGGATTGACTACAGTATCCGCTTATGTGCTTCAGGGAGCAATCGGTTTAGCCATTATGTTGATTTTAGGATTATTCTTGTCCAACACATTCCCGGCTGCAGGACTGCTTTTACCTATGGGATACGGGCAGGGACCGGGTCAGGCATATAACTGGGGACATACCTATGAGGTCCTGTGGGGATTTGAGCACGGTACAAGTTTCGGTCTTACTCTTGCTGCTACCGGCTTTATATCAGCCAGTGTAGGAGGTATTTTTTACTTGGAAAGATTAAAGAAGAAAGGGTTGGTCAAAACCACATTTGAAGATGAGATAGTTGCATCGGAAGAAGATGAAGAAAACAAACCGGCTAAAGGAGAGATACCGTTATCCGAATCCATGGATAAGCTTACCGTGCAGGTTGCTTTAGTGCTTATTGCCTATGCTTTTGCATATCTCTTTATGTGGGGAATCAACAAGATTATAGAAACCGGCACATTAGGTACTTTCGGTACAAATACATTGCAACCTCTAATATGGGGATTCAACTTCCTGATATCCACGGTATTTGCCGTCCTTGTTAAAACTTTCCTCAGATTTCTCAAAAAGAAGAATATAATGAAGAGGGAATATACATCCAATTTCATGCAGAACAGGATATCGGGGTTTATGTTCGATATAATGGTTGTGGCTTCAATAGCAGCTATAAAGCTTTCGGCTTTCCAGCACCGTTCGTTTATAATACCCATCATCGCATTATCCGTTGCAGGGTGTGTATTTACATATATGCAGTGTGATTTCATAGCTAAAAGACTGTTTAAAGGTTATGAGCATGAGTCTTTCCTTGCTTTGTACGGAATGTTAACCGGAACGGCAAGCACCGGAATAATCCTTCTTAGAGAGATTGATCCTCAATTCAAGACTCCTGCCGCCACCAATCTCGTGTATCAGCAGTTGTATGCTATTTTATTCGGTTTTCCCGTGCTTCTGCTGCTTGGATTTGCTCCCCAGAGCAATACTAACTTATGGATAACATTTATAGTCCTTATAGTACTGCTGGCAGGATATACGGTACTGCTTTTCAGGGACAGTATTTTTAAAAAGAAGAAAAAGACTGCTTAGTAAAACTGAGCAGTGAAAGTGAATAAGCGGGGAATAAAAAACAGTTCTGTTAAAACGGGCTCCTGATGGTATATAATAAGGGGGCAGTGGTTTTAAAAATAATTTGATATCGAAGGAGAGGGGTATGGAGAACGATAAGATATTCAATCGAAACAAGTGGTTTTACTCTTTAGGCGGCATCGGGCGTGATATGGCATATCAGCTTTTCTCGGCGTATCTGCTGACTTATGTCATGTTTACAAAGACAATGACCAATGCCCAGTTCGCCGCAATATCGATTATTATGGTAATATGCCGTATATTCGATGCTTTAAATGATCCGGTCATGGGAGGTATTATTGAGAATACCAGAATGAAATGGGGAAAATTCAAGCCGTGGATTGTAATAGGGGCATTGACAAATGCCGTAGTCATGGTGATATATTTTTCCTCTCCGTTGGAAGGTTGGCCTTTTGTTATCTTCTTCGCATGTATGTATCTTTTATTCGATATTACATTTACCATGAACGATATAGGATACTGGGCAATGCTTCCGTCTTTGGCTAAAGATCAGACACAAAGAGCTACATTGACGTCACTGGCAAACCTGTTTGCATTTGTCGGAGCAATTATTGCTTTTGCCACAATACCCATTCTGACAAACGGCCCCAATGCAATAGGCGGCAACTCCATTACGGGATATATGTGGGTATCCATTATTATTGCGATACTTTTTGTGGCCTTCCAGCTGTTGACGGCAATCTTTGTTCAAGAGGCACCGGTCTCCTATCGCAGTGATGACGAGAAAATAGGGCTAAAAGCAATGTTTCAGGTGGTTTTCAAAAATGACCAGTTGCTGTGGACTTCGCTTGTAATGTTGCTGTACAATCTCGGGTCTTCACTTATTAATGTTTTCGGTATCATTTATGTTTATATGTATTTCGGTTATGACGGAATAAATATAACATTGTTTGTGGGGGCTTATGCTTTAGGAAATCTGATGATAAACATAGTATATCCGCAGTTGGTTAAGGTCATGACAAGAAGACAGATAGCAACTATGGGACTTGTGGGAGTTGTTATCGGCTACGGATTCTTCTTTATAGTGGGTGTGCTGATTCCCATGAATTATCTGCTTTTGTGCGTAGCAGGATTTGTTCTGTCATTCGGTCAGGCGATGATATATATGGTAACAACCATAAATCTTACCAACTGTATTGAATACAATGAGTATAAGACAGGTAACCGTGATGAAGCCATCATATTCTCCATTCGTCCTTTTATGGCTAAAATGAGTTCTGCACTCCAGCAGGGTATTGTCGGTACCGCATACCTGGCGCTGGGCATAACGGCTATTACCAACGGTATATCGGAAGCTGAGAGATTGAGCAATATGGGCGTTATCAGTACTGAAGAGAAGAGCACGATGATAGAACAGGCATTGGCGCTCGGAACCGATTCCATGAAAATGAATTTCAGAATATTCATTGTGGTAGTTCCGATAATATTGATTTCGCTTGCATATCTGGTAATGATGAAAAAGAATAAGATTGACGAAAATGCATATAACCGGATGTTGTTGGAGATAAGCCAAAGGAAACAGGCCGAATAGACTTAAAGAACATATATTACAAAACAGCTTCCGTAACGGAGGCTGTTTTTGTTGACATCGGATAAATATGTAAAATGTAGATAAATAAGTAAAAATGAAAGTAAAAACATGTTAATACTGCAATTATTATATTGCAATTATGCAAAAATGATTATATAATGCGGAATAATTTATGCTGATTAGCATATTAATGAAAGGAATAGAAATAAATTATGCAAAAAGACACAAATCCGGTACTTCAGTTCTCCGACAAGAGCAACCTTTTGGAACAGTCCGCATATAAGTATCAGTTGCAGGACAGGGAAACACCTAATTTATACAGATATCTTTATGATTATAAAACGGTACCTAAAGTACCTTTTAATCACAGAAGCGTACCCATGAATATGCCCAAGGAAATATGGATAACCGATACCACATTCAGAGACGGGCAGCAGTCCACTTCACCGTTCAGTGTGGAGCAGATTGTGCATCTTTTTAAGTTAATGCATAAGTTGGGAGGACCTAAGGGGCTTATAAGACAAAGCGAGTTTTTCGTTTACACGGAAAAAGATCGTAAAGCCGTTGAGCAATGTATGAGTCTGGGATACAGGTTCCCGGAAGTAACAAGCTGGATAAGAGCCAATGAAAAGGATTTTGACATTGTAAAAAGTCTCGGTTTAAAAGAGACCGGAATATTGGTGTCCTGCTCCGATTACCATATATATAATAAGATGGGGCTTACCAGAAAACAGGCGATGGATAAGTATCTGGGGATTGTAAAGAGTGTTCTGGATAAAGGAATTAAGCCCAGATGCCATTTTGAAGACATCACAAGGGCGGACTTTTACGGGTTTGTCGTGCCTTTGGCATATGAGCTGACAAAGTTGTCGGAAGAAACCAAAATACCCATAAAGATAAGAGCATGTGATACCATGGGATTCGGTGTGAGTTATCCGGGTGCCGCATTACCGAGAAGCGTGCAGGGGATAATATACGGAATTTATCACTATGGCGGAGTTAAGAGCGAACTTATAGAGTGGCACGGTCATAATGATTTCTATAAAGTAGTAACCAATGCATCAACGGCCTGGTTGTACGGAGCTTCCGGTGTGAACTGTTCATTGTTGGGGATTGGAGAAAGAACCGGTAACTGTCCTTTAGAAGCTATGGTAATAGAGTATGCTTCATTGAAAGGAACGACCGACGGAATGAGCATTCCCGTTATTACCGAGATTGCCGAATACTTTGAAGAAGAAATAGGTTATGAAATACCGCCGAGAACTCCTTTTGTAGGCAGAAATTTCAATGTTACCAGAGCGGGAATACATGCGGACGGTATGCTTAAGGATGTGGAGATATACAGCATATTCGATACCGAAGCACTGCTTAACAGACCGGCTTCGGTAGCCGTGGATTCTCACAGCGGATTGGCGGGAGTCGCTCATTGGATTAACTCGTATTTCAGGATAAAAGATAAAGAAATGGCTGTAAAAAAGACCGATCCCGTTGTTGCCAGGGTAAAGGAACTTGTGGATAAGGAATATGCAGAAGGCAGGAATACCGTTATGGGTGACGGCGAGTTGGAGAGTATATTAAAGTTTGTTGACTATGATGAGTATGAGAAGTTAAGTCGCAAGTATGCAAGGAAGAGAAAATAACGGTGTAGCTGCCGTATAATCCTATATGCTGCGGCAATGTTATTTTGAAAAAAAATTGTATTAGTTGTGGACATTCATCCCGTTTTTTATTATCCTACTTACAGTGACATAATAACGGGTGGTAATACCTGCTGTATTATGTCAAAGAGAGGTATTTATGATTAAGAGAATTGTTGTCGCATTGGGCGGTAATGCGATTTTAACTAAGGATCCTACAGCGGAAGGGCAGATTCAGGCACTTCGTGAAACATCGGAGAAACTGGTCGAATTGATAAAACACGATTATGAGCTTATTATCACTCACGGCAACGGTCCGCAAGTGGGGAATTTACTTTTACAGCAAGAGGCTGCACACTCAAAATCCAATCCTGCCATGCCGGTAGACACCGCTGTCGCCATGACACAGGGAAGTATAGGGTATTGGTTGCAGAACACATTGGATGAAGCAATATGTAAAAGCGGTATGGAGAAGTCGGTTGCCACCATATTAACGCAGGTAGTTGTAGCAGAGGATGATCCGGCTTTCAGAAATCCCACAAAACCGATCGGACCGTTTTTCTCAAAAGAGCAAGCGGAAAAAAGAGCTGAAGAATCTGGTGATACTTATGTGGAAGATGCAGGTCGGGGTTATCGTAAGGTTGTTCCTTCGCCCAAGCCGGTTTCCGTTATTGAAGCCGATACAATCAGAACACTTGTAGAGAATGGAGTCATCACAATTTCCGCAGGGGGCGGCGGTATTCCCGTTGTCAAACGCGGTACAAAATATGTAGGCGTGGAAGCGGTTATTGATAAAGACTTTGCAGCTGCAAAACTTGCAGAGATTGTAAAAGCTGATTATCTGGTAATATTAACCGGTGTGGAAAATGCTTACATAAACTTTAATAAACCTGATCAGAAAAAACTGGAACATGTTACCGTTACCGAAATGAAACAGTATATTGCGGAGAAGCAATTTGCCGCAGGCAGTATGTTGCCGAAAATCCAAGCTGCTATTTCCTTTGTAGAAAGCGTAGAAGACGGTAAAGCATTCATTACTTCCTTGGATAACGTGAATGCCATTACAGGTAACGGCTCTGCTACAGTCATTACTGCATAAAGTTTTATGCCAAAACACCAAGTGAAAATGCGCCAAAAGGCGAAATGAATTCTTGCCAAAAGCCCAGTTAGCTGCTATAATGTTGTTGAAATCGGCATTTAGGTGCAGTGTGAAAAAATCAAGCACAGGAATGAGGTGTTTATTTTTATGAGAATCTATAAGCCGAGAATAGTTGACCGAATCCTTGAACACCGTCTAAGGAGCAAGGGAGCTGTTCTTATAGAAGGGGCTAAATGGTGCGGTAAAACAACAACGGCTATGCAAAAAGCGAAGTCTATGATATTTATGCAGGATCCTGCACAAAAAGAACAAAATCTCAGCATGGCAAGAATAAGTCCCGAGAGACTTCTTAGGGGCGAGGTTCCCAGACTGATTGATGAATGGCAGTTGGCGCCGCAACTATGGGATGCGGTTCGATTTGAAGTAGACAAAAGGGATGAGTTTGGGCAATTTATTCTCACAGGCTCAGCCACACCTGCCGATACGAGTTTGATTTCACATACAGGAACGGGACGTGTTACTCGTATGCTTATGAGACCGATGAGTCTTTACGAAAGTGGCGAATCGAATGGTGCGGTTTCATTAGATATGCTTTTTAAAAGTGGAAAAAAGGATAAAAATACTGGAATAGATATTAAAGGAAGTAGCAATATGGAACTGGACGAACTGGCTTTTCTGATTTGTAGAGGTGGCTGGCCAAAGGCGGTCTGCATTGATGAAGAAGAGACTGCTCTTAGGCAAGCTATAGATTACTTTGATGCCGTCGTCTCATATGATATTTCAAATGTGGATGAGATTAAACGAGATGAGATGCGTGCAACCAGACTATTACGGTCTTATGCCCGCCATATCGGCTCACAAGCTAAATTTACAGGACTTGCAACGGATTTGCAGGATAACGAGGCACTGACTATTAATCCTGCCACAGTGCAGACTTATGTTCAGGCATTGAATAAGCTCTTTGTATTGGAAGATGCCCCCACTTGGAATCCCAATCTCAGGTCAAGAGTTGCCATCAGAACGACTGATACCCGTTATTTCACTGACCCGTCTGTAGCTGCTGCCGCCATGGGTATAGGACCCGATGATTTGATTGCCAATCTTAATACTATGGGCTTGTTTTTTGAAAACATGGTAATTAGAGATTTACGTATCTATGCCGAGTTACTTGACGGTAAGGTTTACCACTACAGAGATAAAACCGGTCTTGAATGTGATGCCGCCATTCACTTACGAAACGGTCAGTATGGACTTATCGAGATAAAGCTGGGAAGTGACCGCATTGAGGAAGGTGCTACAACATTGAAGAAGCTTGAGAGCATATTGTGTATAGATAAAATGAATGAACCTGCTTTTAAAATGGTTATTGTAGGTAAGGCACCTTATGCCTACAGACGAAAAGACGGTATTTTGGTAGTGCCAATTGGGTGTTTAGGACCTTAGTGTCTTTGTTTTAAATAGCCGATAATATTGTCATATCAATTATAGAATCAAGGAATATATTTATATTTTACTGTATGTTTCGGAATGGACTTTCAGAAACACAGTGCATAATTTACAATCTGAGGCATTTGCAGGAATGTAATATCATGTTAACAACAATATTGACAGGAAAATAAATTAGTTGACAAAAATATAGTGAGCCATTAGAATAATAAAAGGCTTCGTTTGGTCATGGTGGGTATAGCTCAGTTGGTTAGAGCGCTAGGTTGTGGCCCTAGAGGTCAAGGGTTCAAATCCCTTTATTCACCCCATTTGAATTGGAGATGATGGGATGTAGCCAAGTGGTAAGGCAACGGACTTTGACTCCGTCACCCGTAGGTTCAAATCCTGCCATCCCAGCCAACTTTTGGGACATTAGCTCAGGCGGTAGAGCACTTGACTTTTAATCAAGGTGTCCGGAGTTCGAGTCTCCGATGTCTCACCAGAAAACCCCATGTATATGGGGTTCTTTTGTGCTCTTTATTTCCGAGTTTTATGGTTTATTCCCGTTATTAGTACACAAATGTCTTGCATATATATGTTTAGTATATTACTTAAGTGAAAGAAAAAGAGTAGCCGAGGTACAGATAATAGGGGAGTAGTTCCTTTTCGTTTATCTCTGTATATAAAGGATTTTATTCGGCTTTCAGGATATATAGCCAGTCCTGGAAAGCATCCGCTTTGGGAAATTTCCATTTTCCCTCATTGTCGGGTGTTACATTTCCGAGATATGTTTCTTTCCCTGTTATGGGATTGAAGCGATATGCTTTGTAATTGATGCCTTTTTCTATTTTCAATATATTTATATCACCGAAGAAGCTGCCTCCGAAGAAAGGTTTGAATATGACACGCACCTTTTTGGGTATACCGGCCGCAAAATGTCCGTCACATGCATTCAATGAGCAGGGGGCTTCCAGCCATTCGGGATGATACCGGAATTTCCACCATTCAAAGGAAGTGAGATATTTCATGCAGAGCGATATCTGCTTTGCTCCTTCAAAATTCATCGCCTCCCTCCAGCTTATATTCCCCCAGTGAGCGCCGTGAGGAGAAGCTCCGTACGGCATCTCTTCGGAATTAACCTGCCATATACCGTTTGCTCCGTATGTATGACCGGCCGCTCCCAACAGAAAATCCGACAGATAGACATATCTTTGAGTATCGGCATAAGATGCTCCGCATATACCTTCAAAACATACTTCAGCATTTATTACGGGCAATACTTTTCTTTCCACCGCTTTTCGTACTTTTTTCATCTGCTCCGGTAATGCCGGGAAACCGCCGTGTCCCGACTGCAACATATTCAAATCCAGAAGGCTTCCGTCCTCAATCTGGTCATAACCGTCGGTTGCGGGGAACGGATGAATGGTGACAAGCCTTGCATAAGGATCGGTCTGCTTTATAAATACCGTCATATCGTTCCAGTCTTTTTTTGCCTTCTTGATATGCTCTTCATAAGGTACATTATGGTTATAGAAAGGCATGTCGGCTTCTCCTGCAACACACCAGCACACAGGCATGGCTCCCCATCTGGCAATGATATACCTCCAGTGTTTTTTAAGTATTTCCTTACCCGCAAAAAACATGTAAAAACCCCAGGTGCCTACGATACAAGGCATAATGCCGTTCTCCACCAGTTTTTCTATACGTTCATCGGCTCTGTCAAAATACTCGGGATTTATTGCCGACAAATCTTCTTTCCACGGAAAACCCGCTTCGTTTTCTCCTCTCGGATCAAACATGGTCATATCGGGATACAGTCCCGCAATTATCTGAATGACATTAAAGCCTTTTTCTTTTCTGTCGTTAAGAAGAGTGCAAAAATCATCGGGAAACCTAAGTCTTTTTGTAAGTCCCATCAGCCAGGTATCGCCGAACCAGTAGAACGGAGTGCCGTCGCTATGCGAAAGATACATGTTTTGCCCTTTTCTGCAGACCGGACCGTGCAGATAGTACGGATTATCGGTTTTTTCTTTCTCTATTACCAGTTGACCGGATATGCCGTTTAAAGACTTATCATTACTAACGGTGACATAGCCGTGTTTTCCGGGAACGGATATATCATATCTTGCTTTAAAAGTATTTCCTCCAGCCCAGAAGCCGGGTATTAATAAATTGCTGCCGTCGGGACGAGTAAACTTTACATCAAAAGTAACATCATTGAAAAAATCCGTGCAAACGGCTTCCGATTTGAACACCAATTCTTTGAACAGTTGTTTCATAGTATTATCCCCTTTTTGAAAACTTACAGTTAGATATTATTATGGAAGACATATCAAGTCAATTGAATTGCATAATATCCCGCGAAATTATCCGAAAACTCCCGCGGTGAATATAAATGTTTTGATAATAAAAGTTAAATATTCAGTATATTTCCCATACAGGGAAATAGGTGGTGTCAATAACCTATGATAATTTCACCCCCTAAAGTTTTTAATTATTCTGTGAATATTTCACCCCTTCCGGAAAATGACCTAATCTGACATCACTAAGAAAGAAGTGATGCAACAGACTTACAACTACAGTAGGAAAGTCTCCGGTTCTGACAACATCTTCTGCATAACTAATCTCATCAATCGGATAAATGGGATAGAACTCACCGCTAATAAGAGCTCTTAATCCGTGTTTCTTGGAAAGCAAGACTGTAACCTTTTCTCTGGCAGAAAAGCGATCCTGTTCGATTTTAAAGAGTTTGTTGCAGATAGATATTGTAGACCCACTTGAAAGAGAACGTTCTAATTTGACGCTTAATAAACGGTCTAAATCAATAGTGTGCGGAATGGGAACAAAAGCTGAATAGCTCTCCTTTGGCTCAACAGAAAATTGCTCATTGAACAAATTAATGTATTCTTTTTCAAAGAAAAGATTAGCTTTCTCCATGCTCGTAATACCCCTCATTTTAAGTTCTACAGGCAAACGGCTCTGTAAAGTATTCCAGCTTCTTTCAATACGTCCTTTAGCTTGTGGGGACTGTGCAGGAAACATATCAATGCCGAGTTGCTCGACAATCTTCCCAAATTGTGTTACCTTCTTTGTACATCCTGAAAGTTGCTCTTCAATAGAGAGTTTGTCTTTGTCTTGTGGTGTATAAAAGAAGACACTGTGACGATCAGGGTATAGGGATTGTGGGATTCCGAACGAAATGAGTGTTTGCCGGAGTACTTCAAGGTAGCCAAGCAGGCACTCATTTTCGCATAAATAAAGCCCTGTGAGTTTACCTGTGGCATCGTCAATAAATCCATGTAATGAAAACTTTTTCTCTCCTCCAAACCAATTAAAAGGTGATGCATCTGCTTGTAACATCATGCCAAAAGCAGGTCTTCTTTCTCTTGTTTTGTAGACCCTACGCTTCTTCCTTCTTTTCTTAGGGCTTTTAATCCCATGTTCGGTAAGTAAACGATAAAGAGCGGAATAGGAAATCCTAATGTCAAAGTGTTCTTTCAATATTTCTCTAAAGTGATTAAAGTTGCTTGAACAGTATGGTTCCTTTTTCCTAATTCCTAAAATTCTCTCTTCAGTGGTTTTGTCTGTGCGTTTTGGAGAAGGCTTGTTAGCATTTCCATGAATAGCAGCTGTAACTCCTTTCTCTCTGAACTCCTTCTTTAACTGCTTTATCCTTCTTTCAGTTAAATGAAGTAATTCTGCTGCTTCTTTTACAGTCAATTTGCCTTCAACACTCTGCTCTAAAACAAATAACCTTTTTAATTCCTTTGTTGACATATGATATTTCATACCTCCAATCATATAAACTTTTCAAGAATATTTCACTTTTACAGTACAGGGGGGGTGAAATATTCACTGGTTAGTTCATGGGGTGAAATTATCATAGGTTATTGACATACAGGGAAATAGGTGGTTGACAAAAGCGTAGTAAAGCAATATAATCTCACAATCCTAAGCATGAGAGGAGACTGTTGTATGGCAGAAAAAAAGGTTTTGATGACTTATGAGGGTATCAAGGAATTGGAAGAAGAGCTTGCTACTCTTAAAGGTAAAACACGGATGGAAGTGTCCGACAGGCTTAAGAGTGCTATATCATTCGGAGATATCGCAGAGAACAGCCAGTATGATGAAGCCAAGAATGAACAGGCACAGGTGGAAGCCAGAATAATGTACCTAGAGAATCTGCTTCTGAATGCCGAAGTAATAGACAGTGAAAATATTGATACCACCAATGTAACTATCGGATGCAGAGTGAAAATATTGGATCTCAAATATGAAGAAGAGGAAGTATATCAGATAGTCGGTTCGACCGAAGCCGACCCGTTCAATATGAGGATTTCCTATGAATCTCCGATAGGTAAAGCCATACTCGGCAAGGAAGCCGGAGAAACAGTGGAATTTGAAAGTCCGGCGGGCCCCGTTAAGATTAAGATACTGGAAATAACGGAATAATACCCGTACTCCGGTTGTGTAAATACAATAAATAAGTTATAATTTAACAGCAGTTCCTATACTAAGGGCTGCTGTTTTGAAGGAGAGACAAATGGATAAAATAGTGGAAAACACCGAAACCGATTTGAATGAAATATTAAGAATCAGAAGAGAAAAGCTGGAAGCTCTTAAGCAGGAAGGAAGAAATCCTTTTGATATTACCCGTTTTGACAGGGAATATACGGCAAAAGAGATACTGGACAATTTTGATAGTCTGCAGAATAAGGAAGTCTCTTTAGCCGGCAGAATAATGGCTAAAAGAATTATGGGAAAAGCAAGTTTCTGCCACATTCAGGACGGACTGGACAGGATTCAACTGTATGTCAGGGTAGATGAACTGGGTGAGGATAAATATGCGGAATTCAGGAAGTACGATATAGGCGATATCGTAGGCGTAAAAGGAATTCCTTTTGTGACTCATATGGGGGAGAAATCCATAAGAGTGAAAAGCATCGTGCTTTTAACAAAATCACTGCAAGTCCTGCCGGAAAAATTCCACGGTCTTAAAGATATGGATTTACGGTACAGGCAACGATATGTCGACCTTATTGTAAATCCCGACGTTAAATCGGTGTTTATAACAAGGGCTAATATCATGAAAGCCATCAGGGAGTTCATGCATAGCTTGGGTTATCTTGAAGTGGAAACACCTGTATTGCACAATCAGGCTACAAATGCAAATGCACGACCTTTCGCCACATATCACAATACCCTTAATATTGATATGTATTTAAGAATAGAGCTGGAACTGCACCTCAAGAGACTTATTGTCGGAGGTTTGGATAAGATATTTGAAATAGGCAAGGTCTTCAGAAATGAAGGTATGGATACAAGACATAATCCCGAATTCACTCTCATGGAATTGTATGAAGCGTATGCGGACATGTACACAATGATGGAAAGAGCGGAGCAGATATTCTGTTATATAGCGGACAATGTCTTAAGTACCCGTAAGATTGACTACCAGGGACAGATTATCAATGTGGAAGCTCCGTGGAGAAGGCTTACCATGATTGAAGCGGTAAAAGAATATTCGGGTGTGGATTTCGATTCTTTCACACTGGATGATGCCGCCGCAAGGTCAGCTGCAAAGAAGCATAATGTGCGTATTGAAAAGCATTGGAACTGGGGAATGATACTTAATGCATTCTTTGAAGAGTATGCGGAAAAGAATCTTATACAACCTACATTCATATACCAGTATCCGATAGAAATTTCGCCTTTGGCAAAGAGAAATAAGGAAAAACCGCATCTTACCGAGCGTTTTGAATTCTTTGTGCTTGGAAATGAGATGGGCAATGCCTTTTCCGAGCTTAACGATCCCGTAGATCAGAGAGAACGCCTTATAGCGCAGGCCAAGAGCAAATTCGGAGAGTATGATTTTACCATTGACGATGATTTTATAAACGCACTGGAAGTGGGAATGCCTCCGACAGGCGGAATGGGACTGGGGTTAGAGCGTATGATAATGCTGTTTACCAATTCTACATCAATAAGGGATGTCATGTTCTTCCCGACAATGAAGCCGGAGTCCAATGGATAATCTTTAGCCTGTTTTATTATGAATCAGTATATTTGTTAAAAACAATGAATTAGGGGGTATAACTTGACTAAAATCAATTGTATACCCCCTAACTTGACATATTGCAAGGTTTTGTGTTATCTTTTTTTCAGATTGGAGGTGAGAATTTGAATCAAATTTTTGACGAGTTGCTATATTTTCGTGAAAAATACCTAAGTAAAATTCGCGGTTTCTATCATGAGGGGGAGATTATTAAGGTTCTGACCGGTGTCAGACGATGCGGTAAGTCATCAATCTTGAAGATGATTGTTCGTGAGCTGTTGAGTCAAGGAGTAAAAAAAGAGAATATTCTGTTTTTTAATTTGGACAGAAGACCGTATACAACAACAAATACGGCAGAACAGTTGGATCGCTTAATTGAAAAGAACAGTAAGGCAAGCGGGATGAAATACCTTTTCATTGACGAGATTCAAAATGTTAAGGGCTTTGAAACAGTCATTAATTCATGGAGAGAAGAAGGAGATTATTCAATTTTTATAACCGGTTCAAATTCATATCTGCTAAGCGGAGAGCTTGTAACAAAACTTACAGGCAGATATTTGGAATTTAACATTTTGCCGCTAACTCTTGAAGAGTTTGTGGGAATGAAAATGTTTTTCGGGAAAGAGGTTCCGGCGGATAAACAGGATATCCTTTCTGAATACATTTATGAAGGAGGATTTCCATATGCAGTAAGATTGGATTCTCTTAAGGACAAAAGAGCCTATGTGACGGGACTGATTGAAGAAATCTATCAGAAGGATATCCGAAGCAGAATTCAGATTAGAAACAGAACCGTTTTTGATGCGGTATTAAAGTATATTGTTAACAATTACGGAGCTAATACCAGTATTGAAAATATCGTTAAGGATTTTCGGAAAAACAATGTATCAGTCAAAAGAGAGACAATTGCCCGATATATCAAGGCTTTGGAAAACGCTAAAATCATTTCGGAATGCAGGCGCTTTGATATGAAATCCAGGAAGTCTCTCCGTGGCGAAAAAAAATACTATCTGTCGGATTTATCTTTCTTCTTTGCGATGAATACCGACAACAGAATCAACTTCGGTCCTGCACTGGAAAATATCGTATATAACTATGCTTTCAGCATGGGATATAGCATAAGTATAGGAAAAATCGGCAAACTGGAGTGTGACTTTATTCTGCGTGATACGGAATTGAACTATGCATATGTTCAGGTAGCATATACAATCTTAGAGAGCAAAGCGACAGAGGATAGGGAATATAGGAGTCTTGAAGCAATTACCGGAGACAATTATCCCCGTTATGTGATGACAACCGACAGATTGATACAATACCGAAATGGAATTAATCATGTTAATCTGATTGATTTTATATTGGAGAACAAAAGTTTTGAATAATATAGAGAAGAGTAAAATCCGTATTTAGTTGTCTCTTGATTGTTTTGAACAAACAATGCTTTAACATGTTATAATGCTCGTAGCATGTTCTTAGAGGTATTCTTCTAAGGATGTAATGTTATAAAGCAGCAGTTTGATAGAAGGGAAGACGGAATAGCAATCTTAACTTACGATTATGGATGATCTGAGAAAAAAATATTTAGAATTACTGGAACTTAATGAAGATTGCACAGAGACCGAAATAAACAAAAAGTACAATAACCTGTCATTACGTGCGAAAACCGACAAGTCAATAGATATTGATGAAGTTATCCAGGCGTACGATTATCTTATGAATCGGAATATTGAAGAGCCCGAACCGGTAAAACCCGTTGTAATGAAGTTCCGTAAGGCATGGTTCAAATATATAGGTCTGGCGGCAATTCTGCTGATAATATTAGGTACCGTATTGTCAATTGTCATTCCGTTTGTTACCAATAAAGACCCCGATCTCATTATTTCCTACATAGGTCCGTATACACCGAAGAATGATAAGGTATTGGAAAATTATCTGTATGACAGGATGCCGAAAGTAAAGAAAATTCTTATGGAAACAATATATGCCACGGCAGCCGGAAATTATGTGCGGTACAAAGAGGATTCATACGATGCATCCAGTGTGGAAAAATTAAGCCTGCTGCTTATCTCTGGTGATCTGGAGTTGATAGTATGTGACGATTCCGTATACAGATATATACTGTCATATAACTACCTTCTGGAATTGGACGATATAATCGAGGAATACGGCATTGAGATAGATAGGAAGAATATAGTTTACGGTATAAAACCTTCCACGGGAGAGAGAGTCATATACGGTATCAACATACAGGATTATCCCCTTCTTTCGGAGCATGTGTATATAAATGAGGAGTTCCCCATGATACTGTGCGTTTCCAATGAAGCAATCAATATGGAAAATGTAAAGCAGGCAATAAGATTATTGTTGACTGAAGAATAAGCCGTTGGTAGATTGCATAACTAAGTTCCGTTCTTACATAACCCAAAAAAGCGAATCACCGATAAAGTGTTAAAAAAGACATAAAATCGTTGAAATATTTCAATTTGAATGATATTCTATGGCTGTCAAGCAT
>Ga0208195_1000482_pt1 | contig 51452 bp, 44 predicted proteins | sample AD_UKC077_MetaG_FD_184441 | JGI IMG/M metagenome (GOLD analysis project Ga0208195, IMG submission 184441) | Active sludge microbial communities of municipal wastewater-treating anaerobic digesters from USA - AD_UKC077_MetaG (SPAdes) (version 2) | ecosystem: Engineered > Bioreactor > Anaerobic >... | reverse complement strand
AGATCCAGTGATGATAGCGAAGTGGACACACCTGTTCCCATCCCGAACACAGAAGTTAAGCACTTCAGCGGCGAAGATAGTTGGGCTTGCCCCTGTGAAAATAGCTCGTTGCTGGTTCTTTTTTTATTAGTGATAGTGATTAATGTAAAAACATTAGTCTTTTTTTATTTTAAGAGTAATAATATGTTAAAATATATTTAGAAAAAGAGGAATTTATATGAAAAAAATGATGGATGCATTGGTAAAAGAAACTGCTGATGCTGGACTAGTTTTAAAGAAGGTTCCTATTCCAAATGTTGGTATAAATGATGTTTTAATAAAAGTTCATAAAACTTCTATTTGTGGTACTGATGTTCATATTTATAATTGGGATCAATGGGCTCAAAAAAATGTAAAAGTCGGAATTACTGTTGGCCATGAATATGTAGGTGAGGTAGCCGCTTTTGGAAAAGGAGTTACTGGTTTTGAAATTGGTCAAAGAGTTTCTGGTGAAGGGCATATTGTATGTGGTCACTGTCGAAATTGTCGAGCAGGAAACGGACAATGGTGTGAAAACACTATTGGAGTTGGAGTTCAAAGAGATGGTGCTTTTGCTCAGTATATTTGCATACCAGCTAGCAATGTTATAAAAATTGACCCGAGGTATGACGAAGAGATTGTATCTTTTTTTGATGCTTTTGGTAATGCTACTCATACATCTCTTCTTTTTGATGTAGTGGGAGAAGATGTTTTAATTACTGGAGCAGGTCCTATCGGTATTATGTCAGCTGCAATTTGTAAACAAAATGGTGCTAGAAATATCGTAGTTACAGATTTGAATGATTATCGTTTAGAATTAGCTAAAAAGATGGGTGCAACTAAAACTATCAATATATCGAAGGAAAGATTAGATGATTGTCATAAAGAACTGCGTATGAGAGAAGGGTTTGATGTTGGTTTAGAAATGTCAGGAAGTGCTTCTGCTTTAGAAAGCATGATTAACAATATGAGAAATGGTGGTAAGATTGCTTTATTGGGAATTCAATCAAAACCATCGGAAATGAACTGGAACAAAATTATCTTTAAAGGTTTAACCTTAGTAGGGGTATATGGTAGAAGAATGTATGAAACTTGGTATAAGATGCAAACAATGGTTGATGTTGGTTTGGATTTAACTCCCCTTATAACACACAGGTTTTCATATAAAGATTTTGAAAAGGGATTTGAAGCAATGAATTCTGGTTTATCGGGAAAAGTTGTCTTAGATTGGAGAAATAAATGAAAAAAGCCTTAGATATTTATCGCAAACAGCTTAAAGAGATAGAAGAAAGTGGAACTTATAAAAATGAAAGAATTATTACTACTGAGCAAAAAGCACTAATTGATACTACTGAAACTAAACAGGTTTTAAATATGTGTGCTAATAATTATTTAGGATTAGCTAATAATAAGGAAATAATCCAAGCAGCTAAAGATTCTTATGATAAATGGGGCTATGGTTTAAGTTCAGTTAGATTTATTTGTGGCACTCAACAAATTCATAAAGAATTAGAAAAAACCATTTCTAAATTTTTAAAAATGGATGATACAATTTTATATTCTAGTTGTTTTGATGCTAATACAGGCTTATTTGAAACAATTTTAACAGCTGAAGATGCTATCATTTCGGATGAATTGAATCATGCATCTATTATTGATGGTGTAAGACTCTGTAAAGCAAAGCGTTTTAGATATAAAAATAACGATATGGAAGATTTAGAAGCAAAACTTATTGAAGCAAAAGATTGTCGCATTAGATTAATTGCTACTGATGGAGTTTTCTCAATGGATGGCATAATTGCTGATTTAAAATCAATCTGTGATTTGGCTGATAAATATGATGCTTTAGTAATGGTCGATGATTCACACGCTGTTGGTTTTATGGGAGAAAAAGGAAGAGGAACAGCTGAATATTGTGGTGTAATGGACAGAATTGATATTATTACAGGTACTTTAGGGAAAGCTTTAGGTGGTGCAAGTGGTGGTTATACTAGTGCCAAACAGCCAATTGTAGATTTACTTAGACAAAGGAGTAGACCATATTTATTTTCCAATACTCTAGCACCTGCAATTTGTGCTGCTTCACTTAAAACTTTTGAAATATTAAATAGAAGTAGTGAGATAATAGATAGGTTAAAAGAAAACACAGTCTATTTTAGAAAACAAATGAAACAGTCGGGATTTGATATTATTGATTCCGTACATCCGATTGTTCCAGTAATGTTATATGATGCAAAAACAGCAAGTGAATTTGCGGATAGAATGCTTGAAAAAGGTGTTTATGTTATCGGATTTAGTTACCCGGTAGTGCCAATGGAAAAGGCAAGAATCAGAGTACAAATTTCAGCAAGTCACAGTAAGGAAGATTTAGATTTTGCAATAAATTGTTTTAAAGATGTAAAGAAAGAGATGGGATTATAAAATGAAAAACGATGGAGTATTTGAAGTTATTTTATTATTAGCTTTACCAGCAAGTGGTAAAAGTGAAGTTAGAAATTTTTTAAGTAATATTGAACCTGAAATATTAAAAAAGGAATTTCATATTGGTGAAACATTAGAGTTAGATGATTTTCCTTATGTTCACTTTATGAAACTTATCGACCAAGCTTTAGTAGAAGAAGGTCAAAATAGGATGTTTTATCCTGGAGAAGTACCATTTATTGATAGCAGAGACTGGGGTACATTAATCAATCTGTTGAATGAAGACTATTATGATTTATTAAATCGTAATGTTATTAGTTGTGATAGTGTGGCAGAATACTTTTTTACAAGAATCGATAAAGCAGCTAGAATTGTAGGAATTCATCCAAGACTAGCAAAACTTGATACCGACTTAAGGAAGAGAATAGCTGAAAAATTAAATGAAGAAGCTCAAAAGATTTTAGATTTTAAATATCAGCAATATACTGAAGATTTAAATGGTAAAACAATAATTATTGAAGCTGCCAGAGGAGGAAAAGATGGGTCAAGTTATCCTTTAGAAGATCCTTTTGGCTATCAGTATTCATTGCCTCAATTTTGTCCGGAAATCTTATCAAAAGCTAAAATCCTTTATATTTGGGTAACACCTGAAGAATCTAGAAGGAAAAATGAAGAAAGAACAGATCCAAATGATCCTGGTTCAAACTTATTTCATGGGGTACCGCTAGCTGTAATGTTAAATGATTATGGTTGTGATGACATGCTTTATCTGAAGGAAAATTCAAAAAAAGAAGATACAATTACTGTTAAGGCATATGGTGAAACTTATTACTTACCTATTGGTATTTTTGATAATAGAAATGATAGAACTTCATTTTTAAGAAAAGAAAAAGAAAAGTGGACTAAAGAAGAAATTGAATATGTTACTAAAGGAATTAAACAAGCTACGGATAAAATGGTCGCTTTTAAAAATAATTTAAATAGAAAATAGGAGGTACTAATGTTAAATAATGATAAAAACTTATTTGATATTGTTTTATTATTTGCCTTACCAGCAAGTGGTAAAAGTGAAATTAGACACTTTTTAGCAAATATTGAACCTGAGAGGTTACAAAAAGAGTTTCATTTTGGTGAAACATTACAATTAGATGATTTTCCTTATGTTCATTTTATGAGAAGAATTGATCAAGAATGCGAAAAGATTGGACAACCAAGAATCTTTTTTCCATCCAATGATGCTCCAATGTATAACGCTCGTGATTATGCAACATTATTTATGTTGCTTAATGAGGATTATCACGATTTAATTAATAGAGTTAAAATAAAACCTGATAGTGCAGCATTATGGATGTTTGACAGATTTGATAGTGCTTCTTTAAAAGTTGATATGCTACCAAGATTGGGACTCTTAAAGCAAAAGATTAGAAATGAATTAGCTCAATCTTTAGAAAAAGAAGCACGAGAATTATTAAAAAATAAATTAGCAGAATATCCAGAAAACTTTGATAATAAAACTATTATTATTGAAGCTGCCAGAGGGGGAAAGGATGGTTCTACTTTACCGTTACAAGACCCTGAAGGCTATCAATTTTCACTAAGATATTTATGTCCAGAAATCCTTGAAAAAGCTTGTATTCTATATATTGATGTAACGCCTGAAGAATCAAGAAGAAAAAATGAAGAAAGAACTGATCCAAATAATCCTGGTTCAATTTTAAATCATGGTGTTTCATTAGAAGTGATGCTAAATGATTATGGTATTTGTGATATGAAATATCTGATTGAAAACTCAGAAGTAAAAGATACAGTAACAGTTAAAGCACATGGTAAAATCTATCATATACCTATAGGAGTTTTTGATAATAATGATGATAAAACAACACATTTTAGACAAGATTATTCATCATGGCAATTAGAAAAAATCGACGAGTTTTTTACTGTAGTCAAAAAAGTTACTGATACAATGTTTGAAAATTATAAGAATAAATAATTTTATTATCATTTGGGTAATAAAATTAACTGCGAATATAAAATAATGTAAATAGGCTATGTATTAATTATGATGTGAAAAGGTATTTTTTCAACAACAACTGTTTTGACTGGATATCATCTTACAACCAAAACAGGTGAAAACTATGATGTAAGCTCTTTTTTCTATATGAAAAATATGGAAAAGCACTAATTAAAATACATAAATAATCAATTATTAAATAAGTATATTTTAAGATTATATTATAGGCATATTTGACAAGTATAGAAGAATAAGTAAAAAAATGTTAAAATTAGCTATAAACAAAAATTAGAAAACTTTAAGATGCTGATTAATTTCCCATGAAGCAGATAAGGTAAAAATAAAGTAAAACAAGTTGTAACTTTATATTAGGTTAAGTCTAGAAAGGAAAAAAGTGATGTTCATGTGTAGACAGGATACATACTATTCGTATAAGAACAAAAATATGCCCAAAGTAAGTATAGTAGTTCCTGTATATAAAGCGGAATTATTTTTAGAAGAAACAATACAAACTGTTTTAAATCAGACATATGAAAACTGGGAAATGCTACTTATTAATGACTGTAGTCCGGATGCAAGTTTTGAGATAGCTGAAAAATATTTAGGTGATAAAATAAAGTGGTTTGAACAAGAAATAAATAGCGGCGCTGGTTTAACCAGAAATAGGGGAATAAAAGAAGCTACAGGAAAATATATATGTTTTTTAGATGCAGATGATTTATGGGACATAGATAAACTAGAAAAACAGGTGGCTTTTATGGAAGAAAAGGATTGTGAGTTTTCTTTTACTAGTTATGAGTTTGCAAACAGAGATGGAGTTCCTAATGGAAATAAAGTGATTGTTCCTGAAAAAATAAATTATAATCAAGCTTTAAAAAATGTAACTATATGGACAAGTACAGTAATGTTTAACATGGAAAAATTAACTAAGGAAGATATATATATGTCAGATATTAGAAGAGGACAAGATGCTGCTACTTGGTGGAAAGTTTTAAAAAAGGTTGACCATGCATATGGAATTAAAGATATATTTTCGTATTATCGAAGAACTCAGAATTCTTTATCAGCTAATAAGTTAATAGCTTTAAAAAGAACCTGGTATTTATATAGAAAAGTTGAGAAATTTGGAATATTAAAGAGTTCATATTATTTTGTTTTTTCTGTATTAAATGCAATAAGGAGAAGAATTTAATGAAAAAAATATGTATTTGTGGTAATTTCGCTGATTTCAAAGAATCATATGATGGGCAAACAATAAAAACAAAGAATTTATATAATGAATTAAAAAATAAATTTGGTAAAGAAAATATAAATGTAATAGATACTTGTGGCTGGATAAGGAAGCCTTTTAAACTTTTTTTAAATTGTTTAAAACAAACTAGAGATGTTGATAATTTAATCATAATCCCTGCTCATAAGGGAGTAAGAGTATTTGTTCCTATTTTTAATGCACTAAGATCAATCAGAAAATATAAGTTACATTATGTAGTTGTTGGAGGATGGCTACCTTCTTTAATTGAAAAAAACAATTTTATGATAGAAGAACTTAAAAAATTGGAATATATATATGTTGAAAATAATAATACTATCGAATCATTAAATAAGCTGGGAATTAATAATACTTTGCAAATGAACAATTTTAAAAACTTGAAAAAATCTAGTTATAAAAAAGAAATAGATAAAGAAGTTTTCAAATGTTGTATATTTTCTAGAATAGAAGAACAAAAAGGAATAATGGATGCAATCAAGGTTGTAGATTCAATAAATAAAAAAAATGAAAATAAACAAACAATAAAAATGGATATTTATGGGCAAATAGCTAATGATTTTGAAAAAAAGTTTTTTGCTATATTGTTTAATAGCAAGAATATATGTTATAAAGGATTAGTGAAACAAGATGAAATTGTAAAAACTCTTGAAAAATACGACTTGCTATTATTTCCAACAAAATATTATACAGAAGGAATACCAGGTACAATTATAGATGCTTATTTTTCAGGACTTCCAGTTTTAGTATCAAGATGGGAGAATCATAACGATATATTATATGAAAACGAAACAGGAATAAGCTATGAATTTGATTGTATAGAAGATTTTGAAATTAAATTGGAATATTTAGTCAATAATCAAGAAATGTTGGAAAAAATGAGAGAGAATTGTTTGAAACGAGCTGATAAATTTACAGCAGAGATTTCTTTAGAGATATTATATAAAAATATAGAGGAATAGTAGAAAAGGGAATTTAAATGATAAAAAAAATATTATGTATAGTTGGAGTAATGGATCAAGGTGGAGCGGAAACTTTTTTGATGAAAATTTATAGGAAGTTGGATAAGACAAAATATCAAATGGATTTTTGTGTTACTGAAGAAAAAGAAGGGTTTTACCATGAAGAAATTGAAAAAATGGGTGGTAAGATTCATAGAGTAACTAGAAAAACACAAAATCCTATAAAATCATATTTAGAGATAATGAACCTAGTTAAGGAAAACAATTATAAAAATATTATTAGAATATCATCAAATTCAATAACTGTAATAGATTTGTTAGCGGCAAAAATGGGGGGAGCAAAGAATTTGATCTTTAGGTCAAGCAACTCCAATAATAGTGGTAATAAGATGGTTGATATTATTCATAAGTTATTCAAACCATTAGTTAGAGTAATCCCAAATGTAAAAATAGCCCCATCAGATTTAGCAGCAATACATATGTTTGGAAAAAAAGAATATAATAATGGAAAAATTACTTTGTTAAACAATGGTTTAGATATAGAAAAATTTAAATATAATGAAAATTATAGAAATGAAATAAGAAATAAATACAATATAGCAGATAAAACTATGGTCATAGGACATATTGGAAGATTTTCAGAACAAAAAAACCATAAATTTTTAATTAATGTTTTTGAAAAATATAAAAATGAAAAAAATAATGATTCTATACTTATGTTAATTGGAAAAGGAGAATTAGAAGATAATATAAAGGAAATGGTAAAAGAAAAAGGAATGGATGATTCAGTATTTTTCTTAGGAACGCAAAAAGAAGTAAATAAATATTATCAAGCTTTTGATTTAGTGGTTTTTCCTTCATTGTATGAGGGTATGCCAAATGTTATAATAGAAGCACAATGCTCAGGATTAAATTGTGTGTTGTCGGATACTATAACTAAACAAGCTAATTTAACAAATAGACTTAATTTCTTAAGTTTAAATTCAAGTCTAGAAGAATGGACTTATTTGATAAAAAAATCTGAGGAAAGAGAAAAAGTTTATTTAAAACTTATGGAGCAAAACTACGACATAGATTATGTCACAAAATTATTTGTAGAAAAATGTTTTAAGTATTAAATGTTAATACAATAATGTGAGGAAAAATGAAAAAAGCGAAAATAGAAACAAAAACTATATTGAATATACTATTTTTTATGTATTTATTAGGAGCCTTTGTGTGTAATTCTGGTAAAGGATTTGATTGGTTTTTTTCAAGAGCTTCTTTTGTAGTATTGATTATTGCTGCATTTATACTTAGAAAAAGAAATGTTGTAACTGGATTATTGAAAATGGCCTTAATATTCTGGGGGTATTATTTTTTGTCCATGATATGGGCAAGTGATTATAAAGACACTCTTAGTCAAATTAATTTTGCTGTACAAGTATTAGGAATGTTTATATATATACCCGCAATTATTGAAGATAGAAAAGATATAGAAAAAGTTTTAAAAACAATAATATCAGCTTTAATAGTAACATGTATAATAGTACTAATAAAAACCCCATTGGAACAGTATGGTAGTTCTCGCTTAGGTAATATAGTAGGATTGAATAGAAATAGACTAGGAATGATAACAGCTTCAGGCTTTCTTTTCAGTTTATATTTTATAAAAGAAATATTTGTTAAAAAAGAAATTGTGGAAAATAAACAAAAAGAAATAAAAAATGTAATCATATACATCCTTTTTGCAGTACTATTTTTATCAATTGCATTATTGACTGGATCAAGAAAAGCATTATTATTGGCTATTTTAGGTTATGTATTTTTTGAGTTTTTTACAATGAATAGAAAAAATTTCCCTAGGAAAATTATGATTATGTTGGCTTTTTTCACTATAGTTTTTATTGCTATTTTTGCTGTCCCTCAAGTATATAAGGCTTTAGGTGTCAGAATAATAAAAAATATTCAGATGATAACAGGAACTCTGGAAGACAGATCGACAGATACTAGTTTACAAGCAAGAAATTTTTTTATAAGCAAGGCTATAATTTTATTTAAAGAAAACCCTATATTAGGTTATGGCGGAAATAATTTTATTACTTACATGAGAGAGATAGAACACAAGAATCAAGCATATTCACACAATAATTTTTGGGAATTGCTATCAACTTTGGGAATAATTGGATTTGTTATATATTATGGATTTTGGCTAAGTGTAATCTATAAAAATATTAAAATATATAAAAAAACTAAAGATAGATTAACTTTAATTATATTAATTAATTTAATCCTTTTAGTGTTTTTAGATTATTGGGTTGTCAGTTATATTTTAGATTTTAATGCAATAATATTAGCACTTGGATATCTAAATATTCTGATTTATGAAAAAGAAAAAGTAATAAAACATTTTAGAATTTAAAATTTTAAAAAAGAATAAAATCACATTTAGGTAAATCTTAAATTAACTGAAAGCAATGTAAATATAAATGATAAAAATAGTATAAGTAAGAGGTGATGAGTATATGAATAAATTATTTGGATATATAAAAGAACCAAAAAGAATTATATTGTATTTAATGAATAAAAATCTTTTAAATTGGATGCCTGATGCGCCTTACTTGAAATTGAAATATTATTTATATATGGGAAAAAAGTTGAATTTAAATGAGCCAAAATCATTTAATGAAAAATTGCAATGGTTAAAAATTAATGACAGAAAAATAATTTACACAAAAATGGTAGATAAATATGAAGCTAAAAAATATGTAGCGAATATTATAGGAGAAGAATATATAATTCCGACATTAGGAATATATAATTCTTTTGATGAGATAAACTTTGATAAACTTCCAAATCAGTTTGTAATAAAATGCACACATGATAGTGGTGGTATAGAAATAGTTAGAGACAAATTTAAAATGGATAAAGAAAGAGTAAGAAAAAAGATAAATAAATTTATGAAAAGAAACTATTTCAAAGTTCATAGAGAATGGCCATATAAAAATGTAAAACCAAGAATAATAGTTGAAAAATATATGAAAGATGAAAATGATAAATTAATGAAAGACTACAAATTTTTTTCATTTGGAGGAAAACCAGAGATAATGTTTATATCAGAAAGACAGGAAAACCATGTTACAGCTGGAATGACTTTTTTTGATATGAATTTTAATTTATCGGATTGTGAAAGAAGAGATTTTAGAAGGTTAAATTATATACCTAAAAAACCTATAACTTTTGAAAAAATGAAGAATTTTGCTGGAATATTATCAAAAGAAATACCACATGTAAGAGTAGATTTTTATGAAATAAATGGTGAACTATACTTTGGCGAATTAACATTTTTTACACACACGGGAATGATTCCTTTTAAAGATGAAATATGGGATAGAAAGTTAGGCGATATGATAGACTTGAGTTTATCAAGAAATGATGAGATTTTTTGCAATTAGAAAAAATCTATTTAAAAGATAGGGGTAAGTCAATGAAATTATCTATAATAATACCAATATATAATGCGCAAGAATTTTTAGAAGAATGTATAGAATCTATAATGACTAAAATTAGCCAAGATTATCTAGAAGATATTGAGTTAATTTTGGTAAATGATGGTTCTATGGATAATAGTTTAAATATATGCAATAAATATGCAAAAAAGTATAGTAATATAAAAGTTTTTGATAATGAGAATAATGGTGTTTCATATTCTAGAAATTTTGGTATTAAACAAGCTAAAGGTAAATATGTTATGTTTGTTGACTCTGATGACAAATTATCTAATGAATGGTTTGAAATAGTAAAGGAATATATCGATAGTAGTTATGATATTGTTTTCTTTTCAGAAAAATATGATGGCAAAAAGATAACAGGAAATGAGATTGAATCTATAATAAAAGGGGTTATTGATGGAAACATTTATCTTTCATCGCCTTGTTCAAAGATATATAAAAGAGAATATATAATAGACAATAAAATATGTTTTAGATCAAATCTAATTTCAGGAGAAGATATAATTTATAACTTGGAAATGTTTTCTGGAACCAAAAATTATATTGGAGTGAAAAAAAGTATATACCTATATAGAGCGAACTCCAACTCAGTAACAAGGTCATTTGACCCTAGAATGTTAGAAAATAGTATGAAATATCGAAAAATATTAAAAGAAATTGTTGATAAAAGTGATATGGAAGAAATTGAAAAAAAAGCAATTTTAAATTTATCGATATCTAATTCTTTATTTAGAATGGCAAATATTTTATCAAATAGTTTAGATTATAAAGTTTTTCTAAAATATTCATATATATTTAATGAATATCTTAAGGAGATAGATAATATATTTACGATAAACTTGAGTTATAAAAGGAAATTAATAATTTTTTTATTAAAAATAAAACAATATTATATAGTTTTTTCACTGTTTAATTTAATTAAGAAAAAATCAAGAAAGACAATAAATACCTTTAAAATTATATAATAAAACAAATGTTATCAAGAAGGAGAGCGAAAAACATGGAAAAAATAGATTTAAATTATAAGATAGTTTTAGTAACAGGCTCATCAGGCTTTATTGGATCGTTTTTGTGTGAAAGATTACTTAATGAATTTGAAGGAATAAAAGTAATCGGAATTGATAATATGAATGATTATTATGATATTAACTTGAAAAAATCAAGATTAAATAAATTGGGTAAGTATAATACATTTAAGTTTATCGAAGGAAGTATTGCTGATAAAGAATTAATAGATAAAATATTTGAAGAAAATAATATAAATATTGTAATAAATTTGGCAGCACAAGCTGGAGTTAGATATTCTATAGAAAATCCAGATACATACATTGAAAGCAATATTATAGGATTTTATAATATTTTAGAAGCATGTAGACACAACTCAATAGAACATTTAGTTTATGCATCAAGCAGTTCTGTATATGGAGCAAATATAAAAATTCCTTTTAGTGTTGATGATAAGGCAGATAATCCAGTATCACTTTATGCAGCGACTAAAAGATCTAATGAGCTTATGGCGCATAGCTATTCAAAATTGTATAATATTCCAAGTACAGGATTAAGATTTTTTACAGTATATGGACCTGCAGGAAGACCTGACATGGCATATTTTGGATTTACAAATAAACTGATAAATGGTGAAACAATAAAAATATTTAACTACGGAAATTGTAAAAGAGACTTTACCTATATAGATGATTTGATTGAAGGAGTATTAAGAGTTATACAAGGAGCTCCAAAAAAGAAAACTGGTGCAGATGGACTTCCAACACCACCACATAATATTTATAATATAGGAAACTCAAATCCTGAAAATTTGTTAGATTTTGTAAGTATCTTACAAGAAGAATTAATTAGAGTAGGACTACTGCCAAAAGATTATGACTTTGAAGCGCATAAAGAATTAGTACCAATGCAACCAGGAGATGTGCCAATAACATATGCAGATATAACACCGCTGGAAAGAGACTATGGGTTTAAACCGACTACAAGTCTAAAAGATGGATTAAGAAAATTTGTTGAATGGTACAAAGAGTTTTATATAGACTAATCCAAAAAAAGATCAGAACAAATTATTTAATTCATTATACTTAAGCATAAAATCGCATACAAACACTCAATTGATTATTTATTTTATAATATTCTTTGCTTTTTGTGTGAAAAGAATTAATGAGGTTTTGTATTGAATGCTAATTATATTGTGTTTTAAAAAATGTTATTTTTATTAAAAACACCTTATAGTATTTTGTCATTAAAAATGATATAATTAACGAGTACGAAAAAAGGGAGGAAATTAATGAATGAGTAAGAAATATGTTTACTTATTTGAAGAAGGCAATGCAAGCATGCGAAATATCCTTGGTGGTAAAGGGGCAAACTTAGCAGAAATGATTAATTTAGGCTTACCTGTACCAGGTGGTTTTACAATTACTACTGATGCTTGTAATCGTTATTATGATGATGGTGAAGTTATTGCCAAAGAAATTAAAGAAGAAATTTTAGTTAATTTAGCTAAATTAGAAGAAAAAACTGGTAAAAAGTTAGGTGGTAAAGAAAACCCACTTTTAGTGTCAGTTAGATCTGGTTCTAGAGCATCAATGCCTGGAATGATGGATACAATTTTAAACTTGGGTATGAATGATGAAGTGGTTGAAACTATAGCTGAAAGAACTAATAACCCAAGATTTGCTTATGACTCATATCGTAGATTTATTCAAATGTTTGGCGATGTTGTTATGGGTGTTAGCAAAAAAACATTTGAAACAATCATTGATGAAATGAAAAAAGAAAAAGGCGTTACTTTAGATACAGAGTTATGCGAAAAAGATATGAAGGAAATGGTAGCTAAATTTAAAGCTTACTATAAAGAATCAGTTGGCGAAGATTTCCCTCAAGATCCAAAAGATCAATTAATGAAATCTGTTATAGCAGTATTCCGCTCTTGGAATAATGAAAGAGCTATTTATTATCGTAGAATGAATGATATTCCTTCTGATTGGGGAACTGCAGTTAATGTTCAAATGATGGTATTTGGTAATATGGGTGATGATTGTGGAACAGGTGTTGCCTTTACAAGAAACCCAGCTACTGGTGAAAATAAATTATTTGGTGAATTTTTAATTAATGCACAGGGTGAAGATGTTGTTGCTGGTGTAAGAACACCACAAACAATTGATCAGCTAAAAGAAATTATGCCTGAAGTATTTGAAGAATTTGTTGGATACTGTGATAAACTTGAAAAACATTATAAAGATATGCAAGATATGGAATTTACAATTGAAGAGTCTAAATTATACATATTGCAAACTCGTAATGGAAAAAGAACAGCTGCAGCTGCTTTAAAGATTGCTTGTGATTTATATGATGAAGGTATGATTACTAAAGAAGAGGCAATCTTAAAAGTAGAACCTCAACAATTAGATACATTATTGCATCCACAATTTGATCAAGTTGCTTTAAAAGAAGCAACAGTTATCGGAAGTGGGTTAGCTGCATCTCCTGGTGCTGCATATGGTAAAGCTGTATTTACAGCTGCTGATGCAGTTGATTGGAAAAAACAAGGCAAAAAAGTTATCTTGGTAAGACTTGAAACATCTCCAGAAGATATTCAAGGTATGGCATCTGCTCAAGGAATTTTGACTGTTAGAGGTGGAATGACATCACATGCTGCTGTTGTAGCTAGAGGAATGGGTATTTGTTGTGTATCAGGCTGTGAAGAAATTGTTATTGGTAATAAAGAATTCACACTTGATGGTGTAACATATAAAGAAGGTGACTGGATTTCATTAGATGGTTCTACAGGTAATATCTATGCTGGTAAAATTCCAACAGTTCCTGCTGAAATTTCTGGCAACTTTGATAGATTAATGAAGTGGGCTGATGACATTCGAGATATGCAAATTAGAACTAACGCTGATACACCAAAAGATGCTACTCAAGCCTTAGAATTTGGTGCACAAGGTATTGGTTTAGTTAGAACCGAACATATGTTCTTTGAAGCGACCAAATTAAAAGCAATCAGAGAAATGATTTTGTCAACGACTGCAGAACAAAGAAAAGCAGCTTTAGAAAAAGTCTTACCTTTACAGCAAAAAGACTTTGAAGAAATTTATGAAGCAATGCAAGGATATCCAGTAACTATACGTTATTTAGATCCACCTCTACACGAGTTTTTACCAACAGAGGAAAAAGATGTTATTGCTTTAGCAAAAGAAATGAATGTTTCTGTAGAAAAATTAAATGAAGTAATTACTTCATTACATGAATTCAACCCAATGATGGGACATAGAGGATGTCGTTTAGCAGTTACTTATCCTGAGATTGCAGAAATGCAAACAAGAGCAATAATTCAGGCAGCTATCGCTACTCAAAAGAAATATCCAGAATGGAACTTATTACCTGAAATTATGATTCCATTAGTTGGAGATGTCAAAGAATTGAAGTATGTTAAAGATGTTGTTGTCAAAACTGCTGATGAATTAATTGCTAAAGAGAAAGTTAAATTAAATTATCAAGTTGGTACAATGATTGAAATTCCTCGTGCAGCATTATTAGCAGATGAAATTGCTACTGAAGCTGATTTCTTCTCATTTGGAACAAATGATTTAACTCAAATGGCATTTGGTTTCTCAAGAGATGATGCTACTAAATTCTTGAATTCATACTATGATGCTAGAATTTATGATCAAGATCCATTTGCTAAACTAGACCAAAAAGGTGTTGGTATGTTAGTAGAAATGGCTGTTGAAAAAGGTAAGAGTGTTAAACCAAATCTTAAATTAGGTATTTGTGGCGAACACGGTGGAGAACCTAGTTCTGTTGAATTCTGTCATAGAATGGGGTTAACATATGTATCATGTTCACCATTTAGAGTACCACTAGCAAGACTTGCTGCTGCACAAGCTGCTGTTAAGTATCCTAGAAAGAAATAAAATAATAAAAAAGCAAAACCCCTCAAGATGATTACAAATTGAGGGGTTTTTAATTTGAAAAAATTAAACATACTTATATCCAAATAACCATTAAAAAATATTCTAATAATTGACTTAAATGTAATAATAACCAAACAATATTTAAAACTTTATTAAACAATAATTGGAGCTAACTTAAAAATCTACTTAACTAAATTTAAAAAATGTGCTATAGTGACAATAAACTATTTTTATAGTTTAAATGTTATTTAATATTATTCATTGATTTGAGGAGGACTAATATGCAGTTTAATACTTATCTTTATGTTTTAACTTTTTTACCTTTAACAATTATATGTTATTACATTATTTGTAAGTATAGTTATAATGCAGCAAAAGTTTTTCTCATAGTAGTATCAATGTTTTTTTATTCTTATGCTGGAATTAAGGGATTTTATTGGTTATTAATAAGCATATTTTTAAATTATTTATTTTCTTGTATTTTGAAGAAACAAAAAAGTAAATTAGTTTTATGGGTTGGAATCAGTATTAATATAATCTTGTTGGTTTATTTTAAATATACCAATTTTGTGATTGCCACAATAAATCAGTTGTTTAATAAAAATATTGGTGATTTAAATATAATATTGCCAATTGGTATTAGTTTTTTTACTTTTCAACAAATTTCTTATATAGTTGATACTTATTGGGAAAAAACATTGCAGAATTCATTATTAGACTACTTGTTATATATTACATTTTTTCCAAAAATATTGATGGGTCCGATTGTAAAACAATCAGATTTGATTCCCCAGTTTAATGATGAATCAAAGCGAAAACTTTCCTATGAAAATTTAGTCGATGGCATTCAGATGTTTATAATAGGTTTGTTTAAAAAAGTAATTTTAGCCGATACGTTTTCTTTAGCAGTAGCATGGGCATATAGCTTAGGAGATTTTAGCAAAATTACTGCTATGGATACATTTTTAGTAATTATGGCTTATACTTTCCAAATTTATTTTGATTTTAGTGGATATAGCGATATGGCAATAGCTTCAGCTAGAATGTTAAATATAAATCTTTCAATTAATTTTGATTCACCTTACAAAGCATTATCAATTCGTGATTTCTGGAAACGTTGGCACATATCATTGTCAAAGTTTTTAACAGAATATGTGTACATACCATTGGGGGGCAATAGAAAAGGTAAAATTAGAACTATTATAAATACAATGATTGTTTTCTTGGTTTCAGGATTATGGCACGGAGCAAACTGGACATTTGTCCTTTGGGGTCTATTGAATGGAGTATTAAGTATTCTGGATAGAATGACGGAAAAGTATAGAAAGAATGTCCATCCCGCACTTAAATGGATTAGTACATTTATAATAGTGAGTTTTTTATGGTCACTATTTCAATCAAATAGCATTACTGAATGGAAAAATATGATTGTTCAAATGTTAAAGTTTAATGATACTTCTATAAGTACAGGGTTAATTAACTGTTTTATTCTTCCAGAAACTAGTTTTTTAAATTGGTTATTTAACCTAAAGTATTTTAGTGTACGAATAAGGGGGTTTTGGATGATATTATTCTATTTAATGTCAATAATTTTATGTCTTGGTTTTGAAAATACTTATAAGATGAAACACAGAAAAAGTATCTTAACTGCATTTTATTATGGAACATTGTTTATTTTTACTTTGACCTGTATAGGTACGGAAACAGTATTTGTTTATTTTGGTTTTTAATATGGAGACTACAATTATGAAAAATAAAACATGGTTGATTACTTTTTTAACGATAACACTTAGTATGGTAATAATTGTTTGTTCTATTACTATTTATGTTGACCCTTACATGCATTATCATAAACCATTTACAGATAAATTTTATTATAATATAAATAATCAGAGAAGTCAGAATAATGGAATAGTAAAACATTTTGAATATGATGCTATCATAACTGGAACTTCTATGACAGAAAATTTTTATGCTTCAGAAGTAGATAGAATTTTTGAATGTAAATCAATAAAAGTTCCTTATTCGGGAGGTTCATTCAAAGAAATAAATGATAATTTAGAAATTGCATTGAGCATAAACCCTAACATCAAATATATTATAAGAGGATTGGACTTATCTCGTGTTAATTTTGATAAAAATCATATGCGCACAGATCTTGGAAAATTTCCTACTTATCTCTATGATAATAATCCCTTTAATGATGTGAATTATTTGCTAAATAGAAATGTTTTGTATAATCGAATAATTAAGATGGTAAATGATGCGCTATCAGGAAAGCCAACGGGTATTACCTCATTTGACAGGTATTCGAATTGGATGTCCCGAAAAAAATTCGGAAATAAAACAGTGTTAAAATCAAAATTAATAGAGGGAATTGGATACAAAGAAACTGAACAAGTCAAGGTACTAAATGATTTATTTAAAGATAGAATTAGAGGAAACATAGAGCAAAATGTAACAAGTCTTGCTGAAAAATATCCAAACACTACTTTTTATTATTTCATTCCACCATACAGTGCAGCATATTGGGGATATCAAATGGAGGCTGGAAACATGTTGAGGCAAATAGAAATGATAGAGTATGTACTATCTTTAATTGTTCCACATAAAAACATTCATATGTTTTGCTGGAATCGATTTGATTTATTTGATGATTTAAATAATTACGGAGATCTTACTCATTATGGTGATTGGATAAATTCGTGGATTATTGCTGAAATGAAAAGGGAATCAGGAAGGCTTACAGAGGACAACTATAAAGATTATATTAATGAATTAAAAGAACATTATATGAATTTTGATTTTAATAGTCTTTTTGAACAAATAGATTATGAAGCTGATTACTATATTTCTGGTCTTCTAAATAAAGAAATTTTAGGAACAGATCCAATGAGTTTAGATGGTAGTTTCTTTGAACAAACTGAAATAAAAAATGCTAATATCGTTATGAATCAATTTAATGATACTGATGGTATTGAATGTTATGGCGTAATGTCTAGGCTAGTTGATTCAAAAGAAAGTATAGATAAATCGATGTTTGATGGTGATTTTTGTGGGATAAAGTTTACTATTGATGTTTCAGATTATCGTTGTTTAGTGTTTTATGGAAAAAAACTTTCAAATAATGGTCAATATACAGTCAGTATATTTGATAACGTAGGAAACCTATTAAATAAGATTTCAGCAAAATACACAGATTTAGATGATAATTGGCATCAATATGCAATTAGTTTAGCTGGAATATATGGAGAAGTGACAATTGTAATGAATGGCGGATACACAGATCAATCAGGTTCAATTAATTCTCGCTACATTTTCAGCAACATTATTTTATACTAAGACTATATTTGAGAATTGTTATTTTGCACTTAATAACTGTAAAATTAAATTGATTATTTCAATTTTTTTAAAAATGAATACATATTGATTTATGAATAATAATTTTCATTATTAATAGTGTATTAAAAAATTTACATTTAATATGAGTTGAATGTCAGTAAACTTGACAAAAATAATCATTCAAATTATAGTTTAATTCGTAAACAATATTTTAAAAAGTAAAATTATACTATTTAAAAGTTTCTTGCAAAAAGAATACCAATGAAAAATAAAAAGTAAGTTTAATGAGGGAAAAGAAAAATGGAAAACAATGAACAATTAGTGAAACAAAATGAAAAGAGAATCTACACAATTGAACGAGTAGAACCAAAAAATAATATTGTTTATTGTTTTACAAAACGTTTTTTAGATATATTTCTTTCAATATTTGTACTAGTTGTATTATCATTACCGATGATTATTATTGCAATAATTATACGATTAGATTCACCTGGTCCTGCTTTTTTTAGACAAGATCGCCTTGGTAAAAATGGAAAAACTTTTATAATGTACAAATATCGCACTATGTATACTGATGCTGAAAAAGATGGACCACAATGGGCAAAGGAAAATGATTCACGTTGCACAAAGGTTGGCTTATATTTACGTAAAACTAGAATTGATGAGTTACCACAATTTATAAATGTATTAAAAGGAGAAATGAGTTTGGTGGGACCTAGACCTGAAAGAGAATACTTTTATGATAAATTTGAAACATATATAAAGGGTTTTCGTTATCGACTTGCTGTTTTGCCTGGTATTACAGGTCTTGCCCGAGTTAATGGTGGATATAATTTATTGCCAGAAGAAAAAATTGTATATGATATGGAATATATTAGGAATATGTCTTTTACAATGGATTTATATTGTTTTTTAAAGACCTTTTTAATATTGTTTACCAGTGATGGTGCTAGATAATGTTTTTTATTAAGTAAATGCAATGCTAAACAATAAAATCGAAATAGTGGTTCTATTCCGATTTTTATTTTTTATAGTTTAAACCAGATATCTCACTTCTAGTAAGATATTTTTTCATATTTTCATCCATATTCATACTATAAGCAATAGCAGCTTTAAATTCGATATCTCGATATTGTTTTATATTAGCGGTGAAATGATTAGCTATTTTTACACCTTGTTGTTGTAATAATTTTAAGTATTCTTGTCCTTTTTGTGAGAAAGCTAATGGTCTAAGAGTATCATATTCAACAATGTCTTCAATATCTTTTTTGGTGATATGAACTAATAGATGACAAAGTGTTCTTTGAATACGACTTCTAGTATATCTTCTAGTTACTGATTTATTAATGAATTGTTCGAAGTTGTAACATTTATAAGCGCATTTATATAAATGATTTTCAATCCCCTCATCCATTAAAAAGATTTCTTGAAGTTGCTTTTTTGGAGTAGTTAGTAAAAGGTTTCTAATATATCCATAATAATCATCCCAATTAGGTGAAGGGTATTTATCTAAATTTTTCATTGGGGTATAGTTGGTTACATCTGTATTTTCTTTTATAGCAGTTCTAATTGCTTTGGCGCTTGGAAATTCTTCGCTTAATTCGTCATTGTGATAATTTGATGTTCTTAAGATAGAAATTGGTGTTATTTTTGGATAATTTTGTAAGGCTCTTAAATAAGAAATTGCCAAAATATCATTTGGACCATAACTATCGGCAAAGTAACCATAAGTAGCTGGATAGGAGTAACCTTTTTTCATTGTTTCTTTAAAGTTATCGATATTAAAACTCATAGAAGCAATTTCTTTTAATTCTTCTAAGTTATTGATTTCTGAACCAAAGACAATATAATTGCATTTAGCTTTAGCTAAGATATCAATAGCATTTTTACCAAATTGGGTAGCACTTTGAACTGTAAAGACAAAAGGCAATTCTAGTACTATATCAATTCCAGCTTCAATAGCTACTTTTGCTCGAATCCATTTATCCACAATAGCAAATTCACCACGTTGAACAAAGTTACCACTCATAACAGCGATAACAATTTCAGCATTAGTTAGTTGTTTAGCTTTTTGCAGATGATATAAATGTCCATTATGTAACGGATTATATTCTACAATTAGTCCACATACCTTCATAAAACGCACCTTACTTTTTTTACTAATATATATTATAATATATTGTACGGTAAAATATGTTTAAATTACAAAAAGCAAGAGTTGAATTCATAAAAGAGGTGTTTATCAATGATTAAGAAAGAAAAGTTGACATTAAAGAGTCAAACAGATGATCTAATCTTATCGGCTAATGTATATATATGTGAAAATCCTAAGGCTGTGGTTCAAATAATTCATGGCATGGCAGAACATAAGGAAAGATATGAACAATTAGCCAATGTTTTGGCTGCTTTTGGTTGTATTACTGTTGTTGCCGATAATAGAGGACATGGTGAAAGTGTTAGTGATTCTATACCATTAGGATATTTTGCTGATAAAAATGGATGGTTAGTTAATTTGCAAGATATTCATATGTTTTCTCTGGAAATAAGAGAAAGATATCCTCATATACCATTCTTTATTTTAGGTCACTCAATGGGAGCTCTGATTGGTCATTCATATTTAAAGAGATATGAAGACATTCTTGATGGAGCAATTTTTTCAGGAATGCCTGCGTACAATAAAAAATCTGGTCTTGCTAAAATAATGGCTAGCATGATGAAACCAAAGTCGGTTTCAAAAATATTAACAGATGCTAGTGATTACAATAAGTTTCTTGCCAAGCCTAGTACAAAATATGACTGGTTAAGTTATAATACCGAAAATGTTGATGCTTATATTGCTGATCCATTATGTGGCTTTTCATTCACTAATAGAGGGTTTTATGACTTGTTAGATGGTATGCAGGATGTTTACACTAGAAGTGATTGGAGAGTGCTTAAAAAACAACTGCCTATATTATTTATTGTAGGTGAAGATGATGTGTGTGCTGATGTAGGAACTGGCTTTAAAAATGCTTTAAATCATATGTCAAAAGTTGGTTATACTAAAATTGAAGCTAATATCTATCAAAATATGCGTCATGAGATTTTAAATGAAAAAGAAAAGAAAATAGTGTATAAAGACATACTTACTTGGTTAAGTATGCAGCTAAATCAGCTGAAAGAAAAAAATCAACTAATTATTGACTAAGCTGTGATATTGTTATATTATTAGAAGGCTGTACGAGGAGGTTTGCTATGAAATATTCAAAAACTGATTTGTTACAGTTGAAGGATTATCATCTGGTAATTGATGAAAACATTACTTTTGCAAATGAAATATCAAAACAATTTCCAAGAATTAGGAAAATTAATGATATGCATGTAAAGGCTGATGGTATCTATGATCCAGGAAGTCAACAACTATCAATTCATTTTGAATTAAAGGGTTCTGTAATAGTAGGTTGTGATATTACATTTGAAGATGTGCTAGTTCCAATTGAAACAGAAGCAGATGAAATTTTCACTTTTGACAAAAAAGAAGAAGATGTAAACATTTTGAAAGTTGATGGTGAAGTTGTAGAGTTATTACCGACTGTATTGCAATTAATTTTAATTGAAATACCAATTAAAGTAGTAAAAAGTGGTAAGATAGATTATCCAAAAGGCGATGGTTGGGAAGTGATAAGTGAAGAAACTTATCAAAAACAAAAAGAAAAAAGAATTGATCCTAGACTCGCAAAATTAAAAGAATTAATACCGCAGGATGAATAGGAGGGAAGAACAATGGCAGTTCAACAAAGAAGAGTATCAAAAACAAGAAAAAATAAACGTAGAACACACTACAAGTTAGTTGCTCCTACATTGGTCAAGTGTCCAAATTGTGGAGAATACAAAAGACCACATTACCAATGTGAATGCGGACAAAAATAGTTATTTTTTAAAAAATGGCAGCAGATTATTCTGCTGTTTTTTTTAATTTTCAAGATTAATTAAATAATAATAAAGTTAACTTGCATATAAAAGGAAACAAAATAGCAAATATTTTGTTTTTTTGTGTTTTTACTATTGCAATAATAAGCATTAAACATTATAATGGTGGTGAAACTACCCAATAAATGTGGAAAGGTGGGGAAAAATCGATGTTTTCAGGTCAATATCAACACAACCTAGATGCGAAAGGGAGAATCGCTGTTCCAGCGAAGTTTCGTAATGAGTTAGGTGATATTGCTGTAGTAACCAGACATGTTGATGGGTGCTTATCAATTTTTTCTCAACAGACCTGGGATATAGAAGAAAAAAGACTTTATTCCCTAGATAGAAATAAAAAAGCCGTTAGATTGTTAATTGACTTTAAATTATCTAAATTATATAAATTAAGTTTTGATGCTCAAGGAAGAATTAATCTTCCAACAGAATTGATTGAAGTTGCTAACTTGGAAAAGGAATGTGTCTTTACCGGAGCATTAGATGAAATCAAATTATGGAGCAAAGAGGCTTGGGATAATCGTGAACAACAAATTGAAAATATTGATATGGCTGAAATGATAGAGGGCTTGTAATGGAACATAAAAGCGTATTACTAAAAGAGTCCATTGAAAACCTAAATATTAAAGAAGATGGTATTTATGTTGATGGAACATTAGGAAGAGCTGGCCATAGCAGTGAAATCTTAAAGAAGTTAACTAGCGGTCATTTATATTGTTTCGATATTGATGAGCAAGCAATAGAAAAATCAGATGCCATATTAAAAAAGATATCTAACAATTACACAATTATTAAAGCTAATTTTACTTCAATCAAAGAGGAATTGTATAAGTTTGAGATTGATAAAGTAGATGGAATTTTGCTAGATATAGGAGTTTCATCTCCACAATTTGATGATCCTGAAAGAGGATTCTCATATCGTTATGATACTAGATTGGATATGAGAATGGATCAATCTCAAAGTTTAGATGCCTATCAAATCGTAAATGAATATGAATTTAATGATTTGTTTAGAGTTTTAAGAAATTATGGAGAAGAGAAGTATGCCAAAGAAATTGCTAGAGCAATTGAAAAACAAAGACTGATTTCTCCCATTGAAACAACTGGACAGTTGGTCGATCTAATTAAATCAGTATTGCCAGCTAAAGTATTAAGAAAAAAAGGTCATCCTGCTAAACAAAGCTTTCAAGCTTTAAGGATAGAAGTAAACAATGAATTAGAAAATCTGAAAATTGCAACAAAAAAGGCAATAGAGCTTTTAAAACCCAAAGGAAGATGTGTAATTATTACATTTCATTCACTAGAAGATGAAATTGTAAAAAAAATCTTTAAAGAAGCGACACTTCCACCAGTGGTTGATAAAAGAATTCCCTTAAAAGCTGATGAAATTCCAGAAAGTGAATTTTTATTAGTAAATAAGAAAGTAATCACAGCTTCTCAAAAAGAACTTGATGAAAATAGAAGAGCACAAAGTGCCAAATTAAGAGTAATAGAAAGAAGGTAAACAAAATGAAAAAAACAAGAGTTAAAATCAAAATTCACAATCTTATAACAATGCTATTTGCTGTTTCAGTAATAGTATATTTAGCTGTTTCTATTTGTTTACACTCATTCAACGTTAATCTTGCTAGCCGCTTTGCGGATAATGAAACAAAAATTGAAGCATTAAGAGCAGAAGTTGATGCAATAACTATTCAAGTTAAAGAGTTAACAGACTATAATAGAGTAATGGACACTGTTGACAGTGATATGAATTCTAACACTTCAATAGTTGTTTCAATAGACGATGGTGCAAATTAATGCTATGAAAAAAATAAGATTTAAACAAAGAGCAAAGATATCCTTTCTTTCCATACTTATATTCTTAGCAGGGACATTACTATTAGGGAATGTCCTTTTGCTCGATTTAACAGGGAAAAACTTTATGTCTAACAAAGATTTTTCTAAGTTGGAAGGGGTAATTATTAAAAACAAAACAATCTATCCAAAAAGAGGTACCATTTACGATGCAGATGGAAATATTTTAGCTGGTGATGTTACTTTTTATAAGATAGCTTTTGTTTTGAGTGATAATGTTCAATCATATGAATATAATGAAAATGGCGAACTTGTTTTGGTTGATGATTATGTTAAAGATGCTAAACTTACTGCTCAGTTAGTAGCGCCTATTTTAAATAATACTCCCGAGTTCTATGAATATTTACTGGAGCGATTATCTTTAAAAGATAAAGGATATTATCAAGTAGAAGTAGGATATTATGGAAGTAATATTTCTTACAGCAAAAAAGAAAAAATTGAAGCTTTAAATTTGCCAGGAATTAGATTTTTGGGCTCTACATCAAGATATTATCCTTATGAAAAATTTGCCTCACATTTAATTGGTTATGTTGAAAAACAAAAAAAAGATAATGATTTTCAAATTGTCGGTGTTTCAGGAATTGAGGGAATCTTTAATAAAGAGTTAACAGGAATTGAGGGTTCAACTTCTTACTATATAAATAACGAAAATGGCTCAGCTGTTGCAGGAGGATTAATAAGTAGTGAAAAAGCCTTTGATGGATACAATATTACCTTAACCTTAAATAATATTATTCAACAAGCAGTTGAAGAAGCTTTAGGAAAAACGATGAAGGTTAATAATCATGTTGATAAAGCTTGGGCTATTGTGATGAATGCTAAAAGTGGTGAAATTTTAGGTTATGGTTCTCATCCGACTTTTAGTGCTAATGAAATGGATATTCTTGATTATAATGATTATTGTTCAACTTTACCATATGAACCAGGCTCAACAATTAAATCATTTATCTATGCAGCTGCAATTAATGAGGGAGTCTTTAATAAAGATGCTACTTTTGATTGTCGAACATTCTATGTTAGAACTGATGAAAATGGTAAGATTGCCCGTAGTCCTTATAGAATAATGGAAAATCAAGAAATCCATAATTATAGACGTGCTCAGCCAAACAATCCTACTTTTTTTGAAGCCTTTACTTTATCGCATAATGTTGGCTGTGCTGTTTTACTGGAAAAATATATTGATCAAGAAATATATATGGATTATATGAATAAGTTTTTATTCTATCAACCAGTAAATACGCTTGGTATTGATGAAGGATCTTTTTTTGGTTCTGCAGATTATGGAAGTTCTTATAGTATTATTACAACTTCTTTTGGTCAAGGTATGTCAGCTACAGCTTTACAGATAATGCGCGCTTATTCAGCTTTTTGTAATGGAGGAACAATGATCAAACCTTACATTGTTAAATCAATTGTTGATCCTGAAACAAATACCGTAATTTATCAAGGTCAAAGAGAAGAAGTTGGCACACCAATTACTGAACAATCGGCAAATGAGATGTTATATCTCTTATCAGGAGTTGTTAATAATGGTTCTTATAATAGTTCTCTATATAAAATTCCAGGAGTTAAAGTTGGTGGTAAATCAGGAACCGCTGAAGTTGCTTTACCTGAAGGCGGATATGGAGCTTTAACAATTCATTCAGTAGTAATTGCGATGCCAATAGATAATCCAGAAGTATTGATTTACTTTGCTTATCAAGATTGGAACCCTTATGCGGCCGAAAACATCGGTTATATAAATGAACTTGAAAGAACAGTTGCTTCAGTACTAGGCTTAAGCGGAAATAAAGTAATTGATGAAAATATCATCAATAGAGAAGTAATACGAAAAGGATTAGACAATTATGTTAACCATTCTTTAGATTATGTTTTGGGAAAAGCAAAAGAATATGATTTAGATATTTTAGTTATTGGTGATGGCGATACAGTCATTAGTCAATATCCTAGTGTTGGTTCAACAATTATTACAGGGCAAAGAGTTATGGTATTAACAAACTCAGATTTGATATTGATGCCTAATATGAAAGGTTGGAGTAGAAAAGAAGTTATTGGTTTTTGGAATATGACAGGTATTGCAGTATCCATTGAAGGTTATGGCTATGTTAAAACTCAAAACTTTGCTGAAGGAACACAAATAGATAAAACAATGACAATAGAAGTACAATTACAATAGAGAAGTAAAAAGCATCTCTATTGTTTTTAAAGACAGAATAATGATATAATTACTGAGCGTATGGAGGTATCTTATGTTAATTAAGATGACATTAGCATTTGGAATTGGTCTTGGGCTAGCTTTGTTGGCTTATCCTTTTGCTATTCCATTTTTACATAAAATAAAATTTGGTCAATCAATTAGAGAATTAGGACCTAAATCTCATTTGGTCAAAACGGGAACTCCCACAATGGGTGGAGTAGTATTCATCTTAACCAGTTTGTTGGCTACTTTAATAGTCTCACCTTCATCGTTTACAAGTATTGATTTTATAGTAGTAGCTTTAGCTTTTGTCGGCTATGCTATTATTGGATTTATTGATGACTATTTAATAGTTGTTAAAAAGAAAAATGATGGTCTTAGAGCTAAACACAAATTTATAATGCAATCAGTTTTAGCTATTGTGTTTTATATTGCCTATCGAAAATTAACAAACAGTTTAATTATTATCCCTTTTACTCATATTAAAATAGATGTGGGATGGCTTTATATTGTTTTAGTATTTTTTATGTTTACTGGGGCAACAAATGGAGTAAACCTTTCAGATGGTTTAGATGGTTTATGTGCCGGACTTTCAATTTTTGCTTTGATTCCTTATATCTATTTCTGTTGTCGAATTGAAATGAATTCAGTTGCTATTTTACTTTGTGCAGTTATAGGTTCATTATTCGGTTATTTAAAGTACAATATGTATCCAGCAAAAATATTTATGGGTGATGCTGGTGCTTTAGGTCTAGGAGGACTGTTAGCTGCAGTAGCAATGGTTACTAAAGAAGAAGTGGCATTGGTCTTAATTGGAGGGGTTTTTGTTGTTGAGGTTTTAAGTGCTATTATTCAAGTTGTTTCTTTTAAGACAAGAAAAAAGAGAGTCTTTAAAATGGCACCTCTTCATCATCATTTTGAACTAAGTGGCTGGCCTGAAACCAAAGTTGTTAGAGTGTTTTGGGCTGCTGGAGCCTTATGTTGTATTTTAGGCCTAATAATTGGTGCTTTGATGTAAGGGGTGATAGTAGTGGAAAAATATGTTAATTGTTTAATAAATTTAAAGCTTGCTTCGATTAAAAGAAATGAATTAGATAATTTAACTTTTAATCAGTTACAAAAAGTTTTGTATAATACTAAATGGAGACTATATATTCCAGATAGTTTAAGCGTTATTGCTAGTGATATAGAAAGTTTAACTGTCGAAGAAATTGTTGATTATTTGACTAGTTCTGATGATTTACTTGAAAAAAGTGTTGAGGAATTTAAAAAAGAATTAGAGGTATTGGGATATGAGAAAGAATAACAAAAAATTATTTTCAGCTTTAATTGGTATACTAATGATTGCTATGTTAACTGTTGTTTTTGGTAGCAAACTAAATGCTATAACTAATAAAAACTTTGAATTAGCTGATGGTTTTCAACTAGTCTATCAAGTAGATTCTGAAGAAAAATTAACTATAGATCAAGTCGCTGAAGTTTTAGAGCAAAGATTATATAACTTTGGGGCGACTGAAGTTAAGGCAACCATTGAAGAATCAACTGTTACACTTAATTATTCAGGTATCGAAGATAGTGAAACAGTTAGAAAATATCTAACAATGATAGGAGTAGTCTCTTTTAGAAATGCCGCTGATGAAGAACTTATGGATATTTCAGTTTTAGATAAAGATACACCATTTATGGTTGCTCCATCACAATCAAAAACTGAAGAAAGTAAAGATTTATCATTACTATATATACTGGTTTCTGATAATGAAAAGTTCAAAACAGTAACAACCCAACTAATGTTTGAAACAAGCAAATATCTAGTTGTTTGGGTTGACTATGATGAAACTTACAAATTTGAAAAAGAACAGGGAAGTACAAGTCCTAAATTTTTAGCAGCTGCTGCAGTAAATAGTGTTATTGATTCAGATGCTTATATTACTTCAGCTCATAGTTTTGAAGTGACAAAAAATATTGTTGCCACAGTAAATGCTGGTTCTTTAAAAGCGCCTATTACAGAAATATCTTTCAATACTGTTGAAGCAAATTTGGGAACAAATGCTGATGTTAAAGTTTTAATAGGTATTGCTGTAAGTGTTATGCTAGGTTCATTATACTTTATGTTTAAATACAAACTGGTGGGATTTGTCAGTGCACTAATGATGTTAGGTTATACAATAGGTAGTTTAGTAGCTATTTCTTACTTAGGGGTAATTTTTAATACAAATATTATTTCCTTATTTATTTTTAGTTTATTTGTAGGCTTGGCTTACCTATTACATGTAAATGATACTTTTGTAACAATTTTAAATACAGGCAGACTACCATCAACAGCATTAGAAACAACTTATAAAAATACTATGGTGAATGCTTTGGCTGGATTGGCGACTCAATTAATTGCTGGATTTATCGGTTTTATAGCATTTAAAGAATATTATTTAGGTTATTCAATTGCGATTATGACTTTTGCAGTATGTTCAGCAATCTTCTTTGTTGGTTGGCAAAAACTTATGTTATCAGATTTAATCAATTCATACTATTTTGATGCTAAAGCTTTTGGATATAGAGAAAATGCTGCAGTTAAAATCATTGATTTTTCAGCTTTGATAAACACTAAATTCCATTATGTAGTAATTGCTCTAATTTTAATGGGTGCGTTATTATATGTTACAAATGTTATTAATCATTTAAAAATCTTATTAACCGGTTTGTTTATCTTAGTTATATCAGTAATAGTTGGTGGCTCATATTTAAAAAGCCGTAATAAGAGTAATGATTTAGTTATTTTAGCATTAACGACTATCACTGCTGTAATAGCAATTATGGCTTGCGGTATGCTATTTGGAAAAACAACTGAAACAACTGTTGGGTTAGTATATAGTTTTGCCGCAATTAGTTTAGCATTATTTGGATTTGTCCTATCACAAATCAAAGATGATTTTGATGAAAATGCTAAAGGAAGGCTTACTGATGTTAAAATCACCAGTGTTTTTGAAGAAGTGTTCAACAACTTATTCAACGAAATAGTGGTTGTATTGGCTTTAACAGTTATCTTTGCCTTGGTTATATTTGGAAGTGTCTTGTCGCTTGAAAATATTGGGTATACTATTTTAGTTAGTGTAGCGCTAATTTATGCAGTTATTGTTATGGGCAAATTATGGTTAGATTACACGATAAAAGATAGCAACAGGCCAAAATCAAAGAAAAAGAGAAATACTAAAGAAGTAAAAGAGAGAACGATATTCGGTATAAACAATCCAAATTAGTAAGTAAAGGGGAAGCATATGATTTATCAAAAAACTGATATAAGTAACTATCAAAAACTGATGGAAACCTATTCAATCAATTCTTTGTTAGCGAAAGTTTTATCAGCAATGAAATATGATGAGCATGATATTGCTTCCTTTTTTAATCCTTTACAACAATATAAGTTTGATGAGAAAGTTTTTAAACCTATCAAAGATTATTTAGAGATAGTTAAAAAAGAAAACAAAAAGGTTTTTATATTTGGAGATTATGACTGTGATGGAATTTGTGGAACTACAATTGTAAAAAAAATGTTAGATAAGTTAGAAATAGAAAATGGCTTCTATATTCCTAACCGTTTAGATGAGGGTTATGGTTTATCCTTAGATAAGATTAAAATGGCTTATGAAAAAGGCTATGAGGTTTTAATAACAGTTGATAATGGTATAAGTAGTATAGAAGCATTAAAATTTGCCAAAGAAAAAGAAATGATTTCTATAATAACAGATCACCACATCATTACTCAAACAGTAAATTGTGATTATTTACTTCATCCATCATTATTAAGTGAAGAGTATAAACACTTGTGTGGCAGTGGGATTGTTTTCTTACTTGCTCACTATTTAGGTCTGGATGACCCTAGTATGAATGTGTTAGCTATGGTAGCTACCATTGCTGATGTAATGTCAATAAAAGGAGCTAATGTCAAGATTATTAAAGATGGTTTAAATTATTTAAATCAGGGTTTATATAAAAATGTTTTAGCTTTAGATAAATTTAATTTTCCAATAAATGAAGAAAATGTAGCTTTTAAAATAGTTCCTAAAATTAATGCTATAGGAAGAATGGCTGATATTGCCAATGTCAATAATGTTGTCAGATTTTTATTAACTGATAATATTAGAGAAATAAATATCTTGGCTAGTCAAATTGTGGAAGTAAACAATACAAGATTGCAACTATCAAAACAGCAAAATGAACTTGTTAAACAACAAATTAACAAAAATTCTAATTTTAACTTGATATATTTACCACAACTTCATGAAGGGCTTTTAGGTTTAATAGCTTCCAGAATTGCTGATGAAACCAAAAAGTTAACATTTATTATGACTGAGTCCTTAAATCAAATTAAAGGCTCTGGAAGGTCAAATGGGGGAATAAATATTATTGATATGTTAGAAGGCTTCAGAGAGTTTACAGTCACTTTGGGAGGCCACAGTCAAGCTTGTGGTATTACAATCGAAAAAGAAATGCTAGAACCATTTAAAACCTACTTAGATGATAATCTTAGTCATTATAATGATGAAGTAATTGAAGAATACATAGAAGTTGATGCCCATGATTTAACAATTGATAATATTGCAGAATTGTTTTCGTTTCGTCCTTTTGGACCAGACAGAAAACTTCCCCTTTTAAAAGTTAGTGTTGAGAATATAATCAGTTACACTTCAATGAAAAATGAATATCAACTTAAGTGGAAATGCCAAGATTTAGATTTTATTAGTTTTAATAATAAAGGATATGATAATTACATAAATAAGGAAAAAATTGAAGTTTATGGCTATCTTCAAGAAAATAATTTTAAAGGAAAATCATATTATCAAATCATGATTAAAGAAATCGTTGACTAAAGTTTTAAAGAAAAAGAAACAGATATTATTATTAAAGAAAATTTGTTATAATTGATATGTTTTTAAAAGGAGGATTTGAAAATGAATTTGTATGATTATATTGCAAGCATTCCTGACTATCCGATTAAAGGGATTTTATTTAGAGATGTTACACCAGCTGTTCAAGATGGTAAAGCATTTAGAGAAATAATTAGATTATTGGTGGAATATGCTAAGAAAGTTGATGCTGAGGTTATTTTAGGTCCTGAATCAAGAGGTTTTATTTTTGGTTGTCCTGTAGCATATGAACTGAATATTGGTTTTGTTCCAGCCAGAAAACCAAACAAATTGCCAAGAGAAGTTATCTCTGCTGAATATGAATTAGAATATGGTACAAGCACTTTAGAGATTCATAAAGATGCTATTAAACCTGGACAAAAGGTTTTAGTTATTGATGATTTGCTTGCGACTGGTGGCACAATTAAAGCTGCCAACCACCTAGTTGAACAGTTAGGTGGAATCGTAGTTGGCAATGCCTTTCTAATAGAACTTGTTGATTTAAAGGGAAGAGAAGAATTAAAAGGTTACGATGTTTATTCAATATTAGAATATGAAGGTGAATAAGACAATTTAGACAGCGAAAACTGTCTTTTCTTTTTATATTAAAATGTTTATGATAAAATTAATTAAAAGTAAAAGGTGAAAGATATGAGTACACAGGTAGAAGTAACCAAAGAATTATTGTTTGAAAAGATTAGAACTTATATCAATGAGTCAAACTCTTTGAACATGATTGAAAAGGCTTATAACTTTGCTAGCGATAAACACAAGGGTCAGTTTAGAAAAAGTGGAGAGCCTTATTTTTACCATGCCTTAAACGTTGCTTATATTCTCGCCAATTTACAAGGTGGACCACAAACTATTTGTGGTGGTCTATTGCATGATACGATGGAAGACTGCGGTGTTAGCTATGATGAGATAAAAAAAGAATTTGATGAAGAAGTTGCTAAACTTGTCGAGGGAGTTTCTAAAATTGGTTCTTTAAAGTTTCAAGATGAAAAAGAATATTTAGCAGCTAATCATCGTAAAATTTTCATTGCTATGGCTAAAGATGTTCGAGTCATTATCATAAAATTATCAGATAGATTACACAATATGAGAACTTTAATGTATCATTCTGAGGAAAAACAAAAGAAAATAGCTTCAGAAACATTAAATGTTTATGCTCCAATTGCTCATCGATTAGGTTTAGCGGAAATGAAAAATGAGTTAGAAGATTTATCGTTTATGTATTTAGATAACAAAAAATATCATGAAATTGCTCAACTGCTGGAAGCCAAAAAAAGTGAAAGAGAAGAAGTTGTTAAAAAGATGATAGTTGATATTGAGAAATTATTATCTGATAAAAGTTTAATATACAGAATCTTTGGCAGAAGCAAACATATTTATTCGATACATAGAAAGATGGAAGAGAAAAATAGAAGTTTTGAAGAAATTTATGATTTATATGCTATTAGAGTTATCACAGAAACAGAATTAAACTGTTATGAAATATTGGGGCATATTCACAATAAATATCGACCAGTTCCAAATAGGCTTAAGGATTATATTGCCGTTCCGAAACCAAATATGTATCAATCTCTTCATACTTCAATATTAGATAATAATGGTCATCTTTTTGAAGTTCAAATCAGAACAGAAGAAATGAATGATATAGCTGAGATGGGGGTTGCTGCTCACTGGGCTTATAAAGAAGGTAAATACAATAGTAAAGCAGAACAAAAAGAAATTGAAAATAAGCTAGGCTGGTTCCATGACATGATTGGTTTGTTAGATGAATTGGAACAAGATCATCCAACAGACTTGGTAGATAAGATTCAAAAAGATATTTTTGAAGCCAATGTTTATGCGATGACTCCAAAGGGAAGGGTAATTGAACTGCCAAATGGTTCTACACCTTTAGATTTCGCTTACCGTGTCCATACTGAAGTAGGCCATACTGCTGTGGGTGCAATTGTAAATGGTGCTCATGTGCCATTAAATACGGTTTTAAATACAGGTGATGTGGTAAATATTAGAACTAATAAAAATACTGGACCATCAGAAGACTGGTTAAAGATAGTTAAATCAGCTACAGCAAGAAATAAAATCAAATCTTATTTAATGAAAAAAGAAAATGAGGCTAGAGCTGAAACGATTGAAAAAGGTGAAAGGCTATTTGTTGAAGAACTTAAAAAGAGAAATCTTGATGAAAAAGTCTATTTAGACAGAAATAAACTGGATTCAATATATAAGGAATTTTCAAGTAATAACTACAGTGAATTTATGTATGCAATAGGTAATAAATCTATCTCACTGCAGCAAGTTGTCGATAAAATTTCCAATACTAAAGGTCAAAGTCTGGATAATGAAGCCTTGACAAAGTTATTCCAGCAAAGAGTACAGAATAGACCTCGTAGTGTTTCAGCTGCTGGAGTAGTTGTTGAAGGTATTGATTCAATGATGGTTAATGTAGCTGGCTGTTGTATGCCGATAAATGGTGATAAAATTGTCGGTTTTATCACTAGAGGTCAAGGTATCAAGGTTCACCGAGCGGAGTGTCCAAATATTGCTAATGAAAAAAATCGTTTAATCGAAGTAAAATGGGATGATGATGGCGATTATCAATATGATAGTTGGCTAAGAATTGATGCTACTGATAGAAACTATTTGATAAGTGACATCATAACTTTAATTTCCCAATTTAAAATTAGTTTAAATGGCATTAATTCAGAGGTTTTACCAGATAGAATAAATGTTTATATTGATATAAAAATAAAAGTGAAAAATTTAGATCAGTTGACAAATGTGATAGTTAATTTAAAGAAAATTAATTCAGTGGTTGATGTTACAAGAATAATAAGATAAAGATTTTATCGTGGATGAAATCTTTATTTTTATTATTAAATTGAATATCCATTTTTTATATGATAAAATAAGCATATATTTGATGATGAAGAAAGTCTATAGGTTAAATTTTCAGAGAGGAAACATGTGGTGAAAGTTTCCAATGAGACTTATAGATTAGACACTTTGGAGAATTTCTTTTGAATTAGTAGTAGAAAGAAACGTTAGGGGCGTTAACCCATCGAGAAGTAATTAAGGTGGCACCACGCAAAGTTTAGCGTCCTTATCAAAGGGCGTTTTTTATTTAAGGAGGAGTTATTAATGTCAGATAATAAATTTCAACTTCCAAGAGGAACTCAAGATATTTATGGTGAAGATATTTCTTATTGGCAAAAAATGGAAGAGATTATTCGCAAGCAGTGTAATTTATATGGGTATAAAGAAATAAGAACACCTATTTTTGAACATACAGAGGTTTTTTTAGGCGAAAATGATTCTTCCGATATGGTTAATAAAGAAATGTACAACTTTAAAGATGGAGGCAATCGTGATTTAACCTTAAGACCTGAAGGTACTAAAGGAGTAATTAGAGCTTTTGTTGAACATAAAATGTACGGATATCCAGATATGCCAGTTAAATTATTTTATATGGGTCCAATGTTTAGATATGATCGTCCTCAAAAGGGAAGATATCGTCAATTTAATCAATTAGGAATTGAAGCTATTGGAGCTAAATCACCGCTATTAGATGTTGAAACTATTGCTTTAGGATATGCTATCGTAAAAGAAATGGGGATTAATAATTTAGTAATTCTGATTAATTCATTAGGTGATAATGAATCAAGAAGAAATTATCGTGAAGCTTTAAAGCAACACTTTAAACCTCACTTAAATGATTTATGTGCTGATTGTAAAAGAAGATACCAGCAAAATCCATTGAGAATTTTAGATTGTAAAGTAGATAAAAATCATCCATCTTTAGCGCAAGCACCAAAATGTCGCGATTATTTAAATAAGGAAAGTCAACAATATTTTGATACAGTCATTAAAGGATTAGATGATTTAAATATTCCTTATGAAATTGATGATAGATTAGTTAGAGGTTTAGATTATTATACAAATACCGTTTATGAAGCTGTGCCTAAAGATGAAAAAGGTCAGCAAGCAACTGTGTTTGGTGGAGGTCAATATGATGGTTTGGTTGAAAGTTTTGGTGGTGGAATGTTGGCTGGAGTAGGATTTGGACTGGGAATGGAAAGACTACTTGATTTAGCTAAAGAGCAAAATAAAATAACTGTGGAAGAAGAAAAAATTGATGTTTATGTGATTTCTTTAGGTGAGGTGGATACTTATAGTAGCAAAATTACCGAATTATTAAGAAATAATGGAATTAGAACAGAAATGGATTATCAAAAAAGAAGTTTGAAAGCTCAATTTAAGTCAGTAGATAGATATAAAGCTAAAGTTATAGTTATTGTTGGTGAAAATGAATACAGCAATAATATTGTTCAAATAAAAGACACCACTAATAAAACTCAAGAAAATGTTGAGTATGAAAAGCTGGTAGAAAAGATTAAAAGTATTATTTAATAAAGGGGAAAGTTATGCAAAGAACACATGTTAATGGACAATTAAGAATTACCGATGTAGGTAAAACAGTTACGCTTATTGGCTGGGTAGCGAAAAGAAGAAATTTAGGCAGTTTAGTATTTATAGATTTAAGAGATAGAACAGGTATTACGCAAATTCTATTTGATGAATCTTTAACTGAAGCAGTAAAAAATGTCAGAAATGAATTTATTTTACAAGTTACTGGTATAGTTTTAGAAAGAGAAAGTAAAAATTCAAGCATAGATACTGGTGATATTGAAGTTAAAGCTCATGAAGTTATAATTATCAATAGCGCTAATCAAACCCCTTTTATTATTGCTGATGAAACTGATGCTTTAGAGGAAACAAGATTAAAGTTTCGTTATTTAGATTTAAGAAGACCGGTTTTACAACAAAAATTATTTACAAGAGCTAAAATTGTTAAAGCAATGCATGAATACCTAGATGATAATGGTTTTATTGAGGTGGAAACTCCAATTTTAGCTAAGTCTACTCCTGAAGGAGCTAGAGACTATCTAGTTCCTAGCAGAGTGCATCCCGGTTCCTTTTATGCTTTACCGCAATCGCCACAGCAGTTCAAACAATTATTAATGGTTGCTGGCTTTGAAAGATACTATCAGATTGCCAGATGTTTTAGAGATGAAGATTTAAGAGCAGATAGACAGTTAGATTTTACTCAATTAGATATTGAAACTAGTTTCATGTCACAAGATGATATTTTAACCATGACTGAAGGATTGTTAGCCAAGGTAATGAAAGATGTAAAAGGGATTGATATAAAACTTCCATTTAGAAGATTTAAGTATGTTGAAGCTATGAACAAGTATGGTTCTGATAAACCAGATACCAGATTTGGATTAGAACTTGTAGATGTAACTGAAATATTTAGAAATTCAGATTTTAGAGCATTTGAAACAGGTTTATCAGCTAAAGGTTCTATTAAAGCCATTGTTGTAGATGATGCTAACAATTATTCTAGAAAGGATATAGATAATCTTACTGAACTAGCTAAGAAAAATGGGGCAAAAGGCTTAATAAGTATTAAATACTTAAATAAAGAATTGGAAGGAAGTGCAATAAAGTTTTTTAGTGAAGATGAAAAAGAAAAATTAATTGAAATATTAAATTTGCAGGAAAATCAAATGGCCTTAATTGTCTCTGATGTATGGGAAAAAACCTGTTCGGTATTAGGAGCGTTAAGAAATCATTTTGGTAAAACTTTAGAATTATATGATAAAAAAACTTATGACTTTTTATGGGTTATTGAATTTCCTCTAGTTGAATATTCACAAGAGGACGGTAGATATTATTCAGTACACCATCCATTTACCAGACCATATGATGAAGATTTGTCTTTATTAGATACTAATCCTTCAAAAGTAAGAAGTTATGCTTATGATGTAGTTTTAAATGGTTATGAACTTGGTGGTGGAAGTTTGAGAATATATGATTTTGACATGCAACAAAAAATATTTGAATTATTAAGCTTAACAAAAGAAGAAATTGAAACTAGATTTGGCTTCTTTATCGATGCTTTAAAATATGGAACTCCTCCTCATGGTGGGTTAGCGTTAGGGTTAGATAGAGTAGCAATGATCTTAACTGGTTCTGATTCTTTAAGAGATGTGATTGCTTTTCCTAAAAATGCTAATGCAAAATGTCCAATGAGTGATGCTCCAACACCTGTTGATGAAAAACAGTTACAAGAACTTCACATAAAAATAATAGATAGTTAAATAGTAGACCTTCGATGGTCTTCTTTAATCAGTTTATGACATTAACACAAAATATATTTTAATAAAAGAGAATTTTCAATTTTTCTTTTAAATAAAAAGACTTTAAGTGTTTATTTAAAAGTAAATAATTGTTATAATGAAGTATATATTAATCGCTAAGATTATGTTTTTAATATGTAATGAAAGAAGGAATTATATATGATTTTAGTTAATGATTTAAAAACAGGAACAACTTTTCAATATGAAGATAGTATTTTTACTGTTTTAAATACATCTTTAAATAAAACTGCTATGAGACAAATGGTAGTTAAAGTACGTGTAAAAGATTTAAGAACTGGAACTATTAAAGAAATAACTTTTACAGGTGGTGATAAAGTAGAGCCAGCTATGATTGAAAAGAAAGAAATGCAATATTTATATGATGCTGGTGAAGGAATTGTATTTATGGACAATGAAACATTTCACCAGATAGAAATTGGCAAAGATCGTCTAGAATGGGAATTAAACTTCCTGAAACCACAAGAGAATGTAATGATTACAATGTTTGAAAATGAAATACTTGGAGTGAGTTTGCCTGATAAGGTAGCTTTAAAGGTAGTGGAATCAGAACCGGCTGTTAAAGGTGATACAGCTACTAATGCAAGAAAAAATGCTGTATTAGAAACAGGTTTACAAATTAAAGTACCTTTATTTATTGAAGTAGATGAGGTAGTATTAGTAACAACAGATAATGGCGAATATTCAAGTCGTGCATAAACAACAGCACAGTTTATAGGAGGTATATGTATGAAAGGAAGAAGTAGACTAGATAGATATCAAAATCTACAATCAAATACATCTGATAATGAAACAAATGTAAATGAAGAAAATGAACAAAGAAAACAAATGGGAAATTATCCTAATTTTCGTAGTGGGTATTCTCGTAAAACTAGTAGGAGTAGATTATATCAAACAAGTGAATATGATTCTTTATTAAAAGAACATGAAGATTTTTTAAGAAGTTTAGATGAACAATTTGGATCAATTGATCAAAGTGGTTTTTCTACTGTAGAGCCTATTGAAAGGCAGACCTATAGCACACAACCTTCACAGTCAACTGCTCAACCATCTCAACAAGAATATACCCAACCAGTTCAACAACAATATAGACAACAATCATATATACAGCAAAAACCTCAACAAGGATACTTGCAGCAACAATTTACTCAACCAACACAAAGAGTAAAAAGTGAACCACAACAATATGTACAACAGCCATTTGTTCAACAGTTTCAGCAAGAACCTATTGCAAGAGCGACAGTTGAACCTAGTTCTCAATTTGAACAACAAATTAGCCCAGAAAAGGCCAAAGATTTTTGGATTGAACAAAAAACAGATAAAGATATATATAAAACAGAAACTTATGAAAAAGCTAAAGAACCAGAAAAGGAAGAGATTTCTAGTGAAAAAGTTAGAGATTCGTTAGTTTTTGGACCAGTTAATGTTGAACCAGAAGAAGAGCTTTTCGCTAAATCTCAAGAAATTGAATATGTCGATAAAATTAAGAAAACTGATGCAGTATATAATGTATTTGATGAGTTTGAAGAAATAAGTGATGAAGAATTCTTTGAATTAGAACCAATTGAAGATGTTGAAGAAATCATTAAAGATGATGTTGCTTTTGAATTTGTTAAACCAGATTTTGAAAAAGAAGCACTGACAGAAATACAAGATATATTTGTTGTTGATGGTGAGGAAGAATATTTTGAGGATTCTTATCAAAGTGAATTACAATTGGAACCAAAGCCTATTTCACAAGAAGAAATTATTGAAGATTTAGATTTAATTGATGAAGATTTTGATGCGAAAGAATTAGATGATAATAAAATTATCGAAGTAATTGATGAAGAAGATTCAAAAAGAGTTATAAATAATTTCTTAAAAGAACCTGTAGATGAATTAGTGCCAGATGATGATTTTGATTATTTTGAAAAAGAGGAATATGACTATACTGAAAAAGATTTAATAGATGACTTAGATGAAAAAGCATCACATTATACTGAAACAAATGTCTTTAAGTTTATTGATGATATTTTAGTAGATGTAAAAAATGATGCTGAAATGATCCACACTCAACAACCTAAACAAGATTATTTCGATGTTGAAGAAGAAAAAACAGTTGAAGATATTACTAAAGTTTTATCTGAATGGAATTTAGATGAGTTAGAATTTGTAGATGCGGAAAGTATAATGCCTACATTTGATGAAGATGGTATTGAAGTAGCTCAAGACGTTGTTTATCAAGCCACTAATCCTGTTCATACTCCTGTTTATTATGATGATCCAGTAGTTGTTGATGAATTAACACAGAAACTTGAAAATGAAAGAGCTTTAAGACAACAAATGCTGGAACAAACCAAACAGATTAAGCTACAAGTAAAGGAATATGAAAACGAATTAGAGTCTGTTAACTCAAGCATGTCAAAAACAAATAAAATTCTTAACTTTGTTTTAACATTGTTAATTATGACGTTATTTGTAATACTATTTGTTATAGGATTTTGGTTTGCTCAAGAAAGAGGATTGATTTAATGCGTATTAATATAGCTATAGATGGACCAAGTGCTTCAGGCAAAAGCACACTTGCCAGAGAAATTTGTAAAAGATTAAATTATATTCATCTGGATACAGGAGCAATGTATCGTTGTGCCGCCCTATATGCTAAAAATACTCAAACAAATATCAATGATGAAAAACAATTAATGCAGATGCTTGAAACATTAAAAATCGATTTTACTGAAGATGGAAAGGTTATCTTAAATGGTGAAGATGTAACTGAAGCAATCAGAACTGATGAAGTATCGATGGCTTCTTCCGATATTTCAACTAAGAAAATTGTAAGGGAAAAGTTAGTTGAAATACAGCAGAAAATGGCCGAGGATAAAGGCTTTGTGATGGATGGTCGAGACATTGGAACAGTTGTGTTACCTGATGCAGAAGTTAAAATTTATTTAACTGCTTCAGCTTCGGCAAGAGCAATGAGAAGATTTCTGGAAAATCAAAAAAGAGGAATAGAATCTAATTTGATGACTCTTAAAAACGAAATAGTTGATAGAGATTATCAAGATATGCATCGTAAACATTCACCATTAAGACAAGCTGAAGATGCAATTCTAATTGACTCTTCTGATATGACAATTACAGAGGTAGTTGATGAAGTAATGAGAATTATTTCTGAAAAGATTTAAGGAGTGATATTATGCTAGTTGGAACTGTAGCTATAGTTGGCCGTCCCAACGTAGGCAAATCAACCGTATTTAATCGAATGATAGGAGATAGAGTTTCTATTGTCGATGATACTCCTGGAGTTACCAGAGATAGAATTTACGGTAAATGTGAATGGTTGACCAAAAGTTTTAATCTAATTGATACAGGCGGATTACAAATTGAGGATCAACCTTTTCAAATCGAAATTCAAGCTCAAGTAGAGATAGCGGTTGAAGAAGCTGACACAATTGTCATGCTGACTGATGTCAGAGACGGTGTAACTAATGATGATATATTTATCGCTAGAATGTTACAAAAAACTAATAAAAAAGTCATCTTAGCTGTTAATAAAGTTGATGATGTTTCATTTATGAGTTCAGTTTATGAATTCTATGCTTTAGGATTAGGTGATCCTGTTGCTATTAGTGGAGTACAATCAATTGGAATGGGTGACTTAATGGATGCTATTTTGGATTCTTTTGAAGGAAAAGAAAAAAAACAAAAAGATGGTCTAATATCTTTTGCAGTAATTGGAAGACCAAATGTAGGAAAAAGTTCACTGGTAAATGCTATTTTAAATCAACAAAGAGTAATTGTTTCAGATATTGAAGGTACAACAAGAGATGCAATTGATACACCTTTTGTCCGTGATGGGAAATCGTATGTAGTTGTTGATACTGCCGGAATAAGAAAAAGAGGTCGTATTTATGAGAATGTTGAAAAATATGCTGTTTTAAGAGCTATGAGAGCAATTGATAATTGTGATGTGGTTTTATTTGTTTTAGATGGTTCAAGTGGTATTATTGAACAGGATAAACATGTTGCTGGCTATGCCGTTGAAGCTGGAAAAGGAATTATTATTGTTTATAATAAATGGGACCTTGTTGAAAAAGATCATACAACGATGGATACAATCTCCAAGGAAATCAGAGCACAATTTGCTTATTTAGATTATGCCCCAATTGTTTTCGTTAGTGCCTTAAATAAATCAAGAATTAATAATCTTTTTCCATTAATAGATGAGGTTTATGATTATTCTCAATTTAGAGTGCAAACAGCACTATTAAATGAAGTGATAGCTGATGCTCAAATCATAACACCACCACCAACACATAAAGGTAAAAGATTAAAGATTAATTATTGCAGTCAAGTTTCTGTTGCTCCGCCAACATTTGTATTATTTGTTAATGATGAAAATTTACTGCATTTTTCTTATCAAAGATATTTAGAAAATAGAATTAGAGATGCTTTTGATTTCACGGGTAATCCAATTAGAATCATAGCTAGAAAGAAAAATTAAAGGATGGATATTAGTATGAGTGGTAAAATATTAAAGAGAGATATAGTTGAAAAATTTGCTGTTGAATTTGACCTAACCAAAAAGGAGGCTACCAAACAGGTAGATTTCATTTTTGAAACAATTATAAAAGAATTAAAAGAAGGAAACACTGTGGCAATTAATGATTTAGGTAAATTTGAAATCAAAGAAAGAGCAGCTAGAATTGCTATCAATCCAGCTACACTTGAAAAGGTGAACGTTCCAGCTAAAAAGACAGTTTCTTTTAAAGCATCAATGAAGTTAAAAGAGTTATTTAAATAAGAAAATGCAATGTGAAAAACATTGCATTTTAAGATAAAAAGATAAGCAGAAATTGTTTATTATGCTATAATATATTTGAGGTAAGAATGTATGCATGTATCAGACATAAAGAGATTCTTGCGATGCCCTAGATTGTACCAGTTATCATTAGAAACTAAAACGAAATTTCACTTATATTTTAATATAAGTACAGATATAGATGAAAGCATTGCTAAAAAATTAAATATTGAAAAATATTATGTTGGTATTACCAATCAAGAAAGTAGTGATACACTTTTAGTTGCAAATAATTATAATTGGATATTTAAAGCGAGATTTTCTTACAATGGATTAAGAATAAGAGTTCCTTTATTATATGTTGATGGCAACAATTGTGATGTATATTCTATTGTTTTATCAACGCAAGCATTAGAAAATGAAGGAAATAATATGGCTTATACCAAATATGTTTTAGAAGGAAATGGTCTGAAGATTAACAATTATTATATTCTGTTTTTAAACAGAGATTATGTATATAAAGATAAATTAGATGATGATAAATTATGGATACTAACTGACCATTTTATCAAAGATGGCAGAAAAATGGGGAATATCCATGAATATGTTGATAATATATCGTTAAATCTGGATGAAATTATTTACCAAATGAATAAATTTGAGTTTGCCCTTCCAATAAGAACAAGTAAATGTACAAGTAGAAATAGATGTCCATTTTATGAAGATTGTTTTCCTTTAGAGAAGATAATAAGTAATAATAGTATTTTGACATTAGTTTCTTCAAAATATAAATATGATATGTTAAATGATGGCATCAGATATTTAAAAGATGCTGACTTAGATAGGGTTGAAGGCAATAAAGTTCAAATGGCCCAAATAAAAGCAGATCAAAATAATGGTTTATATGTTGATGAAGATGCTTTAAAAAAATGGTATGACCAACTTGAACTTCCAATATCATTTATTGACTTTGAATGGGATTTGTTTCCAATACCACCATATAATGATATGAAAGTAATGGATGTACTTTTATTTCAATATTCCTTACACGTATATGATGGTAAAAAACTTTCTCATTTTGAATTTCTTGGCGAAGGTGATAGTCGAGAAGAAATTGCGATATCTTTACTAGAAAATATTCCAAAAAAAGGCAGTGTAATAGCTTATAATGCTACGGGAGCTGAAAAAATTAGAATTAAAGAATTGGCAAATTATTTTCCTCAATATAGTGATAGGTTACTAAAAATAAATGATAGATTAATAGATATGGCTATCCCTTTTGTAACTGGATTGGTTTATGATACTAGAATGAGAGGATCATTTACTTTAAATACAATCGAAAATATGCTTGATGAAAAACATTCTTATGATGATTTAGAAGTATCAGATGGAATGAAAGCTGTCGAAATATATCGTGAAATGATAATATGTCAAGATGAAATTCAAAAACAAGAATATAAAAAGCAATTATTAGAGTATTGTGGGTTAGATACATATTCACTCTATAAAATATATAAATGGTTGAATAAGATACTAAGCGATCGTTAAGATTGATAGAATATAGGAGGAATTTAGTATGAAAGTAAATGTTTATTCTAAAGATTTAAATTTATCTGTAGAAGATGAAGAAAGGATTGGTGATAAGTTGTCGTTTTTAGACAAGTATCTCTTGATTGATCCAGAGACAATTGCAAATGTGGTTGTCAAAAAACATGGTAGCAATATTAAGTTGGAAATAACTATTCCTTCAAAAATTGGTTATTTAAGAAGTGAAGTTGTCGATGATGAAGTTAGAAATGCAATTGATAAATCAATTGATAAATTAGAAGATCAAATCAGAAGACAAAAAACACGTTTGTCTAGAAGACACAAAGAAAAATTAGCAAAAGCATTTATCGATGAAAATGGTTATGCTGAAGAAGAAGATGTTATCGCAAGAGTAAAAAGAGTAGTTGTTGATGAGTTAGATACAGATGAAGCAATTATTCAAATGGAACTTGTAAATCATAACTTCTTTGTATTCAGAGATAAAGATACTGGACTTATTTCAATAATATATCGTAGAGAACAAGGAGATTATGGAATCTTAGAAGTTGTTTAAATTATAATAGGAATTAAGTTAATTCCCTATCTTCAAAAATTTAAACAATTTTGCAACTCTTAATGAACCATGTTCTAATATAAAGTAAAAACAGGGGTGGTTTATTAAAACCATCCCTATATTTTGAATAGAAAATTTTTTTTGAAAACCTTAAGAAATTAATAGTATGTAGAGAGGAAAAAGTTTAATGAATGAAAAAATAAATAAAAGAAATCGTCTGATGTTTGGTATCGGAACTGTTGGAAGAGATATGCTTTATACATTGATTTCAATGTTTTTAATGTTTTATTTAACTGATGTTCTTGATTTATCAGATAGAATAATGGCCTATATCACAATGATGATGGTCTTTGTTAGAGTATTTGATGCCTTCAATGATCCATTTATGGGAATGATAGTTGATAATACTAAAAGTAAATGGGGGAAATTTAAACCTTGGATATTAATTGGTGCATTATTAACTTCAATATTTACCATTTTATTCTTTTATGATTTTAAAGTAGAAGGTTTAGCCTTTGTGGTGATTTTTACTGTAAACTATTTGCTATGGGAAATTTCATACACAGCTAATGATATTGCTTACTGGTCTATGTTGCCTTCACTTTCCAAAGATCAAAAAGAACGTGAAAAAATTGGAGCTGTTGCTCGTATTTGTGCCAATTTAGGAATGTTTACTTTGGTTGTTGGAATTACTGGTTTTACCCAGTTTTTAGCTGAAAAGACAGGTTCAATGCAGCAAGCCTATTTCTATTTATCGATTATTTTAGTGATATTGATGTTATTTTTCCAAATGTTTACAGTTTTTGGTGTAAAAGAAGACTTGGAAAATCAAGTTGTTGAAGAACAAACTACTGTTAAGGAACTTTTCCAGATAATAATTAAAAATGATCAATTATTATGGATATCAATCTCTATGAGTATATTTATGACAGGTTATATAACAACAACTTCTTTTGGTCAGTATTACTTTAAGTATATTTATGGTGATATTAATATGTATTCGGTATTTGCAGCTATTTTGGCTGTTTCTCAAATAACTGCTCTAGCTATTTTTCCACTGGTTTCTAAATATTTTAAAAGAAACACAATATTTACTGCTAGTATTGGCTTGATGGTTTTAGGATATATTATCTTCTTTCTTTCTCCTACTACAACCATGTTGGGGATTGGTATTGCTGGAGTTTTATTATTTGTTGGACAAGGAGCGATTCAATTATTAATGTTAATGTTTATATCTGATTCAGTAGAATATGGGGAATGGAAATTTCATAAACGTAATGATTCTGTAACTGTATCTTTACAGCCATTTATAAATAAATTGGGTAATGCTTTAGCTAGTGGTATTGTCGGAGCGACAGTAATTGTTGCGGGTATTAATGAATCTACCGATGTATCTCAAGTAACTCAGCAAGGATTGGACTTATTAAAGTCATCAATGTTGATAGTTCCTTTAATACTTGTAGTTATCTCCTATTTAATTTACCGTAAGTTTTATCGTATTGATGAAGTTTTCTATAAACAGATAATTAGCGAAAATAAAGCCCGTATAAAGGAGTTTAAACATGAGCAAAAAAATTAGTATAAATAGTAAAATCAAAGATCTTATTTCTTTGCCAATTGGTCATGATGTAATATTTAGATTGTTTCTGCAAACAGGTTTTTCGTTTTCTTTACTAAAAAATCCTTTAATTTTAAATATTAAACTTAAACATCTGGCATCTATTGTTAAAAATAAAGTTCCACTTGCTTTTTTTGAATCAATTATCAATCTGGTCAATAGTGAACTTGAACAGCCATTAGAAGATGATTCCCCAATTAAAAAAGCCTGGTGGAAAGAAGCTGTTTTCTATCAAATTTATCCACGCAGTTTTAAGGATTCTAATGGAGATGGTATTGGAGATATTCAAGGAATTATTTCACAACTAGATACTTTAAAAGATTTAGGCATTGATTGTTTATGGCTTTCTCCTATTTATGATTCACCTAATGATGATAATGGTTATGATATCAGAGACTATCGCAACATTATGCAAGAATTTGGAACAATGGAAGATGTTGAAAAGTTAATTTCAGAACTTAAAAAGCGTGATATGAAGATTATTATGGATTTAGTAGTCAATCATACTTCTGATGAACACCCATGGTTTCAAGCAGCCTTAAAAGGTGATAAAGAGAAACAGAATTATTATATTTTTAGAGATAAACCTAATAACTGGACTAGTTTTTTTAGTGGATCAGCTTGGAGATATTTTAAAGAAATTGATAAATATGCTTTAAAACTATTTTCATCAAAACAAATGGATTTAAACTGGGATAATCCAGAACTTAGAAAAGAAATTGTCGATATTGTAAGATTTTGGCTTGAAAAAGGAATTGATGGTTTTCGAATGGATGTTATCAACTATATTTCAAAAAATCCAAATCTACCTAATGGAGATGAATTAATAGGACAGTTAGTTGGTTTTATTGGAATGGAACATTATTTTTATGGACCAAATTTAACAAAGTATTTAGCTCAACTTCGCAAAGAAGCCTTTGAACCTTATAATGGTTTTAATGTTGGTGAAACTCCAGGTATTGGTACCCAGTTAGGTAAACTTTTAACTGGAGATTATCGAAAAATCATGGATTTAACTTTTAGTTTCGACCATCTAGAAATTCCTGGAAAAGTACGATTTGATAATTATTGTTATGATTTAAATTTCTATAAGTTTTATTTAATTGAAAATCAGAAAGCTTACACTAATCGTTATTGGATGTCACTGTTTGTAGATAATCATGATAATCCACGTTTTATTTCAAAAATTGATCCAAGTCATAATTATCGTGACCAGTTAGCTAAAAATATAAATATGATTTTATTGACTTTAAAGGGAACACCATTTTTCTATCAAGGACAAGAAATCGGAATGACCAATAACGAATTTAACTCTATGGATGATATCAGAGATGTAGAAAGTTTAAATAAATTTCAAGATTTATTAAATTCTGGCCAAGATGAAAAAGAGGCCTTTAAGACTATTTTAGCGGGTACTAGAGACCATTGTCGCACTCCAATGCAATGGACTAACCAAAACTATGGAGGCTTCTCAGAAGCGCTCCCATGGATTGTGGGATATCAAGATTTAGAAACTACTAATGTAGAATATCAGCAAAAGCAAGATGATTCAATTTATAATTTCACCAAACAGTTAATTAAATATAGAAAAGATCATCCTACATTAATATATGGAGAAATTGAATTTATACAGGAAAAAACTAAAAACTACTTTATATATAAAAGAAAAGATAAATACAATGAGTATTTGATAGAAATCAATCTGTCAGATAGAAAACAAAAAAGAATTATAACTACTAGTGAATATGAATTGATTTTATCAAATATTAAAGTTAAAGAAGATGCTATGTTACCATATGAAGCCAATCTTTATAAAAAACTTTAAAACAATAAAAGACCTGATTTGCAGTAATCAGGTCTTTTAAATATTTGTTTGATTCAATCACGATATTTAAAGGTTTTTGGAGAAAAATGATAAACAAGAATTGTTGAAAGTATAAGGTAGACTATTAAAATAATGATGAATATAATTCCTAAATATTCATAACTAAGCCATGGCTTATCCATATAGGCAATTACATAAGTAAAAATCCCAAAAATAGTCAAAACAAATTTAGGTTTATCTAAATTATAGTTATAAGGTTGAAAAATATAGTAGATAAACAAGTAACTAATATTAAAGAACAGAGTAAAAAACACTATTGAAATAAAAAAGTTTAAAGTAGGTCCCAAAGGCATCTTAAGCCAAAATAACCATATTAAAGAAAAAATAAGGTTTATTGATATCGGGACAAAAGAAAAGATAAAAGAATCTTTTAAGCGAATTAGAAATTGTTTATAAATTTCACTTTTTCTACGGTAAAAAGCATAATGAAGCAAATGGTAGTCACCATTTCTATAATAGGCTTTTACTAATCTTTGACCTGTATCTAACATGTATAAAAAATAAATATAAATGCTTGTTAATATAATAATAAACATCTGATAATCAGCACTAGACATAACATCAAAATAAAATATTCCTGTAAATACAAGATAAACAGCTAATTGAATTAAACTTGAATTACGTAATGGTTTATACCAAATTCGTTTATGACGAGATAGAAATAGGTACTGATATAAATTATATGATTTATATTTATGAATAATTGATAAACTTTTTTCAGGATAAACATTTTTATCCATCTCAGTTTCCTTAGTAAATAAATCATCTAATGATTTTATTGATTCATCAAAATCATTAATGTTTTTCATGAAAATATCAAAGAATAACTCTATTCTTTGTTGTTTATAAATAACAAATAAACTTAAAACTAGATAGACCATCATAGGAATTAAAAGATAGTAAGGGTTAATTTGTTTAAAAAGAAAAACTATACAGATTAATATTAATGAAATAAATAGAGGATATTGCAAATATTTTGGTTTTTTTATTTTGTATATAAGTAAAGTAAAACTCTCCGCAAAATACATAAAAAAGAAAATTGAAAAGATCATAAAAGGTAAAAACTTAAAACTCTTTATTAGCAAACTGAAACCTAATGGGAAAATCAGAGCATAAGTAAGTCGATTTATAAATCTTCTTTTTAATTTAAAATAAAAGATATCGTTAAAGGGAATTTTAAAAGACTGAAATAGAATTTTCATATTTTCATCATAAGCAAGCACTTTTGTAGAAAATCCTGCTAGCATTAAAAAAATAAACCAAATCATAAATTCGCTTATTTCAAAAGAAGCAAGTATAAATATTAATAAATAAATCAAATGTTTTAAGACATCGAAAAGAATTGAAAAAACTGGCATATATTTCTGCAAGTCATGTTTCAATTGATAATCTCGATATAATTTATCGTTAATTCTAAATATTCTAGAAATAATTTTGCTATTGATTAACCAATGAAGTAAGCTGTTAAATTTTAACCTAAATAGAATTTCATTCATCTTGCAATATCTCCATGATGTTTTGCTCAAAATTTTCAGCTGTTTCATCAACATCAATAAGTTTTCCTTTATTTAAAACAACAATTTCATCACTAATATCTTTAGCAATTTGTAGAATATGAGTTGAAAGAATCATAATAGTGTCATCTTTGATTTTTAATAATTCTTTTTTCATATTCATTGAAGCAATTAAGTCTAATGAAGTTAAAGGTTCATCTAATAGCAAAACCTTTGGTTTGGTTAAAATGATACATAGCATCTGCAGTTTATTTTTCATTCCAGTAGAATAATCTTTAATTAAACGGTGACGGTCATCTTCTTTAAAATCAATACGTTCAAAATATTGATTTACCTCATCACGATGTAAACCTTTTTCCTGGTGAATATCAGCAAAGAAAGTTAAGAATTCATAACCAGTTAAAAATTCAGGTAACATTGGAATGGTATAGACAAAACCAACATCTTGATGATTGATTGCTTCATCATTTAAATAGATATTACCTTTATCAAATGGCATTTCTTCAGAAATACAGTTGAAGAGAGTAGTTTTCCCGGAACCGTTTTTTCCTAAGAGGGCATAAATCTTTCCTTTTTCAAAAGTGTAACTTAAATCAATCAAGACATTTAATTCGCCAAATGATTTAGAGAGATTTTCAATTTTTAGTTGCATAATAATACCTCCAAAAAAGCATCTTATAAATAATATCATCAGTTTAATTTTTAGACAAACAGATTATAAAAAAAGATAAAAGAATTAAAGAGATAAATTTGCTTTTTTGCAAAAAATATTAAATACTTATAAAAAAATGATATAATGAAATATATATTTTAAGGAGAGATAAAATGAGTGAATTATTTGGAAAAATTAAAAAAGCATTAACTGAAACAGAAGAAATCGAAAATGAAGAGGTTGAAGAAGTATTTGAAGAAAAAGTATCTGAATATGAACAAGCTCAAAATGAAAAAGTAAAAAGAGTTAGCAATGCAAAAATGATGGTTAAAGAACCAAGAAGTTTTGATGATTCAACTGAAATTGCTAATTGTTTATTAGCCAATAAAGCCTGTGTTGTAAATATCCATCGTTTACAAGAAGCAAGTGCTATTAGATTATTAGATTTTTTAGCAGGTGTTATTTATGCTATAAAAGGTGAATATCAAAGAATTGATAGAAATGTTTTCTTGTTTACTCCACATGATATGCCAGTTGATGGAAGAGTAGAGGGTGAGTAGAGTTAATAATAATCTGTTTCAACATTATAAAGGTTATGAAAGTTTAATTAAGAAACTACAGCAGATAAAAGCGAAATATGAAATAACAAATAATGCTATTTCAGTAGGTTTTTGTAATAGAAGTGAAGAGAAAGTTATCAGCACATTTTTATCTGATACAATACCTTACAGTTTCTTTGGTGGTTATCAAGAAGCAACAAGAAAAATATGTGTAATTGGTAATAATATTGATTTTAAAGACTACATTTGCTGCTTGTCAGGTAGGTTTAATAAAAAGTTTAATAAACTTACACATAGAGATGTTAAAGGCGCTGTTTATAATAGCGGAATTGAAATTGACAGATTTGGAGATATGTGGGTTGAAGATGATAGAATATATATTTATTGCAGCAAGGATATCAGTAATTATCTGCAAAACAATTTCAATAAAATAGGAAATTGCTTTATTAGATTTGAAGAAACTGATTACCAAAAACAAGTTTTTAAGTTTGAAGAATATAAATATAACATTTCTTCGCTCAGACTAGATAAAGTAGTATCAGCATTACTTAGAAAATCACGAGAAAAAGCAAAAGATTTTATTAATGCTGGTTTTGTAAATGTTAATCATCAAAGCGCGAAATTAAAAAGTTAATTCCGTTTTTTAAAAAAGCCTTTAAATTATTGAACTTATTTCCGATTAAGTATTTTTAACTGGAAATAAGTTTTTAAATTTAACCTAAAAATGGCAAAAAAACCACTA